>Ga0256835_1001438_pt1 | contig 14326 bp, 10 predicted proteins | sample PIR30metaG_FD_185972 | JGI IMG/M metagenome (GOLD analysis project Ga0256835, IMG submission 185972) | Hydrothermal vent microbial communities from East Pacific Rise, Pacific Ocean - PIR-30 | ecosystem: Environmental > Aquatic > Marine > Hydrothermal vents | place: Pacific Ocean: East Pacific...
TGTCGCTCTCGTCCCGAAGATCACTGATACCCTCAATCTTGCCAGCCTTTACCAGCTCCGCAATCTTCTGAATCAGAGAGGCCTTGTTAACAGCATAAGGGATCTCCGTGATGACGATGTCCTTATTCTCTATGTGGTACTTGCCCCTGACGGTAATCTTACCTTTACCCGTCAGATAGGCTTTCTTCAGCCCCTCTATGCCGATGACCACACCGCCCGTGGGGAAGTCGGGACCCTTTATGTACTTCATCAGGTCCTCATCGGGCATGTCGGGATTGTCGATCAGAGCCACCAGAGCATCAATGAGTTCTCCCAGATTGTGGGGAGGGATATTGGTGGCCATTCCAACAGCAATACCGCTTGCCCCATTGGCAAGGAGATTGGGAAATGCCGCTGGAAGGAGCACGGGCTCCTTTAGCCTTCCATCGAAGTTGGGAACGAAGTCAACTGTGTCTTCCTTTATATCACGCAGGAGCTCGACAGCTATCCTGGACAGCCTTACTTCCGTGTACCTGTATGCAGCGGGGGGATCACCATCTATGGAACCGAAGTTACCCTGACCCTCCACGAGCGGATACCGCATGGAGAAGTCCTGTGCCATGCGAACGAGAGCATCGTAAACCGCCTGATCACCATGAGGATGATATTTACCGATCACATCACCAACCACCGTAGCCGACTTCCTGAATGGCCTATCGGGAAAGAGTCCCAGTTCGTACATGGAGTAAAGTATTCGCCTCTGCACGGGTTTCAGACCATCCCTCGCATCCGGAATTGCTCTTCCAACGATTACGCTCAGAGCATACTTGAGATAACTTTCTCTCAGCTCCGCCGAAAAAGATCCCTCCACAATTTTTTCCATACGTTATCAAATTTTAAAGCGAACCGGAAACGAAACGACGCCCTGTCTTTACATTCAGGAGAATTAAAAACTTGAAAATATTATCTTCCGACCCCCGCTCCAGATACCCATACTTAAGGGTTCATGGAAATAGGCCCGCCTGTAAAATTTCCGCAGGATGCTTCTGCTATACCTCGTTTCACAGGTGGGCTATTCCGAGGAGCTCGCCCAGTACTTCGTTCAGCAGTATGTTTCTCATCCGATAAACGTGAATACCGCCACAGAAGAAGAATTGCGCTATATACCTTTCCTTTCAGAAGAGGATATCCAGATAATCCTCCAGAGAAGGCCTTTCCGCAGCTATTCGGATTTCAGGCGGGCTCTGAACCTGAGTTACAGGGAGTACTCCCTGATCCGTTATTACATCTATATCCCGACCAGAGAATACAACGGTTATGTAAGTTTCTTCGGTGGAGCCCAGTACAGAGCTGACTCCCTGAGGGATCCCGGCTATTCCGGCAATTCGATACTGAAGAACTTCGTCAATCACATAGTGGATCATGAACTGGACATTCAGGCTGGATATCGCAATGCCTTTGCAAGGTTCAAGACCTTTACCACAGCCATATACGACACCGATACCACCTACCATCTGGAGACCCGCAACTATGGAATGATCAATATCTACGGCAGAAACATGGTGTTCAGGATGGGGCACTTCGGCCCCAGAGCCGGGTATGGGGCTCTGACCTACAGGCCCAGGTACTACTTCATGTATCATCCCAGTTATCTGTTCCCCGGCTTCACGCCTGCGGCAGAGGTCAAGTACAAGAACGCAGGCCTTTTCGTGGACACAGCAAGGAATGTTTTCCTCCACGGGAATTACAGGAATCTGTATCTTGGATTTGTGCATGGCAATTACGACGCTATCTGGGGACTCGTCGAATTCCAGCCCATAAAGAAGTTCTTCGTCACCCTGGAGGGGGTGGCTGGAAGAGAGGGGCAGGGCTTTAATTACTCCCTCCAGTACAAGAACAGGGGGATATTCATCTTCTGGACGCAGAGCATCTTCAGAGGAGAAAGGGTCTGGCAGTACTCCACATGGACCGACAGTACATTCCTCTACATATCCGCTGCATTCTATCCCTTCTTCCTGAGATTCGCCATAAGGGGAGAAAAGGGAACCATAACCACAGAATACGAACTCTTCAGGGGGACCCGCATCTACTTCCGCCACTACAGGCATCCTTTCTTCCGCTCTTACTCCATAGCCATAAGTCAGAGCAGGGGTCTCTATGCCCAGGTGGAAAAGGTCAGGGAAGGGGGCTACATCGCCCTGGGATACAACTTTACCCTTCTGGGTAGGTACAGGAATCCGTACGTCAAGGTTCGCCTCTACATCTACGATTTTGGAAGGGTGATAGATCCGGAAACCGGATACTACGATCCCGAATACAGGGAATTCAGAAGGCACGGATGGAGTGCATACGAGGGCTTCTTCCCCGGAGTTGATTCCCGCATAAGGCTCAAGGGCAGGGGCATCAGGGCATCTGTCTCCGTCAGATGGAGGGGCTGGTTCTTCAGGTGGGTGGATGGAGGCAGGTGGGAGCTGGGACTGGATAAGGAGGTGTTCTTCTGAAGTGCGGGCAGCCATCCTCAGGGAACCCGGAAAGATAGTGGTGGAGGACATTCCGGAACCCGAACCCGGAGAGGGAGAAGTCGTAATAAAGGTCCGGTATGCCCTGACGGATGGAACGGATCTTAAGGCCTACCTGCGCGGGCATCATCTCATAGGATACGGCCCGTTCGGGCATGAATACTCCGGTACTGTGGCAAAGGTGGGGAAGGGGGTAAAGAACTTTCAGGAGGGGGATGATGTTATGGGTGTGAATACCGCCCCCTGCATGGAATGCCACTTCTGCAGAAGAGAGATGTACAGTCTCTGCGAGAAACTGACGGATAACATGGTTCTGGGCACCTATGCGGAATACGTAAGGATTCCTGCCCGCGTGGTGAAGACCAATCTATTTCATAAGCCGGAAGATATTTCCTTCAAAGTGGCTCCCATACTGGAACCTCTGGCCTGCGTGGTCCGAGGCGTGGAGAATCTGGGTGAAATCAGACCCGGAAGCAGGATTCTGATAGTGGGAACGGGATCCGTAGCCATCATGTTTGCCCTCCTTCTGAAGGATATGGGAGAAATATACGTGGCGGGCAGAAGGACAGAAGCACTGCACCGTACGGAAAACCTGACAGGGGCCAGGACCCTGCTGATGGACAATGGGTTTATGGAAAAGGCGCTGGATATCACCGGAGGTTATGGCTTCGATATAATCATAGATGCCACCGGATCCACGGAAGCAATGCAGAGGACCCTCAAACTCCTCTCGAGGGGCGGGAAATTCATGGTCTTCTCCGGTGTGGAGAGGGGAGCCACCCTGAGCGTGGATATACACGCTCTGCACTATGGTGAGATGACCGTGATGGGATCCTTTCATCACACCCCTGATAGCGTTCGCAGGGCACTGGAAATCCTCCGGGGAAAACACCGGGAACTGGAATCCCTGATAACGCACGAATTGCCCCTGGAGGAGATTGAGGAAGCCTTTCGCCTCATGATGGAGAGGAAAGCCCTGAAGGTGGCAATAAGACCCTGATCTATTCTTCCGCCTGACTCTTCGATATGAACTTTATATCCCTCACCAGCCTCCTGCCCGCGATGGTATTAATGGCCTCAGCAATCTGATTGCGCCTGTAATACAGTTCAGTGAGGGCGTGGAGATCCTGAAACTTCAGTATAAGGGTTCCCCGCCTGTAATCGTGGAATTCGAGCCCTTTATAGCTCTTGAGAACTGCATCGGTGGCTTCCTTTACCCTCATGTACTCCTCCACCCACTCCAGCCCCACGCTCCGCAGGAAACTCCTGAGCCCATCTCCCAGTTTCTTCATGCTCTCCTGAAGTTTAAAGTCTCGAAAGACGCCTCATGACAACGAAGAATCCCATGATGGCGAACAGATAGGCGCTGAAGAAGCGCCACAGGACGATCACCATCCCCACGAAGGATTTTTCCATTCCCGACGAAAGAACGAATGCAGAAACAGCCTCCGCTATCCCTATACCACCGGGGGAAGGGGAAAAATAGGTGGTGAGCTGAAGGACCAGCTGGGTGGAAAGGGTCTCCATATACCCCGCCGATATCCCCAGTGATGCGAAGACGAAGAAGAGTATGCTGAGATATGCAATCTGGGCGGGAAAACTGATGAGTATGGCAAGGAGGAAATCCACAATCCGGATGCGGGACATGGCATTCCTTATGTCCCTGCGCAGTACAAGAGCCAGCATGACCACGACAGCAATACCCACGGCATAATAGAATACCCACTTTAGAACGCCCGTATTCATGTGGCGATAGACGAATGGCAGCATGAGTATATAGGGGATGAACAGAACCACTCCCCTGAGCATAATCAGGGCAACAGCCAGCGGAATGGAATACCCCTTCCGCTTGAGCAACCAGACCTGATAGGGCAATCCCCCCGATCCGAAGGGGGTGGTCACGGCAAGAATGAACCCGGAGAGGATCACTTCCATGGAGTACCAGAAGCCCACCTGCCTTCCCATACCCCGTGAAAGGATGGAAAAGCGCAGTCCATCGAGGAAAAGAAAGACCAGAGAAGCCATCAGGGAACCGATTATACCCTGAAACCGTATGTTAGACAGGACCCTCCCCAGATCGTCTCCCATGGACCAGAGGAGGAGGAAGAAAGACACCACCACATAGGCAATGAGGAAAAGGGCGAAAGCCCTCTTCAGTTGTTCTCCTGCTGGTTTTTTAATCTCCATATGTTCTCCAGATGTTCCCTGTATGTTCGTGAAAAGATATGCCTTCCCTTTCCATCAGCCACGAAGTAGAGATAGGATGTGGTGGCAGGCCGCAGGACTGCCCTGATCGTGGACATGGTGGGATTGCTTATGGGTGTGGGAGGAAGGCCGGGATACAAGTATGTATTGTAGGGACTGTTTATCTTCAGATCGCTCTTCTTCAGCCAGTAGGAGTCCCTGCCGGTGATATACCAGATGGTGGGATTGGCCTGAAGGGGCATCTTCCTTCGCAAACGGTTGATGAAAACGGAGGCTATTATGGGCTTCTCATCCTCCGACATGGCTTCCTTCTCCACGATAGAAGCCAGTATCAGACTCTCATAGAATCCCAGAGGTGCGCCATCGAGCAGGGTGTCCATTCCCATGCTCTGCCATCGGTTGAAGAAGTTCTTTACCATGGCATAGAGAATAGCTGCTTCACCCGTCCCCTCCTCGAACCTGTACGTATCCGGATAGAGGAATCCCTCCAGCGATTTGACCCCCTCCAGATGGGGAAACTCCATCGCCAGATTCTTTATGAACCTCTTATTATTGACCAGTTCCATGAATTTGAGGGTATCTATACCCATTCCCCTGTGCAGAATACGGGCTATATCCCTTGCCCTGATACCGGGAAGGATGGTCACTTCGATATAAATGGGCTCGGGCGTCTGGTTTATCGTCTCCCAGAAGGCAAACAATTCGTTCCCTCTTGTGTGGAACTTGTACTTACCCGGCAGAATATTCCTGTCCTTTCCCGTAATCTTGAGCAATCCAAGATACACCTTTTCGAATCGGATGATGGAGCTATCCCTCAATCTGCTCGCCAGATGATAGGATGTTTCCCCTTTATGAAGCGCAATTTCTATCGCATGCCTGCTCACATGGAGCGGAAATATCGCATCCAGAAGCGCCACAGAAAGGGCGCCATAACCCACGTAGTCGAGAAACTTCACAGGACAGTTATGACTTTCGCTATATTTCGAGGCTTATCTACGTCGCATCCCCTCATGTTGGCAATATGATATGCGAGCAGCTGAAGGGGAACTATGGAGAGGATTGGGGTAAGATACTCATCGGTTTCGGGAATCTCAATTATGCTCTCCGAAATCTCCTTCATCTTCTCATCGCCTTCGGTGACAACGGATATGAGCTTTCCGCCCCTCGTATATACCTCATTGGCATTGGAGAAGGTCTTCTCATAGACGCTCGTCTTCGGATTTATGATAACCACGGGCCAGTTAGAATCGATGAGGGCAAGGGGTCCGTGCTTCATCTCACCGGCCGCATATCCAGTCGCATGGATATAGGAAATCTCCTTCAACTTCAGGGCTCCCTCCAGAGCGGTGGGATAATTGATACCCCTCCCGAGGAACATGAAGTGATTGGATTTGTGGTATTTCTCCGCTATGTGCTGTATATGGGCGTCCTTGTAAAGGATTGCATTGAGTTTGTATGGAAGTTGCCTGATTTCTTCGATGTAATATTTCAATTCATCGTCATTCACGAATCCCTTCAGATGACCCAGCTCTAACGCAAGGAGCAGCAGGATAAAAATCTGGGCGGTGTATGCTTTCGTGGATGCCACACCAATTTCGGGACCGGCATTGATATAAATAACGTAATCGCTCTCGCGGGCTATGGAACTGTCCACCACATTGACGATGGAAAGAACTTCCAGCCCCTTGCTCTTGGCAAGCCTCAACCCCTCGAGGGTGTCCATCGTCTCTCCCGACTGGGAGATGGAGATTATGAGGGTCTTATCGTCTATTATGGTCTCCCTGTGATGAAATTCGGAGGAATACACCACCTCCACAGGCACCTTGGCAAACTTCTCGATGAGATACCTGCCCACGAGCCCCGCATGGAGGGAGGTTCCGGCAGCCTGTATGATGAAGCGGTGCTTGTTGAGGAGAATCTTGCGCAGATTCAAATCCTTCAGAAGAAGGGGCTCACCGTCGCGGATGTACTTCTGAATGTTGTATTCGATAACCTTGGGCTGTTCGTATATCTCCTTGAGCATGAAATGGGGATAGGGGCCCTTGTCGGCATCCTGCGCATCCCATTCGATTTCCTTGATTTCCTTCTTCTTCTCGTTACCCTGAAAATCATAGACCTTAAATCCATCAGGAGTCAGGAAGACGATTTCCTCATTGTCCAGAATCACCACCTTCTTCGTGTGGGTAAGGATGGCAGGGATATCGGATGCGAGGAGCATCTCACCATCTCCCACACCCACTATCAGGGGACTGTCCTTCCTGACACCCACTATCAGATCGGGATAATCGGAGTTAAGTATGGCAAGGGCAAATGTACCCTCCAGGCGGTTGACTGTCTTCACTATAGCCTTCAGGTAATCCCCTTCCTCCTTAAGATACTCTTCGAGGAGGTGGGCAATGACCTCTGTATCGGTCTCGGAATTGAATTTGTGTCCTTTCTCTTCGAGCTCCTTTTTCAGCTCCAGATAATTCTCTATGATTCCATTATGGACCACTGCAATTTTTCCGGACGAATCCACCTGAGGATGGGCATTCTCCTCTGTGACCTTACCATGGGTTGCCCATCTGGTATGGCCTATACCCGCCCTTGCGGGGGGAAGCTGATGTTCCTCCAGGGTCTTCTTCAGATCTGCAATTCGACCCACCTTCTTGATGGTGAAGATCTTTCTGTTATCATCCATCAGGGCTATGCCGGCCGAATCGTACCCCCTGTATTCCAGCCTCTCGAGTCCCACCACGATGGTGGATTCCACATCCTTCTGTCCTTTTCCAACGTATCCTACTATTCCGCACATAATCCCCTCCTAACAGAGAATACTTTGAGAGAGATTAATAGCCTCCCTGGTCAATGCCGGGGGCGGGACTCGAACCCGCACTCCCCTAAGGGAAGCGGATTTTGAATCCGCCGCGTCTGCCAGTTCCGCCACCCCGGCACGCAGAATGCCCTAAATTTTAATGCAACGGGATTTCGATTCCAGAGGCAGCCGATAATAGAAAGGATAAGCAATTACACCCATACCGATGAATTAAGCATCTTCTACCTTCTTCATGACCCTCAACTTGGCGCTGCGGGATCGGGGATTCCTCTCCACCTCCTCGGGGGATGGAACGACTGGCTTGCGCGTTATCGCTTCCACGTCTTCCCTCCTGGAAAACATCTTTACGATTCTGTCTTCGAGGGAGTGATAGGAGATAACCGCCAGCCTTCCCCCCGGCTTCAGAACTCTAAGAGCCTCGTTAAGGGCAAATTTCAGGACATCCAGCTCCCTATTCACGAGAATCCTGAAGGCCTGAAATACTCTCTTTAAAGCCCTGTTCCAGTACTTCCGGGGAACAGCCATCTCCACTGCCCTTACGAGGTCCAACGTGGTCTCGAGGGGTCGGTTCTCCACGATTTTGCGGGCTATCCTGCGGGACAGCCTTTCCTCACCGTACTCCCATATTACCCGGGCTAACTCCTCCTGACTCATCGTATTGAGATAATGGGATGCTGGATGTCCGCTCTGCGGGTCGAAGCGCATATCTAAAGGCTCATCCCTCTTAAAGCTGAAACCCCTTCCCGAATGCTCGAGAAGAAAGGAGGATAATCCCAGATCCAGAAGAACGATATCCACTTTTCCCAGCAAATCCAGTTCCTCCGCAATCCTCCCCATATCCTCGAAACCGGCATTGAACAGGCGGAAATTCCCCTTTCCTTCCAGCCTCCTGCGGGCAATCTCTATGCTTTCAGGGGATTTATCCAGCCCTATAAGGAGACCGGAGGGGGCAATTTTCTCGAGAAAGGCTTCCGCATGCCCCCCCATTCCCAGCGTTCCATCAATGACAATATCCCCCTCGCGGGGGGATGTAAGTTCTATGACCTCTTTTAACAGTACCGGTGTGTGGAGCTTATCTGCTTCCAAGCTCAATTATTGCCTTCTTTGCCCTCTTGTTGTAGGGATCCAGCTGAAGGACCTCGGACCATGCCTTCAATGCTTCCTGTATCCTGCCCTGCTTCTCCAGTTTGCGAGCCTTCTTCTCCCGAATTGCTACATTCAGATAGTATTCTGCAGAAGGATTATCGGGTTTCTTCTTCAGATAAGCCCTTGCTTTCTCTATGAGCCTATTCAGATCACCGGATTCATACAGGCGCTTGAGTTCCAGTATGGATATTCCCTCGATAGAGGCAAGGGACTTTCTGGATGCATTTCCAGACTCCACCACACTGCTCGATGCCATGTCCATGTCTATATCTATGGAGATATCCTCCGCCCCTATCATGGACGGTGCAGCAGGAGCAGTTACAGCATTCTCCGCATAGGATACCTCCTTAAGCAGCCCCTTGCTCTCCAGATTGATGTGTCCGGGTTCTTCAGGTGCCGGAAGATCCAGCTGGAGATTTATGCCATCGTCCTTCTCACTCTCGTCCCCTATGAACTCCGGAGATTCGCTGCTGGACGAAGGAGAATAAGCCATGTACTTTATAGCCATACTGCGCAATTCACGGGCCTCTTCCTTCATTCCTGTCTTTTCCAGCTTTTCTGCAACAGCCAGAGCCTGATTGGCCATGCTTAATCTCTGAACACGGGCGTATATCCTGTCGAAAGTTTCATTATTCCCTATGAGTCCAGCCACGCCCTTGAGTATGACACGGGCACTGTCCACCTGCCCCTGGGAGGTGAGTTCCAGGGCTCCCATGACCTTCTGCCATGCCTCCAGGTTGGCCTGAACTATATCATCGAGATTACCCACATCTCCATATTTACTTGCGAGTTTCAATTCGTGCAGAGACATATTGAGGTACTTTATCTTGTTGACCACATCATCCGAACCCGTGGCCTTGGAGGCGAAGATCTTCGCCCTGCTCACATGCTCGTAATAAAGATTATTGCGTCTGGATATGTACCAGTACGTGGACACGAAAACCGCCAGGATCAGGGCAAGGATTCCGAACAGATACAGGGGTTTTCTATTGACCACATAAAGGGCCTCTTCCGGCTTCTCGTTGGGATTCACGAAGAGGATGCGCGTCTTTCCGAGACGTATCTCATCTCCCGTATGAAGCTTCTCAGATCCTTTGAGAACCTTATTATTCAGGAGTATGGGATTCTTGGGATTCAGGTCTTCTATGTAATACTCTCCATCCCTTATATCAACCCGCGCATGGATTCTGGAAACGTATGGATCGCTGAACCTGTAATCGGCCGTGGGACTCCTTCCCATTATTCCGGGCCTATCTATCGTAACGATCTTCCCGGCATCTCTACCTGACAGAACCCTGAAGTAGGCTGAATCTTTAGACTGAAGGTTGAATTCCAGCACATGATCTTCTATCTCTATCCTGTCGCCATCGTGAATCTCCGTTTCCCCGCGGAAATTCCTTCCATTGAGCACAACGGAATCGTTGGCAATCAGAATCCACTTACCCTCGATGTTATATATGATCAGATGACGGGGTGCCAGACCGGGAATGATTAGGTCGTTGTCCTCGGAACTTCCAATAGAAAAACGGGATTTCTTCACCTCCAATTCCCTTTTATCATCCAATCTTATCCTCAAATACTTCATAGCAATTAATTTTAAAGGCCTGAGGAGCGGAATTTCCAGTTCTGAAGCGAATATTTTCGATACAATCAGCATTTTAGGGCACCCCTATGGCAGGATAAGTATTTGAAAGCAAATTTTTTAAGCCACTAAACATGGGAAGAAAGATTTTGAACACCTTACAAATTAAATTGCACGTAGCAGATGCGAATTGATAAAGAAAAGCAGTTAATATCCAGCATTTTATGTCAGAAATTGTCAGAACTCCTCCATGGATCACGGAAGTGAACAGGCTGGGAAATGTTGCACCCACCGGGAGAAAACAGCTGGATCTGGCTTTATAATTTTGAGGCTGTCAGAAGTGCCCCGGTAGCTCAATCGGTAGAGCGGCGGGCTGTTAACCCGTAGGCTGCAGGTTCGAGTCCTGCCCGGGGCGCTCCCCTTATAATTTCCCCATGAAAAAGTCCCGTCTGGACTTCGGTCTGTTCCTCATACGATTCATGAGTGGTTTCCTTCTCTTCTACCTTCACGGTCTGAAGAAATTGCAGAATCCCGATAGTTTCATCCACTTCGTTCAATCGGCATTTTCATCTCTTCCATCCCCCATACTATTCGCATGGCTGGCTATCATCGCCGAGAGCCTCATAGCCATATTCTTCGCTCTCGGTTTATTCACACGGATTTCAGCCCTCATCCTCACCATCAACTTCCTCTTCATCCTCTACTACCACATCCAGATAGCAGGAGACCCCCTGAGCTCATACGAGAAAGCCCTCCTCTACTTCTCAATCTTTCTGGCATTCGCCGTAATCGGTCCCACGGGATACTCGATAGATAGAAACATCCTGAAGAAGGGCTAAATTGCGGTTCCTAAAACGATTTTTCTCCTTTTCCGCGGGTGTCCTCGTAAGTCGGACCACCGGTCTGCTGAGGGAAATCTTTATCGCCTATTTGCTGGGAGGTAGCGGAAAAGCCGATGCCTTCTACGTGGCATTTCGCATTCCTTCCCTCTTCAGGGACATACTGGGGGACCAGACCTTCAACAATGCATTTATCCCGGCATATACCGAATCCGGTGAAAATCGCCAGTTCCTGTGGGCTGTGTTCATTCAATTCATGTCCATCGTCGTCTCCGTCGTCATACTGGGCACCCTCCTTGCTCCCCTGCTGGTTGCCATCGTAGCTCCCGGATTCATAAAGGACCCCGAGAGATTTCAGCTCACGGTTCAGATGACACGCATCACCTTCCCATCCCTCCTCTTCTTCTCCCTATCTGCCCTCTTTATGGCTATTCTGAACGTAAGGGGAAAGTTCTTCATATCGGCTGTCTCTCCAGCCATCATCAACCTGTCCATCATATCCATGCCCTTTATCCTTCCCGTTCAGGAGAAAGCCGTCGCACTGGCGTGGGGGCTTCTGACTGGTGTGATGCTCCAGTCCGCCTTCCTGTTCGCCTTCGTGAGGACTTTTCCCGCAAAACCGGACTTCAGGCATCCATCCCTGCGGACCTTCTGGAAGCTGATAGTCCCCGTGCTGGTATCTTACAGTTTTACTGAGATAAACATGTTCTTTGGAACCTTCATCGCATCCTTCTTCGAAGCCGGCTCCATTGCCTATCTGAATTATGGATTCAGACTATTCCATCTTCCCGTTGCCCTCGTGGGTGTAGCCATGTCCATAGTGGCTCTCACGGACTTCTCCAAGATTCATGCACAGGGAAAATCCGCAATACAGCACCTGAAGAAGACCCTCCTCCTGAGTGCAGCTATAACCATCCCCATCGCCATTCTCATGCTCCTCTTTGCCGAGCCTATAGTGAAAATCGTCTACCAGAGAGGACACTTCTCCCCCGAGGATGTGAAGATTACAGCAAAAGTGCTCACCATCTACCTCCTGAGCCTGCCCATCGTGAATCTATCCAAGCTGATGACCAGTTATGTGTTCTCGGCAAAGGATACCCGGACAGCCAACCTGTCCTTTGCCATCGGCACCATCGGGGATGTAGCCACGGCAGTTATTCTTGGACCATTTATCGGATTTTATGCCGTGGCATGGGGACACGTGGTTGGAAGCCTGATGCGTGCTTCTTTCCTCGCTTTTAGGATATTCGGGCGTCAATGAACCTTGCGAAGGATGTCTTCGAGAATATCGTTCTCCATCGATTCGCTGGCTGTATCAGAGACAGCCGGAGCGGTATGTATATCACAGTGTTCCTTTGGCTCCCTCCCCGCCCTGAAGACCTCCTGATACGTCTTCGGACAGTAGGGGGTGGGTAGCTTACCCGACTCGCTGCACACCTCCACAAATACAACACCTCTGGGGATAGGGAAATCCTTGGGAACGCTGTCCTTATAGACCTCCTTCATGAAAGATGCCCAGATGGGAAGTGCCACCTTCGCACCAGTTGCACCGTGGAAGATAGTCCTTACGCTATCGTACCCCACCCAGACACCCGCTACAATATCGGGAGTAAATCCGATGAACCATGCATCCCTGTATTCGTCTGTCGTTCCGGTCTTACCCGCGGCAGGGTGGAAGAATTTATAAATCCTGCGGGCATCTATAGCTGTTCCCCCATCCACCACGCTCTTCATCATGCTGATGGTTATGTAGGATGTTACGGAATCGAGAACCAGTACCTTTCTGGGGGCATTCTCCTCGAGGATTATGCCGTTTGCATCTTCCACCCGGGTTATGAAGAGGGGCTTCTTCCTGTATCCATACGATGCGATGGTACTGTAGGCATTGACCATCTCTATGAGACGCACCTCTATTGCTCCCAGAGCAACGGAATAATAAGGAGGAACATTCTCCTCTATCCCCAGCCGCATAGCCATTTCGGCAGCCGCCTGAGGTCCTATATCCATCAGGAGCCTTATCGTTGCAAGGTTCTTGGACAGGGCAAGGGCTTTGCGCAGTGTTATGGCACCCAGATATTCGTTATCGTAATTGGAGGGAGTCCATTTCTTATTCTTGGAAGTGGGGTCCTCCACCGATATGGGGAGGTCATAGACGATATCCGCGGGGCTGTAACCCCTTTCTACAGCAGCAGCGTATGTGAAGGGTTTGAAAGCAGAACCCGCCTGTCTGTATGCCTGCGTAGCCCTGTTAAACTGGCTGTGGAAGTAGTTTCTTCCTCCAACCATCGCGAGGATTTCACCCGTCCTGTTGTTCATTACCACCATCGCCGCCTGAAGGTACTTGGGAGGCTTGCCACTGCGGGGGTCGTAGTCCCAGTACTTGGGCTTGGTGGGATATTTGCGGTCGTACAGGTTCAGGAAGCTGTCCACCAGCATATTTGCCAGTTTTTGCATCTCCATATCCAGTGTGGTATATATCTTGCCGCCACCTTTGTAAAGAAAGTCCTCGCCATAACGTTTGATGATGTACTTCCGAACCTCATCCATAAAGTAGGGAGCAATTCCCCCATACCTGAGGGCAGCTCTGGTTATGACTATTTCGGGCTTGTAGTCCTTCCACTTCTCGTACTCCTCCTCGGATATCACTCCCTGGTCCCTCATGACCTTCAGGACAAAATTGGCTCTCTCGAGAGACGCATCGTAATTCTTCAACGGAGAATAGCGGGAAGGGTGCTTCGGAATCCCGGCAAGCATAGCCACTTCCTTGGGATTGAGTTCTTTTGCACTCTTTCCAAAGTAATACTGGGCGGCACTCTCTATCCCATAAATGTTCCCGCCCATATTAACCTGATTGATGTACCTCTCGAGAATTTCCTCTTTGCTGAATGCCCTCTCTATCTTGACGGCGAGTATCGCTTCCTTAATCTTTCTCTTGAAAGTCCTCTCATGAGTCAGGAACATGTTTCGAGCCAGCTGCTGGGTTATAGTGCTGGCACCCTCCTTTATGCGACCTGCCAAGAGGTTTTTAACCATTGCCTTGAGGATTCTATCCGGGTCAACACCCCAGTGGCTGTAGAACTTCCTGTCCTCGAGAGCGACGAAAGTGTTATATACGTATGGAGGGAGGTCTTTGAGGCGCACGGGAGTTCTCCTCTCCTCGTGGAATTCGTAAATGAGTTTCTCGTTCCTGTCATAAACCTTGGTGGAGACGGGGGCCCTGTACCGTTCTATCTCATCGAGG
>Ga0256835_1001439_pt1 | contig 14312 bp, 14 predicted proteins | sample PIR30metaG_FD_185972 | JGI IMG/M metagenome (GOLD analysis project Ga0256835, IMG submission 185972) | Hydrothermal vent microbial communities from East Pacific Rise, Pacific Ocean - PIR-30 | ecosystem: Environmental > Aquatic > Marine > Hydrothermal vents | place: Pacific Ocean: East Pacific...
GGCGGTCGCCGCCCTGAACCCCCGAGGGCAGAAAAAAGCCCCCGCGCCCTCGGGGGTTGCGACGGGCGCCGGGCTACTAGCCCCAGCAGCGTTGCTCCTACCCCTTGCCCCCTCTCTCATCGGGAAAAAAGGCGGGGGTAGCGCCCCCGCCCCCTCGGAGGGGAGGGGGGCTCTCCGGTATATATCTCTCCCCTGGGTTTATAAGTCTTTTTGCGGGGGTCGATGGGGGTGTGCACGTTTTTCTGTGTTTTGTATATCGTTGTATGGTTGTTGTGGTGGGTGGTGATGGTTATGTGTGTTCTCTGTGTGGTTTTGTTTGTGGTGGTGCTGTTTATTTGGGGTTTTGTGGGGTTGGTGGTTGGTGGTGGGTGTTGGTGAGGGTGAGGCGTAGGGTTAGTCTGTGTGTGTCTGTGGATAGGGATGTGAAGGAGTTTCTTGCTGGTTGTGGTGTTAGTGTGAGTGAGTTGGTTAGGAGGTTTCTGTCTGTGTGTAGGGATCTTGTGCTTGCTGGTTTGAGTCCTGAGGATGTTGTGAGTGTGTTCAGTGGTGTTGCTAGGGCTCTGATTGCTGCTAGGAATCGCGGTGATATGGGTGCTGCGATATATAGGCTCGCTACGCGTGGCTACGCGATTGTCTCGACGCCTCTGTGTGTGAGGGGAGCGTCTATGGGTATAGGCGTGTGCGTACCCTATGGATCGACCGGTTTCCTGATCAGCGAAGAGCTGTGGGAAGAGCTTCAGAGAGCGCTAGCAGGTTTATCGGCTAGTGATCGCGCTCTCGAGCTGCTTAGGAGGTTGGAGGAGTGTGGTCTAGTCATCGAGGGTCCCACGGGGAGGAGGTACCTAGCGGTAGAGCCAATAACCGGCTCACCGAGAGAGGGAGTGGGCTGGTAGCGGTGCTGCTCACGATAATGCTCGCAGCGCTGGGGATAGCGATGGGAGCGAGCTACGCTCTCTTCATCGAGAGGAGACCGATCAAGGCACCGATATACGCCCTCGCAATGGCTGTGCTCCTACCGACGCTGCTAGCGCTCTTCATAGCTCTGGCTCCCATCGTATACACCTACGTACCGCCCCTACTCGTGGCGGCTCTCTGCATGCTGGCTATAGTCCTCGCGCTCGCAGCGAGTAGCGGGAGGAGGTGAGACCGTGGAGATCAAGATCGTTGAGAAGAGAGAGAACATAGTGTTCTGCCGCAGAAAGGGTGAGGAGGTGAAGTGCTGGAGAATAACGTTCGAGGGAGACGAGCCGAGGATAGAGGAGGTGCCTAGGGAAGAGGCTGAGAAGCTCGTTGAGAGAAGCGAGAAGGAGATGAAGAGGATAGCCGAGAAGCTCCGAGCAGAGATAGACGAGATGGTTAAGGAGGTGGAGGAGACGATGGAGAGGATAAGCAAGCTCTTCGAGAAGGTCCTCGGGTGAGGAAGATGATAACCACCAACCCATTCCAGTGGCTGTGGCACAACTTCATGCAGTGGCTAACAAACACAACCATACTCGGAGCACCGCTCTGGCTATGGATAGCGGCAGGCATAGCAGCGATAGCCGCGATCATAGCCACTGCCCACCGAAGCCACAGACACATCCCCCAGTACTAGACACAGCCGCAAAGCGCTCATAGAAGCCGCGAGCTCAGGAACGAGGAAAGAGTTGAAGCAAATAGATAGATACCTATCTATATGTGTGTCTCTAGGTCGCTGGCTTCATCGCTATCGTCTTCACGGCGTCTATGTAGTCAGCGATCTCTTTTCTCAGCTCCTCCACGAGGTTCGTGATGTCCTCTGGCTCGATGTTTATGCCTCTGGAGGCTAGTCTATCGCTGAGCTCCTCCAGCTCCCTCTCTACGGTGCTCGGGAAGCTCTCTGACTTGGCTAGGAGGCTGCTTATGGCTCCCCAGACCTCGCTCGTCTTCGTGCTCTCGATCTTTTTGCAGAAGGTGTAGCCGGGGAGCTGCTTGAGTCCGAGGCTCCTCACCTTAGCCATGAACAGCCTGAACGTTTCTTTGCCGAGGTACTGGATTGGCTTAGCGCAGACGAGGATCCTACCGCCGGAGAGGAGGGTCGGTGGCTCTACTTCGCTGAACACCTTCACTCCGTCTCCCAGAGACTCGAGCTCGCTCGCGATGGTCTCGATCTCTCTAGCAGCATCCTCCTCACCCACGAGCCTAGCGACCTCGGCAACGAGCTTCGGTGGTGCTCTCGTTGTTGCGTACCTAGCGATCGCTGTGTATATGGCTGTGCGGTTCAGGGACTCTATGCTTCTCCTCACGCTGTCTAGCCTCTCCATGAGCTCGCTGTAGTCAGCCTCGATCTCTGCACCTCTCGAGCTAGCCTCCTCGATTAGCTGGGGGAGGGACCCCTCGATGAAGCTCCTCAGATCGCTCACGGTATCGAACGATCTGCACCAGCACTTAGAGAGGGGCTCGAACTCGAAGCCGTTGCGCTTGAATATGTCCCTGATCTCGTAGGTCGATCCGCAGAAGCATAGCTGCGGAACACGGTACTCGACAGCGGTGCCGCTGTCTCGAGGATCGACACGCGTAGACCCCCTACCAACCTCAACAACTACGCGAGCCCTAGCACGAGGCTTCTCCCTATACACGTAGACCATCCCCTTCCCAGCGAGGACCGCGGGATAGCCGAGACCCTCAACAATCTGCCTCCTAGCCCACTCAGCACGCCTCCTAGAGCAGTACAGCACAAAGACATTGCCACGCTCGTCCCCCACCGTACACGGAAGCCCGTGCTCCTCAATGAACTTCTCCAGCTCTTCACGAGTGAGCAACACACCACCCAGCAACAAGCGTCGAGCAGAGACAAATATAGGTATCTATCTATTGCTTTCTTGGCTATGCTCATCGATAGAGTTGAGGTGGCTACGGCGGCTGTGACGCTCTGTTACGTGGTGTGTTCTTATACCGTTCTAAACGTTGTAGCCCATGAACATGCCAGTGTCTCTAAGTGTCTTCTCGAGCTGCTCCAGGGTAAGTGCGTCGTACCTATCCATCAGCTCGCTCAGACCCTTGGCGAAGTACTCTAGCGCCTCTCCCTCGCTCCTCGTTATCTTCACAAACACCCAGCGGCTATCGGTCTCATCATTCTCGTCCTTCTCTATATACATGAAGAACGTGCCCAGCTTCGGGTGGTGGCATCTATAGAGATGAAGGATCTTACGGCGCTCGCCAGAGTGATCCGTTATTTCGATGTACTTCATCGGGATCGAATCGCAGTACAGTTGTACCCTGCTAACCGCATCAAAGAGCTTTTTCACAGCCTCGATACCGCTGTTCGGCAGCTCAACACCCTGCTCCCTAAGAGCCCTAACAACGTTCTCTGGAGGAGGTTCATTCGGGTAGTTTATTCCAGCCTCGATCTGTATTTGGTGCTCGATGAGCTCTCTAGCAAGCGTCTCATTATCGATAACCATGCAGAGCACCCGGAGTAGAGCTAGTGTGCTCTCCCTAAAAGACCGTTGATGAAGAGACCGATATAGATCAACACACGTATCTACCTATGTTCTCCGTGAATAGATTTCATCAAGGAGTTGAGAAAGTGAGGAGAGCCCTAGCCGCTCACTTCATGCGTTGTGCACGGTTCTTCGATGGTGGGTGTACCCGGGTGAAAGTTTGTTGCTCTATCGATGGTTTGAACCCGGTTCTGCACCGGAACTGAGTTGATCACTTCATTCATCTGGTGGAAGAGCTGGGTAAACAGTTTCGGTCGAGATAAATGTACTCGTTCGATACGCACCTACCTCAATTCTTGCGGGGGTATACACAGAATTTGGTGCACCTACAGATGCTTGAAGAGATGAAAAATCAGTACCTCTCTACGTGCCTCCTGCGAGATAGGGCTGCTGCGAGTGCTAGCACAGCTACGAGGATGAGTATGGGAGCCACGTCGCTTAGGCTCAGCACCGCTGCACTGCTAGTTGATGAGGATGAGCTTGTCCTTGTTGATGTGCTTGTGCTGCTCGTAGATGTCGGTACCGAGGTGGTTGATGACGTGGTGCTCGTGGTGCTTGTCGTTGTGGGTGGTGGGGGCGTGTATACCTGCACAGATGGGCAGGGATCGCTCCAGAGAAGCGATGCGCTCGCGTTGGGTAGGGTGCTCGACTCGACGACTCTCCTACCCGAGGCGTTGCCGAAGTATATGTAGAGGTAGGCGTAGCTCCACGGAGGTAGGCTCGCGGTGAAGAGCACGTAGACCAGGCTGCGGTTGATGACGTAGACCGTCCCATCCACGCTCTCGTTGTCAATAGCTAGGTACGCGGTTCCGTTGCCTAGGAGCCACCCAGCAACCTCGCTACTGTTTATCTCCACAGCGAGCTCGTTGCCGAGGTCGCTACCGTTAGCCAGCACAAGGATCGGGAGCCTGTAGCGCAGAGAGGTGTTGAGCCACGGAGCAACGGGCTCGAGGATCGTGGAATTGGTGAGGAGATCAACGAGGAGACAGCTCCGCGGGTAGAGCACGCGGGTAGACTCGATGCTCATCCCCTCTATTGCTAGGGTCGAGGGCTTGACACTGGATGAGAAGCGTGCAAGCGATAGGCTCTCTATTGCTAGAGCCGAGGGCTTGACAGACGCGCTGAACCCGGCCACCGACGCTGTCTCGATCACCAGGGTAGAGGGCTTTACCGAGGCGCTGAAGCTCTCGATACCCGCTTCCTCTACGGTGGTGGCGTTTATCGGTGGTATGTACTGGAAGAACACTGTGAAGTTGCGTATCTCGAACCCGTCGTAGTCTCCACCGGTTCCGGCCGAGAAGAAGACGAAGTGACCGTAGATCACGGGGTTGGTGACGGTTGCGCTGAGCACCTTCACGCGGTCTATGTACACGATCACGGTCATCTCGGTGCCGGTGTAGTGGATAGATACGTTGCATAGGTGCCACACGTTAGCTACGAAAGCCTCGCTCACGCTCGTGTTGTAGGCAACGTGCTTCTCCACGCTCGCGTTGATGAGAGCTATGTGTGGTGCGCTCGGGTCGAAACCGTTCTGATACTCGTCGAACTCTATGCCCCACGCCCTAGCCGAGCCGAAGCCCTCTGCACCGCCCCTCACGCTGTCTATGCTAGGCAACGAGCTTAGGTCAGCAAAGAAAGCGAAGACGAAGCCGTCAGCCCTACCGCTTCCCGTATCAACGATCCTGTACTCGAAGGAGAAGTTGAACCATCCGTAGCCGCTGGGTATACCGAGCAACGGAACCGCCCTGCCCGCTACCCAACCCGTCTCAGGAACAATCACGATAGCCCCAGTAACGCTATCGTAGTGAGCCGCCCCCTCGTAGAACCACATCCACGAAGATGTGGGGAACCCTATCGCTGCCGCGAGGACGCTCGGAACCAGCACACCGAGAAAAACAATGGTTAAGAGAGTGCGGGTTGCCTTCACCCTCAGCTCACCCTCAGCACGATGTCTAGATCAAGGTACTTATCGGTACTTATCTCGATCCCAGAGGAAGACAGGGGAACATAGAACAGGTCTAGATCTTGAGGTGTTGTATAGGCAACTCGCAACTCTACGAATGCTCCGCCAGCCGTGATATTCTTTGATGGAGATATGAACATCTCTAGGTTGAGAACCGTTGCGTTGATCGATGCTATCCTCATACCCATCGGATTAACATCGTCTATGCAACTCGATGGGTGCGTCAGCAACGGTGTGTACGCTTGGTATGGAGCGAAGCATACATGAACATAGCGCTCGTCCGAGAACCAGGCTTCGTTCGGCACGTTATGCCCTGAACCCGTTGCTATAACCGCTACCAACCTAGCGAAGGGGAGGAGCATCGGCTCGGTCACGTGGATAACGAACTTGTAGTCTACGAGGAGGGCGGTAGTCGAGTTCACCTCTATGGGCTGTGGTAGGTGCGTGTAGAACAACAACAGCTTCTTTCTATGTGTTTCATCAGCCTCCACACCGATCTCAGTAATGCTGTGGCTTCCGCTGAATGTGAAGAGCGCCCTAGAATCTACCGTAACAACGTAGCCACTCGATACTTGGGTCTCCGAGTACGCGTTGTTTACCCCTTCGCACGCTAGCGGAGATACAAGGTTGTAGAGATCAAAGACGTTGCTCGGTGTGGAACCCGTTCCGATGCATACATAGTGAGGAGCCCTACGGAATGGCAACCATGTATACGGGTAGCTCGTTCCGTCCGTCGTAACAACCCCGATATCATCGTTGTGATGAAACGCTAGGTACAGCAACAGGCTCCAGAAGTTCCTTGTTGGTGGGTCTATGCCTCGGTACACAAGGATCTTCCTACCGTTCACGATCTTGTAGATCGTTAGGTACGCAGTGGCGTTAAGTGCTAGGGTCGTGTGGTTGGTGCTGATGTGTGTGCTTGGGTTGTGGAGGATGGGTGTGTATGTCGCGATGATTGTCAGGATTGTTAGTGTTGTGAGTGTTAGGGCTAGTGCTCTCCACCTCAAGCTCGAGCCCCATGCTACTCGCGAGACGCCGGAATAAGTGCGTAACACTACACGGTGTAGCAGTGCTCAGCTACCTGCGTGCGGCTATGATCCTGCACTTGACCCCGGTTCTCTGCGTGACTTGCTGAAGCAGTTTCTTGGCGATCTCTAGCTCGGTTTCGCTGAGGTTCGCTCTCGTCACGGTCCTTTCGCGGTTTCCTATCCTGCACACGATCCTTATCTCGACCAGAGGACTTCCCTGACTGCTCTCAGCACGAAGGTCTTTACGTGTTTCGGGCTGGGCTCGATGATGTAGGCGAAGCCTCCGCTCCTCCTAGCAGCCTCGAAGAGGTTGGGGTTTGGGTTGCCACACACGGCTGCACAGATCTTAACCCCCATCCTCCTAGCCTCGACACCTATAGACGGATCGACGAGGCACTCCCCATCCGTCACCACGACTATGGTCGCTGGAGACCTCTCGGCTAGGTCTCTCAGAGCGACCCTCAGCGCGTGCATGATCGCCGTCTCGTAGCTGGGGACGACGCTGGCTATGAGGTCCAGAACCTGCTCGGCTCCAAAGGCTGGTGGATGCATCGGTGGTGGGAGGGTGTCTCCCGAGAAGGCTCGCGCATACACCTCTCCCCGGGCGTAGAGCACTACCGCCGCTAGGGCGAGTGCTAGGGCTGTCGCTGCAACGGCTCTCTGACCCATGTACATGGAGCCGCTGGAGTCTAGGAGTATGTAGAGCCTGTGGGACACCCCCCTCCTCTCCCACGCGGCTAGGTCCCTGCTCATAGCCTTAGCCACCACCATCACCAGACCCAGAGCGACCTCGTGGGGCATAGCCCTCTCCACGTCGCTCGTCCTCGTGATCGAGGCTATCTCTCCGCTCAGACCAGCGGCAGAGATCACCTCGGTGGCTATCCTAGCAGCCATCTCCAGAGCCTCCACGTTGAGCACCCTAGCCGAGCGCTTGACGCGCCTAGCGACGCGGATCGGTGGCAGTCCGCAGATCCTAGAGAACTTCATGCAGGAGCGAGCAGCCTGAACGAGCCACTCACGGAGCTCTCGACTGTGGAGGAAGTCTGTAAGAGCCTTCACGGGGTCCCGATGGTAGCCGTAGCCACACCTAGCGTAGCTAAGCTCGAGGAACTCCTCCACAGCGTTGGCTAGGAGCTGGGCTAGGGTGAGGCAGAAGGAAGATACCTCACCGAGGTGGGGAAGAGACTCACTCAGCTCGTACACAGCCCTACACACGTCGCAGCTCTGCACAGCAATGCATTCGCGGAGACCGAAGCACGTTGCTAGGGCGAAGGCGTGCGCTATCTCCCTAGCTACGTGCCTATAGCTGTCGAGAGGCATGTAGCTCCTAACGAACTGCATGGTTGAGCCGCAGTAGCCATCGAGTCTACAGCACGTCACCTCATCGATGTTCACGCGCTTCCTGCTCCCCCTACCCATGCTCGCCACCATAAGCACAAGTAGTTCTCCTCCACCGATACGCTGTGGGAGGTGGAGATACTTGAGCCGAACAGCCTCGGCTATAGCCCTCACCCTCCTAGTCATCGCGTCGCTGGTGGCTGTGCCCCAGCTAGAGGCTCAGAGCGAGCCACCGAGCTTCTACCGGGTCAAGAGCCTCGCTGCTCACCTAGACTTCGCTGTGTGGGTCGCTGTCCTAGCGTCTCTGATAGCGGGGTTCATAGCCGGGCTCTTCGTCGGCAAGTACCTTGCTCAGAGCGCTCTCCCCACCAACGTCATGGCTGTGGAGAGCTACATAGTAGACGTCTCGGCGGCTGCCTACACAGCGTGCGAGAAGAGCCTAGAGATCACTAGGCTCGCTCAGAGCGTTGTCCCAGCGATCTACTCGTGGGCTGCGTTCCTCGTGTACAACGACGTGGATTCGCAGGTCACTGGATCCACCAGCGACGCGCAGCTCCAGCAGATAGTCCAGAACGCAGTGGCTGAGATCATTCAGCCCCAGCAGAGAGCTCTGAGCAGCCTCATCCTCAACGCATCGATCGCCCCAGCGCTCTTCGCAACGCTCTACGCAGCGGCTTGGCAGTACCAGATGCAGAGGTGGCAGAAGGTCGTCTACGGCTCTAGGAGCTTCTACTGGTACTGGGAGAACTCGTCCATCCACCACCCAGTGCTCGTCGTGGCATCGAGCGGGTCGGTGGTGAACGTCTTCACGACTCTCTGCGGCTCGAGCACAGCGGAGTGCACGATGACTGCCACCCTGCTGCTCAACGGCTATCCAGCGGCTAGGATGAGGGTCGTGGTGGGGTCGGGAACGTTCTCGATGGAGCTCGCGAGCGTGGACTGGAACACCATAGTCACAGCCATGACCTCGAGCACCGCCCCAACCGTAGACATCTCGCTCAGCGGCTCGGGAGTGACAGTGAACGACCCAGTGATAGAGATGATCAACCCGAGCACCGGCGCAGTGACCATGAGGCTAGACCCCGTGGACGAGGCTCAGAGAGCTCTGAGCGCTGCCTACCGCATCATACACACGATATACAGATCGGCGCTGGCATACGCATACATCTACCGCAACCTCCTGAGGAACGGCGTAGAGCTGCCGATCCCCGTGCCCGTGGTCTTCACCGACCCGGTGGCTTCCAGGATCGAGAGGATGAGCACGAAGCAGCTCATGGCTCTCTACGCAGCCACACTCTATGCGCTGTCTAAGGTGGACTGGAGTAGGGTAGCCTCCGTGAGCCAGCAAGCAATCCTAGCCTCTGGAGCGGCAGTGCCATACGAGTTCAGGGGGTGCATAGGGTTCGGAGGGAAGCAGTTCTGTGGAAGCTTCGAGGTGATCGAGATAGGTGCTCCGGTAGTGGTCCTCTACAGCGGCAACCAGACGCTGGACACGTGGATGCTCCTGCTCTACGAGAGCAGCAGCGGCTACAGCATCGTTCTGGCACCCCCCGGTGCGTGGGTCTACAACCAGGGATCTGCCGTGACCATAGAGAGGACCACCATCGCCTACGCCTTCAACCTCAGCGTCCCGGGACCCAGCCAGAGCCCAACACCCCCACCCAAGCCGAGCAACGAGAAGTTCGAGCTCGGGCTGCTCTTGATAGGAGCGATTTTAGGTGGCTCGCTCGTGCTGATCCTGCGGGGTGGTAGGCGTGGAGAGGTGGCTGGTGCTCGCAGCTACTAGCCTCCTACTCATCGCGCTCACCCTAGCCCTCGTAACGTTGCCCACGCAGCCCAGCCACCCGCGCACCAAGCAGAGAATCGAGCTGAACTACCTAGCGTTCATCCTCCCCGAGACCATGGACATAGGCACACCCATCGCGGCATACATAGACGTGTGGTACGGAGTCGCAACAGTCTTCGGCGAGTCGGGAGCCGCATGGATAGACCTCTGCCTCAGAAAGGACGGCGCGCTCATGTCCTGCGCCTACGGAGCAGCCCACTACGACCTCCAGGAACCGGCTTGGGCACCAGTGTTCGCACCCCAGCCCATATACAACGAGTACGGCATGTTCACCGGAGCAACGATCACGTGGGGAGACCGCGTCATCACCCTCACCGGCAGCGAGATCGTGATCAGCAGCTACGTAGCTAACATATCCTTCTACAACTCGTGGTCAGCCTATGACGCTTACCGCGTCGGAGTGAACGCCGTGCTCGTTCCTGGGAGCTACGTCCTCATAAGCAACGGGAGCGGGTATGTGCCCTACACCCTCCAAGGCATTGAGGACGCGATCTATGCCGAGGGGATGGAGGGGACCCCGCTCGTCTTAGCGAACCACAACGCTGTGTACGTAGATACTGGGGGAGGATACTACTCCCCGATCAACACCAAGGTCGTGAGCATAGGCACGCAGTGTCTAGAGAGGGACCTGATAAACGTCGTTGTGGTTAATAGCAGTGGGGTGATCGTTCTACACCTACCGATCGCGTGGCAGAACGTGAGCATTCCCGGAGGTGGCTATCGTCTCGTTCCCTATGTCGATACTAAGCACATGGCTGCGTACTTCATCAAGGCTAGGACAGCGAACGCATCGATAGTCGTGGATCCCCAAGACTGTCTCGCTGCGATAGCTCTGGACAGGGGTAGGGAGCTCATCGTGTATGGAAGCGACCAGATCGGGGCTGTGGTGCTGAGCTCGTCGAGTGCCTCGGTTAGGGGGCTCGGCTACGGTGGGGAGATCGATGTTGCTCTAGAGCACGGCAGATACATTGGTGCTGCCCTCATGAGTTCGCTGAGCAGCATCGAGTGGAGGGGGAACATCAGCGTGACCGTTGTCGATGCACTGATGCAGAGGATAAGAGTCTCGCTAGGTACAGCGATCCCGCTGCTGAGACCTCTGATCCCCTTCGGCGGATCGAACGTGCGTATCGAGATGCCTGAGCAAGTAGCGCTCAACCTCAACACGCCGGAGAACGGTGTTCTGCTCAGCTACGCTGTGCCCGCTAGCGAGGTTGTTGAGCAGCCGATCGCCGAGATAAACATTGCCGCGCCCATCGTGGGGGCTAAGGTGACTGTCATCGCTGGATTCCATGGTGAAATAGCTCATGCTGCAATGATAGAGGTGAAAGTGGACAGTGTTACTAAGTCAATCGTGGACACGCTCGTTTCACCAACAGTGATATCTATTATCACTACGCTCGGTAGCGGAACCCACATTCTCCTAGCCTACGCCGCCGTGGCTAGGTATGGCTTCTGGACGAGCACAAGCATAGCAAAGGTTGCTGTAGGTACAGAAAAGAGCCTCGTGTTCTCAAGCACCTCAGTTCCTCCGGAGGTCACGAGCTCCAAGAGCTCTCTGACCTCGGGGACGTTGCCGAGCAAGACCCCGCCGAGCTCTACGTCGCTGCTCGAGAAGTTGCTGGAGTGGATAAAGAAGCACATGTTGCTGATCCTAGCGTTCCTAGCGCTCCTCGTGATCATCGCGACTGTTAGGCACCGTGTCGCCTCCAAGGTGCTTCCCCAGTACTGACTCCACACGCTTTTTCAGCTCCTTCACAGCCTCCCTCACGCTTCTCGGAGCCTCTGCCCATACCTTGACAGCCTCTATCCACACCCTCCCCCTGCTCCTAGCCGTCTCGAGGGCTAGCCAAGCTACCCAGAACGCTACGAAGGGAGCTAGCTGAGCCGCGTAGAAGCTGTAGAGGCTGTGGTTCCCAGCGGCGTAGATGAGGTACCACCCGATCAGCAAGCCGGTGAGCCAGCTCCACGGCTCTAGACCCACGCACTTCTCGAACGCTAGAGCTGTGAAGAGTATGCAGCTCGCTAGAGCGAAGATCCAGAGGGGCGCGTAGGGAGCTGCGTAGAGGCTGTAGGGCTTGGTGATGTAGAGCGGGAACGGGTTCTGATCTAGGAACCACTGGATGGGTGTGGAGGCGGGGGGACAGGAAGAGCCGTAGCACTTGGTGCTGAGGTGCCACTTGATAGCCCCAGCAACGCTCTCACCGAACCACTTCACGAACCCGATGCGGAGCCATATCGGTGCAGAGACCAGACAGTCCACAGCTACGCCAGCTATGAACGCCGCTAGGGGAACGAAGTAGAGAGCCTCGAGAGCCCTCAGCCCAACCCTTCTCAGACCCATCCTAGCTATGTAGATGGCGCACGGTATCGCGGCTAGCAGTACGGAGAACTTGAAGCAGAAGCCCACGGCTATCAGCGCTATGGCTAGCCACGGTCTCCGCCTAAAGAGGGCGACAGCCGCTGCAACGCTGAAGAGAGCTACGTACACGTCGAGCATAGCTATCGCGGACATAGCCTCGAACACTCTGCTAGCAGCCGTGAGGAAAGCCGCTGACACACCGACGAGCTCACCGAAGAGACCGCCGAGAGCGGCTAGACACATCTCGTAGACCAGGTACACGGTTATGGACCCGGCAACGATCTCGGGGAGCCTCCAGCTCCAGAAGCGGTCTCCACCGACCCACATCGAGAACACGATCACGTACTTGGCTAGGGGTGGGTGCTCGAGGTTCCAGTACCTGAGGAGATCCCTAGCCCTCCCCTCGACCCATCCCCACACAACCACGCTACTGTTCAGAGCCCTAGCAACGCACTCAGCACAGTGCCTAGGAACCCAAACAGCGCAGTCCTCTCTCAGCCAAACAGCGTCTCTAGAGCAGTTGCACTCCGCTAGAGCTCTTGTCGGAGGCTTGCAGTCGGGAACAAGGATGTTCGCTCCGGGAGCGTCTCTAGGAGACGAGTGGAAGACGCTCGAAAGGATGTTCCTAGCAGCATCAACGTACCAAACCTCGTCAGAGACATAGCGCTGACCAAGGTAGTGAGCAACGAGGAGAGAGTGCGTGAAGAGGAGAGCGGAGGCGATGAGAGCGATCCACCAGAGCCTCCTACGCATGAACACCCTCGAAAAACGGGGTGTGTAGAGGTATTTGAACAGAATGTTAGACGGGTGCCAGAGCCGATAGAGCTGCCTGGATCCTCTGCCTAAGCTCGTTCACGAGCTCCGCAACGCTCTTGCCGGCTGTCGGTCTCACAGTGACTATGGCTACCTCCGGCTGCTCGTATAGCTTGAGGTACTCGTCTAGGCTCAGCCTAACGACGCCGACATCGACCACCTTCCTGCCATGAGGCTTGTGGTACCTCACACATATGTACGTGTTCGACACGGTCTCGGGCAGCTTTCCGGTCTTCTCGATCTCGGCAATAACCTTCCTAACTCCCTCGATCCTCCTCTCGAGCTCCCTAATCTTCCTCTTCGCGTAGCTAGCGCTGATCTCTCCCCTCTTAGCCCTCTCCTCGGTCTCTCGAAGCTTCGCCTCTAGATCCGATAGGAGTGCTCTCAGAGAGTTGAGCACGTTCTCGACGCTCGGCTGCTGACCCGATACCATAACCTTGTAGACCTCCTTAGGCACCTGTAGGTACCTCGCTGAGCCGACTACTGGGAAGCATATGAGTAGCGAGCCCGCCTTCCTCCCCAGCTTGTTCAGCATCTCGACGATCGCTGGCTGGATCACGTCTGGGTTAGTCGCTAGCGCCTCTGCGGCTTGCCTGAGTCCGGGTGCTAGGAAGCTCCACTCTGCTAGCTTGGGGTTCTCGAAGGAGAACCTAGCTGTCTCGGTTGCGAACGCTATGTCTGCCGTAACCGGCTGACCGATAGCGACCTCGGGAACCTCGCTCTTTCTCCTAGCGATCAGCACCGTCCTCTCCCTAGTCGCTTGGTTGGGTACTGGGGTGAGTACGCTCTTTATCTTGTCGAGTATGCCCAAGATCCCCCTCGACTGAGTAGATAGCTTCTCCCTAAAAAGAGCTTTCTACCTGAGCCTGCGTGGAGCCACCGTGACGACCACCGTCGTCGTTGTTGTCACGACCCTGGTCACGGAGGTCACGGTCCTGGTCACGGTCGTTGTCGCTGTGACGGTTCTCGTGACTGTCCTGGTCTCGGTCACGGTCCTAGTCACTGCGTGAGCGGTGCGGGTAGCTGTGTGGGTAGCTACGCTCGTTCTAGTGGCGTTCGCTGGGTGGGTGCGTGTATGGGTCTCTACACGCGTTGCCGAGGTTTCTCTCGCTGTTCTGTGTGGTGTGGCTGTCACTGTGGTGATCACGGTTCTGACCAGGGTCTTCGTGATGGTTCTGGTCACGTGCTCGGTAACCGTCTTGGTCACTGTCGAGGTGACGGTCTTGGTCGTGTTCACCCTAACGATCTCTATGCTGGGGGTGGTCACGGTCACGGTCCTGAACACGGTTCTCGTAGCTGGGTGGGGTGGGTGGTACATCGCTGAGAGCGCTATCGACACTATGAGCAGGAAGATTATGGGAGCAGCGACCCTGGCATCGACCTGAGCCAAGGCTCCCCCGCACAGTGGATGGGGAGAAAGGTATTTAGACAGATCCTCGCTCGCGGATCTCCTTGAGGAGCTTTGACATGTCTATGCCGAGGATGTTCGCTAGGTAGAGGAAGT
>Ga0256835_1001440_pt1 | contig 14310 bp, 13 predicted proteins | sample PIR30metaG_FD_185972 | JGI IMG/M metagenome (GOLD analysis project Ga0256835, IMG submission 185972) | Hydrothermal vent microbial communities from East Pacific Rise, Pacific Ocean - PIR-30 | ecosystem: Environmental > Aquatic > Marine > Hydrothermal vents | place: Pacific Ocean: East Pacific...
AAACAATTAAAATTATGAAAATCCCTTCCCGCTGCGCCCATAATAATTACATTGGTCTTTTTCATTACTCCTCCTCCTTAGAGAATATGTTTACCAGTACAGACTGGGAAACAAACATAAGATTTTTGGAATATCCTTCCAAATCAAGCAAGTCTTTTACGTCAGAACAAATCTCTTCCCCAATCCTTAAAGGCATGGGGTGAAAAATTAAAACATCTTTTTTACCCGTTTTTTCAACAAGTTCTCTATTAACCGTGTATCCTTCAAAATCGCGAAACCTTTTTTCTTTCTCCTGCTCCATTCCTATTGAAACCCACACGTCTGTAACGATTACGTCCGCACCTTCCACACAGTCCAAATCGTTGGTTATTTGTAGGTTTGCACCGCTTTGTCTGTTAAACTCTTCGCTTTTTTCAACAACCTCCGGATTGGGTTCGTAATCTTTTGGGGTTATAACCGTAAGGTCTATTCCCATCAACGAGCAGAAAAGCATTGTTGAATGGCAGGTGTTGTATCCGTCCCCCACATAGCAGAATTTTAAGTTTTCCAAACTTCCTTTTTTCTCCAAAACAGTAAACCCAACAGTCAAAGCAACAAGGGGAATATACATTCCGCTCATGCTGTTTATAACGGGAATTGAGCCGAAGTTTGCAAAATCCTCAACGTCCTGATGGGATAAAGCCCTTATGACAAGCCCGTCAAGATAGCAGGATAAAGCCTTTGCAGTGTGATAGATAGACTCTCCCCTTTTTAACTGCAATTCGGAAGTTTTGAAAAAAATTGGATTTCCGCCAAGCCTGAATATTCCGCTTTCAAAGGCAAATCTGCTTCTTGTGGATACCTTTTGAAAGTAAAGCCCGATAACCTTGTTTTTTAGAAAGTTTGAGAATTTATTTTCGTTTTTTTTAAGTAATGTTGCCCCTTCAAAGATTTTTTCAATGTCAGACCTTTTTAAATCTCCGAGGGTCAACAAATGATTCACGGCACTATCCTCGTTCCTACGTTTGAAATATCGTCCGCCTTTTCAATAGCCTCGGCAGAAGTTATAAGCACCTCTTTTCCGCCGTGTTTTATGTATTCAAGTGCCGCTTCAATTTTAGGTTTCATGCTTCCTGCGGGAAACTGCCCCTCTTCAAGCATTTTCTCGGCTTCTTCAACGGTAATCTTTTTTAACGGCTTCTGCGTCGGCTTGCCGAAATCTTTGTAAACAACGTCAACTCCGGTCAATATTATAAAAAGGTCTGCCTTCAATTCCCTTGCGAGAAGGCTTGAGGTGTAATCCTTGTCAATTACCGCCTCAACACCTAAAAGATAGCCGGAAAAATCCCTCTTTACGGGAATTCCCCCGCCGCCGCCGGCAATTACCGTAAAACCTTTTTCAAGCAGAATTTTTATTGCATCAATCTGGACAACTTCAAGGGGCTTGGGCGAAGGAACAACCTTTCTCCATCCCCTTCCCGCATCCTCTTTCATATGCCATTTTTTTGTCCTCATCAACTCTTCAGCCCTGAATTCTGGATAAAAAGGGCCTACCGGCTTTGTGGGATTCTTAAAAGCAGGGTCTTTATCGTCAACAACAACTTCGGTTATTATTGTCGCCACCTTGGGGTCTTCTTTTGCGGCAATCAGCCTGTTTATGAGAGTCCTCTCAATCATGTAGCCCATGCTTCCCTCTGTCATTGCCCCGCAAATGTCAAGTGTATAGGGGGGAATCTCGCTTATAGCCCTCTCCTGCTGAATAAGAATGTTTCCAACCTGAGGGCCGTTGCCGTGAACAACAAGAAGTTTGTATCCGCTTTTTATTACGTGAAACATCATCTCGGCAGCTTTTTTTGCATTTTCAAGTTGCTCGGCCTGTGTGCCCTTTTGTCCCGCCTTAATTAAGGCATTTCCACCGAAAGCGATTACCGCGGTTTTTTTCATAAAATTCCCCTTACTTTACTCTGTATCCGGGTTTTGCTCCCTCTTCCGGGGCGAGAAGAAAGGGCTCTCCGTCTTCTCCGGATGCGGCAAGAAGCATTCCGTTTGACTCAACACCCATCAATTTTGCAGGCTTCAAGTTTGCCACAACGACAATCAACCTTCCAACAAGGTCTTCCGGTTTGTATTTTTTGCCTATTCCCGCAACTATCTGCCTCTTTTCGTCTCCCAAATCTATCTGCAATTTCAAAAGTTTGTTTGATTTCTCTATTTTTTCAGCCTCAATAACCTTTGCCACTTTTAACTCAACCTTTGCAAAATCCTCAATTGAAATTCTGTTGTCGTTTTCCACTTTTTCCTCCTTCTGTTTTTGGTTATCCGCATCTTTAAAGTATTCTTTTACGTCAATTCTCGGAAACAAATGCTCTTTCACCGCATTTATTTTTGTCCCGCTTTCAAGTACGCCGAATTTCAAGAAAGACAGAGGGCTCTCCTCTATGTTTCTGTCAAAACCTATTCTGTTCCAAATTTCCTGAGATTTTCCCGGCATAACCGGGGAAATATAGAGAGCAAGAAGCCTTAACGACTCTGCAAGCACATATAGAACAGTGTCAAGTTTATCGGTACTTTCCGGGTCTTTTACAAGTTGCCACGGCTCAACATTTACAATAAATTTGTTCAAATGGTTTAAATACGTCCATACCTCGGCGAGGGCTTTGTGAAACTGATAGGTGTCAAAATAACTTTCCCAGTTTACCCCGCAGGTTTTCGCAAGGGATTCTATCTCTTTATAAATCTCGGAATTTCTGTCAGGCTCGGGAATCTTTCCGTCCCTATATTTTGAAATCATGGACAATGTCCTTGAAACAAGGTTTCCCAAATCGTTGGCAAGGTCGGAATTAAGCCTGCTTAGAAAAGCCTCGTCGGAAAAGTTGCAATCGTTTCCGAAAACCATCTCCCTCATTAAAAAGTATCTCAATGCGTCTGCGCCAAATTGTTCAAGAAGGTACTGTGGCCTTACAATATTTCCCACAGATTTTGACATCTTTCCTTCGTCTTTAAGCCACCATCCGTGGGCAAACACCGTTTTGGGCAAAGGAAGACCGGCAGACATTAAGAAAGCAGGCCAGTAAACCGCATGAAACCTTAAAATATCTTTCCCAACAAGGTGCAATTTTGCAGGCCAGTATTTTTTAAACAATTCGGTTTCTTCCGGATAGCCCAAAGCTGTTATATAGTTTGAAAGCGCGTCAAGCCAGACATACATAACATGCTTTTCGTCCCCGGGAATGGGTATTCCCCACTTAAAACTCGTTCTTGAAATCGATAAATCTTTAAGTCCGCCTTTTACAAAAGATATTACTTCGTTTCTTCTGTTTTCAGGCTGAATAAAATCGGGGTTTTGCTCGTAAAATTCAAGAAGTTTTTTTTGATATTTGGAAAGTTTGAAAAAGTATGACTCTTCTTCAACGTCTTCAACAGGCTTTCCGCAGTCGGGACATTTGTTGTTTTTCGCCTGAAACTCGGTTAAAACCGCTTCGCAGGAAACGCAGTATTTTCCTTTATATTTTCCAAGGTAAATATCCCCGTTTTCTTTCATTTTTTCAAAAAGCGCTACCGCTCCTTTTATGTGCCTTTCCTCGGTTGTCCTTATGAAATCGTTGTTTTTTATGTAAAGTTTCGGCCAAAGCTGTTTGTAATTTTCAACAACTTTATCGGCAAGTTCAATGGGACTCATTCCCTTTTCTTTTGCCGCTTTTTCTACCTTTAATCCGTGCTCGTCCGTACCTGTAAGAAAATAAACGTCATATCCCATAAGTCTTTTGTATCTTGCAACAACATCGGCAACCACAGTTGTGTAAACATGGCCTATATGTGGCAGGTCGTTAACGTAATAAATCGGGGTTGTTACGTAAAATGTTTTGTTTTCCATACCTTCTCCTTTAACAGTCTTCATAAGAATTCTAATTTATAAAAAAGTTAGTTTCAACAAAATTTAGCATATATTTCACATTTTAAAAATTAAATTTGTATTTGGAAGACTCAAAAAGTAAAATATAGGTATGAAGTTTAGGAAGATAAACAAGTATGAAATCGTTGACATTATAGGCCAAGGAAGCATGGGAGTGGTTTACAAGTGCATAGATACCGTACTAAACAGGTATGTGGCACTAAAAACACTTAACCTTCAAATGGCAAGCAATACGGAAATTCGGGAAAGATTTTACAGGGAAGCGAAAATATTGGCAAATCTTACCCACACAAACATAGTGCAGGTTTACGAGTTAAAAGAGTATGAAAATTTTTGTTATATCGTTATGGAATACCTCGAAGGGGAAAGCCTGAAAAGCATAATCTCAAACAAAAAACCGTTGTCCCCACTTTCCAAACTTGAAATTGTCAGACAAATAGCAACGGGAATAGCCTATGCGCATTCCAAAGGGGTAATACACAGGGATTTAAAGCCTGCAAATATATTTATAAGAGACGACGGGGTGGTAAAGATACTTGATTTCGGCGTTGCAAAACTAAAAACATCGGATATGACTGCAAAGGGCGTTATTTTAGGCACAATTTCCTATATGGCACCTGAACAGTTAAGGGGGGCGGATGTTGACGAAAGGTCTGACATATTTTCAATTGGGGCAATAATGTATGAGATGTTCTCATATCAAAAGCCTTTCAATGCAACGTCAGTAACCGATGTAATGAGTAAAATTGTTAACAAAATGCCGGATTATATCCCAAGAGCAACAAAGGACATAAACGATATAATTTTCAAATGCCTTGCAAAAAATCCAAACGAAAGATATCAAAAAGCGGAAAAGCTTATTGAAGCAATAGAACAGGTAATAACAAAACAAAAAGAAAAAAAACAGAAATCAAGGAGTTTTATAGACCATACAATTACATCTCAAATACTCAACGTAAAAGAGCAGATTAAAAAACTTAAAGAATTAAAAAACAAAATTGACAGCCATATAAATCAGGCTAAAAAATATCTCAAAGAAGACAAACTTGAAGAAGCGATAAAAGAAGCAAAAATAGTACTTGAACTTGACAATGCAAATCAAGAGGCTGAAAAAGTTATTGAAAAAGCAAAAAAATCCATAAAATTAAAAGAAGAACAGGAAAAATTAAAGGTTAAATGGATAAAAGAAAAACTAATTGAAGCAAACGAACACTATGATTCCGGAAATTTAATACGGGCTTGCGAAGTGTGCGAAAGTATCTTAAAGGTTGACCCTTCAAATCACGATGCAAAGGTGATAAAATCCATCTGCATAAAAAAGATAAAGGAATTTCTTGAAAGAGTTGAATAAAATAGTAATTTTTGATTTAGACGGCACATTGGCAGACTCAATAGACGATTTGGTATTGTCTGCAAACGAAACAAGAAAGGTTTTTAACCTTCCCCCTCTTTCAAAAAAGATAATTTCGTCTTTTGTGGGAGACGGATTAAATCTTTTTGTTGAAAGGCTTTTTAAAGATTCGGATATTGGAATTGAAGAGGCAATCAAAACCTTTAAAGAAAAATACTCAACCCATCTTACCGACAACACAAAATTTTATCCCGGGACAACGGAATGTATAAGAAAACTGAGAAAAAACGGATTTGTCACCGGAATTTTGTCAAACAAAAAGGAAAAACTTTCAAAACTTTTGGTGGAAAATTTGGGATTTAGCCATCTTTTTGATTTCATTTACGGCGGGGACAGTTTTGAGGAAAAGAAACCATCTCCCCTTCCCATACTGAAAATTCTTGAAAAGTTTGACGGGGATAAAGCAAACTCTTTTATGGTGGGAGACAGTTGTAACGACGTATTAAGCGGGAATAAAGCGGGAATAAAAACAATTGAGGTTATATACGGATTTAATAAAGACATTCATTTAAAAAATTGCAAGGCGGATTTTACCGCAGAAAAACCGGCAGATATTTGCAAAATTATTTTAGAAAAACAATAAAGGCTCCTTCGCCGCCGTGAATTTTCGGTGCAATTCCATAATTTCTAATAAAAAATTTTCCATCATTTTTAAACCACTTCTCAACAAAAGGCTTTAACGAGGGATTTCCCTTAGAATGTTTGCCCTTTCCCGTAATTATGAGTAAAATTTTCATTTTCTCAGATTTTGCAGAAACGAAAAACCGTTCAAGTTTATCAGATGCCTGTTTTACAGTTAAACCGTGTAAATCAAGGGTATCGTCCACACTTAAATTTGCCTTTTTGGGGATTTTTATTTTGTTTGGAAGAGAAGAAAAATCTGCGCTTTTTTCGGGAATAAGCGGAAGATTTTCCATACTTTTTATAAATTCTTCAAACTCTTTCCTCTCAGATTCTTCGTTTTTTAAACCGAAAATCTTTTCCCAGTCTTCATTAGAAATTTTTTTCATTTTTTTCTTAAAACAAGAATCATTCGCCAAGAGTCTTTTGAATTATCAAGAGGCTTGTCAAACCTGAATGAGCCGAAAGAGTTTACAATTTCAAATTCAGAGGAACACTCAACAAAATGTACTATCTCTTGATAGAGATAAATTCTAAACTTTTCAACCATGTTTATGTTGATTTCTTTTTCCCCGTCAATAACTTTGATAATCGGTTTTGTTGTAACAATATGAGTTAGAATGTCAACAGGGGTTCTTTCGTTGTCCCAGTCAACTTCAATTTCTATGTTTCCGTCAGTCTCAACCCAACTGTTTGAGGTTGAAGGTTTATTTGTAATAAATTCCCTCGGATGATTCATTTCAATAATGTAAAGACCGCCCGCATCAAGCGAATCGGAAACTCTTTTCAAATGAGCTTCAACATCTTCGTTTCTCAAAAGATAATTGAAACCGGTAAGAAGGTTTATTGCGCATCCGAATTTTTTTTCGGAAGTAAACGAAACCATATTGTCAACCCAAAGGGTGGCGTTTACGCCTGCATTTTCAGATTTTTTTTGAGCATATTCAATCATTCGGGGTGAAATATCAAAACCGCTCACATCAAATCCCCTCTTCCCCATTTCAACAAGATGGGAACCTGTACCGCAGGCTATGTCAAGAAGGGAAAAATTATCGGACTTGGAATGCACGGCAATCTGTTTTTCAATAAAATCGCATTCCAAGTCCAAATCCCTATAACCAAAGGCTATATCGTAATATTTCGGGTAATTGTAAATACTCATCGGCTAATTTTGTTTTTAGCCTTCGAATTCTTCCGATTCTTCCTCACCGGCGAGGTCGTTTTCTATGCCTAATCTTGCACATGCACCGGCATATACCTGCAATGCCGCTTTCTTAGCCTTCTGCAACTCGGCAAGTTTCTGCTTTACTCTTGCAAGTTCTTCTTCAATCTGATTGTCAATGTCGGCAATTTCGTTTTTTACGTGTTTTAAAGTTTCTTCATAAAACTTCTTTTGTTCATCATTTAACACACCCATGGTAACCTCCCGTTAAAATTTAAATGAAAATGTATCGTAAACTTTTACTTTTACGCCGTTTTTGGTAGCAGGCTCAAACTTCCATTTTTTCAAAGCCTTCATAACTTCTTTGTCAAGCCCGAAGGGGTTTCTCATTTTTCTGAGAATTCTAACATCAACAACATTTCCGTTTTCGTCTATTAAAGCCTGAGCAATTATTGTTCCGTGAACTCTTTTTCTTTTAGCAGCCAAAGTATATTTGGGTTTGACTTTTTTAACAGGAACAGGTTTCACAACATCGCCAGTCAAAGGAACAAGGTCTCCCTCTTTTACTTCCGGTTCTTCAACCTTTTGAGGCTGAGGCTGTTCAACTTTCGGTTCTTCCTTTACCGGCGGCTTTGCTTCTTCCGATACGGATACGTTTTCCTCAGACTTCTGTTCGTTTTTGTTTTCCGCAGCAGGTTGAGTCGTTTCCTCAGATTGAACCTGCTTTTCCTCATTAACGGGAGGGTTTTCTGTCTGGGAAACGGTTTGTTCCGGCTGTTTGGTTTCTGTCTGAGTTTCGTTTTGAGAAGGTACAACAACCGGCTTAGGCGTTTCTTTCGCTTTCTCTACAACGGTTTTAGCCTTCTGCTCCGCCTTTTTCTTTTGTTCAAGCAACTTTGTCTTTTTCTGTTTCATTTGCTTTTTCTGGGCAGCCAATTTTTTCTTCTGCTCTTCAATCTTCTTTTTGGTAAGTTCTTCAACAAGTTGTTGTTTCTTTTTCTCAATTTCTTGTAAAACAGCCTCGCTTGTAGTAGCACCGCCTACCTGCTGTCCATCATCTTGGGACTGGTTTTGTTCCGCATCAGACGCTTCGGTATTTTGCTCGGAAGAAACGTTTTCCTCAGATACCTTTTGTTCGTCTTCTATCTTCTGAGCTATTTTAGGCTGTTCGGAAGGTTTTTTAGTTTCCGTTTTTTTCTTGGAAGAAATAAAATAGCCGATAGCCCCGACTATTAGAAGAGCGACAATAACCCCTATTATCAACACTTTTTTGTTGCTTTTTTCTTCTTTTTCTATTTTTTCAAGTTCCTCTTCTTCATATTTTTTCAAATCTTCCGGATTAGGCACAACAACCGTACCCGTGTTTGCCCTTCTGTCCGGAATTTCTTCAAAATCTCCCGAATCCATATCTTCTTCCGATATTGAGAAATCTTCTTCGTCGTGAGCAACTTCTTCAACAACGTCTTTCGCAGGTTCAACAGGTGAAGTTTCAACCTTTTTATCTGCGTCAACCACAAGTTTTTCGGAAAGTTCCTTGATTTTTGCCATATCGTCTTTGTACAAAGCATTTATAAATTCCGCAATTGTTCTTTCATTAACGGTGTAAGGAAGAGAATTGAGTATGTCAAGAATATCCTGTTCCATCTCTTTTGCGCTTTGATATCTTTTGTCAGGGTCTTTGGTAAGCGCTTTTTCTATAATTCTTGCCGTTCTTTCCGACACATTGGGATTTATCTGCCTGATAGGCGTATAGACAACGTTTCTAACCTTTTCAAGAATGCTTATCTCACTGTCCGCAAGAAAACATTTTTTGCCGGTTAAGGCTTCGTACATCACCGAACCCAATGAGAACAAATCGGACCTTTTGTCAAGTTTTTCTCCCCAAGCCTGCTCGGGACTCATATAGAGAAGTTTTCCCTTTAAAGCTCCTGCCTGAGTCTGGCTTGCCTTTGTTGCCGCCTTTGCAATTCCGAAATCAACAAGTTTTACATCTCCCTCAACGGAAAGGATTATATTCTGAGGACTGATATCCCTGTGAACAATGTGCAGGTCTTTGTTGTCAAGTCCTTTTTTCCTGTGAGCGTAATCAAGGGCACTCAATATCTTTGAAGCGACAAACAAAACTATTGGTTCGGGAATAAAGCATCCTTTTTCCTTGCATTTTTTAAGAATCTTTCTTAAATCATGCCCTTCAACATACTCCATTGCAATGTAAAAGGTATCTTCAATCTTTCCTAAATCGTAAATCTGGGCTATGTTTGGATGGTTTAACTGAGCGGCAAGTTTTGCCTCGTCAATAAACATTGTGACAAAGTCTTCGTTTTCAACGAGATGAGGCAGAATTCTCTTAATAGCGACTATTTTCTGAAATCCCTGCACTCCCCTTCTCTTTGCCTTAAAAAGTTCGGCCATTCCGCCTGTGGCAACTTTTTCAAGAAGGACATAATTTCCGTATTCAATGCCTTTTTCTTTTTTGTCCTTTTCCGACTTTTTGTCTTTTTTACTTTCCTGTTTGGATTTTTCTTCGCTTTTTTGGGATTTAGACTCAATAACAACTTTCTTGTTTTTCTTTGTTTTGTCAACTTTTAAACCCGAAAGGGTTTTTTCAAGTTTCTTTTCTATCTCCTCTTCCACACTGTCAATATCTTTTTTAGGCTTTTTGTCTGCCTTATCGTCAACAAGACTTTCAAGTTTCTGGTCTATAAAGGACTCCTCAACCTCACTAATCACATCGCTGAACAATTCCTCTGATGTAAAAATCTTTTCTTCGTCTTGAATACCCTTTGTTTTTCTTATTTTTTTCTTAGGCAAGTCATCTACGACTTTGCCGGATAAAGTTTCTTCTATAATCTCTTCAAATCTTCTCTTAGCAGATGATTTTTTCTTTTTTGGCGCAACGGTTTCTTTAAAATTCAATTCGTCGGCAGATTTTTCTCCCCCCATTAAATCTTCCAAAATTCTTGAATCTATGGAAAACCCCATAACTTTTGCAACTTTTTCCTTTAAAACTTCCTGTTCAACAGGTTCCTCAATAAATTCTTCAACATGATAAGTATTTTTTGCAAGGCTATGATATTTCGCGCCTCTATGAACCGAAGCAACCACAACTACTTTTGTATCCGGGTTTTGGTCTTTTATATCTTTTATCACATCAAACCCTGATTTTTTAGGAAGCATGGGGTCAATTATCACAAGGTCGGGATGATTTTCTTTAAACAAACTTAAAGCATCCTCTCCATTGGTAGCTTCCAAAATAGCCCCGTCAAGGTCTGAAAATATTTCTTTCCACTCTTTCAACTTGTGAGGCTGATAATTGACTATCAAAATCTTTTTTTCCATACAATTACCTCGTCTATTTTTTTTATACTATACCACAACTTTTGCCTATTTTAAAAAAAAATTTTGACAAAAATCAGGCCTCTTTTCTTTTCGCAAACTCAAATAATCCCCCGGCTTCAAGAATTTGTTTTTGGACAGAGGAAAAAGGCTTTGCATTTGTTTTTTTGCCGTTTGAAAGATTGATAATTTTACCCGTATCAACGTCAACCTCAATCTCGTCTCCCGAGTGAGGCTCTATTTCCTCAATATTTTTAGCCTCAATAATAGGCAAAGCGGAATTTATAGCGTTTCTTTTGTAAATTGCGCCGAAAGATTTTGCAATAATTAGCGATATGCCAAGCGCTTTAAAACAGTCAACCGCCTGCTGTCTTGAAGAACCGGAACCGAAGTTTTCTCCGGCAATAATTATGTCTCCCTTTTTTGCTTTTTTTGAAAAATCTTCCCAGCCTTCAAGGTTATCAAGGGCATACTTTCCCATTTCGTTTATATCGGTTATGGCAAGGTAGCGGTTATGGAAAATCATATCCGTATCAATATCGCTTATAAGTTTTCCGTCTTTATCCTTTAAAACCCAAACTCTGCCTTTTATTTTCATATTTCCCCCTTTTCTTTCAGAAAATCAACCGGGTCGGTAATTTCACCCGTAACCGCGCATATAGCCGCAACAACAGGGCTTGCAAGATAGGTATCGCCGTCTCCCTGCTTTCCTCTGAAATTTCTGTTTGACGTGGAAATCTGCACTTCGCCTTTGCCTGTCATTCCTATTTGTCCCGAAGCGCATCCGCCGCATCCCGGATTGGAAACAATCACTCCCGCCTCATACAAAACGTCCAAAATACCGTCTTTCAGCAATTTTCCAAAAACCTCCCTTGTGGAAGGCACAACCTTTGCCATTACTCCGTCCTTTACTTTGAATTTCCTGAAAATCCTTGCGGCAAGTTCAATATCCTCATATCTTCCGTTTGTACATGAGCCTATAAAAACAGAATCAACGGGAATGCCTTCAACATCTTTTACGTCTTTTACGTTGTCAGGCTTTGGCGGACAAGCAATTTGCGGCTTTAAATCGGAAATATCTATCTCTATCACCTTTTCATATTCCGCATCTTCATCGGCAACAACCGCCTTTATACTCTGGTCGTTTTTCACTTTTCTGAAATGCTCAACAATTTCTTCGTTAGGGGTAATAAAACCGATTATACCTCCCATTTCGGTAACCATTGAGGACAAAGTTATTCTTTCGTAAAGATTCATATTGTCAATAACTTCGCCGTAAAACTCAACCGCTTTACCCAAAGCGCCCTTTGAACCCAAATGCCTTAAAGTGAAAAGTGTCAAATCCTTTGCCGTAACGGGGAATTTATAGGGCTTGCCTTTAAACACCACCTTAATTGTCGGCGGGACTTCAAACCAAGTTTTCCCTGTTTTAAACGCAAAGGCAATGTCAGCGTCCCCCATTCCCTGCCCGAATGCACCTACGGCACCTAATATGTTTAAATGGGAATCGGTGCCCACGAATGTTGAACCCGGCCAGCATAATCCCTTTTCTATTGCAATATGTGAGCCTATTCCCGAATCAACGTCGTAAACCTTTATCCCTCTTTTCTTTGCGAACTGCCTGCAAAAATGCTGATTATTGGCATATGGAATTGTTTTTGCTGGCGCTACCGTATCAAAGGTAAAAAATGTTTTTTTCGGGTCGTCAACCTGCACGTCTTCGCCGTAATTGTCGTAAAGCCTTTTAACAACGTTTGGCCCTCCGAAATCCCTCGCAGTTCTTGTATCAATATCAAGCCAAATAATATTTCCCACTTTTACTTGGTCTTTTGTGTGGTTTTCAAAAATTTTCTCAATAACGGTTTTGCCCATAATCTCCCCTTCATCAGAATTTTCAAAGAAATTTTACCTGTTTTTTGCCGAAAAATCTATTTTAAAAGGATTTTTCATACCAATTATTCTTAAAAATTTTTCTTTTCTCTTTACTCGTTAGAAACGGAAGGCTTTTGCCCTATTACAGTGTTTTTGCCCAACTCTTTTGCCCTGTACATAGCGGCGTCCGCCTCGGCAAGAAGCCTTTTTTCATTGGAAAAATTGCCGTTTTCAAGGGTTGCAACCCCAAAACTTGCCGTAACCGTTATCTGCTTTGATTGACATAAGGTTTCTACCGACTCAATAAGTTTTCTCAAAGATTCCGCTTTGTTCATAGCCTTTTCAAAGGGGGTGTTTTTGAGAATAATAACAAATTCTTCTCCTCCGTATCTGCAAAAGTAATCGGATTCCCTCACGTTTGCCTTCACGGTTGAAGCAACTTTTTTAAGAATTTCGTCTCCGCACAAATGCCCGAAAGTATCGTTTATTTTTTTGAAATCATCCAAATCTATAAAAATCAAAGACATAGGCAGTTTCGCCCTTTTGTGGAAAGCAAACTCTTTTTTCAGTAATTCGTCAAAATATGTCCTATTGTAAATTCCGGTAAGCCTGTCTTTAATTGCTTTTTCAAAAATAAGCCTGTTTAAGTCAAGGTCTATATCGTCCTGATAGGCAAATTTAAAGGCACATACGTCTCCGAGAAAAACCCTCTGCCCGCTTTTCAATTCAGCGCGAGAAATTTGTACTCCGTCAATAAATGTCCCGTTTGTGCTGTTTAAATCCTCAATTGTTATAAACCCTTTCTCGTTTCTCACAACGCAATGCTTTCGTGAAAGAGACTGGTTGTCTATAACCACGTCGCATTCACTGCCTCTGCCGAATAAAACCCTCTTCTTTTCTTCAAGGTTTATCATTTTGCCGAATAAATCTCCGGCCACAACAATTATAGTCGGCGTCAGTTTTACTTTTGTTTGACCTTTTTTCTTTAAATTTTCGGGCCTTATTATGTCCGTATATTCTCCTCTATCCATCCCAAACCTTAAAAAAACTAATTTATAATATTAATTTAACAAATTTTTGCCAAAATGCCACATTTTTTTAAACTTTTCCTTAAAAAACATTTTTAAAATCAATAGGCGGGATTGAATTTATTAAGTCCTTTGTAAAATCGCTTGATGGATTTGAGAAAATATCCTCCGTTTTGCCGTAATCAACAACCTCTCCCTTATACATCACCGCCATTCTGTCGCTTAAATGCCTTACAAGGTTTAAATCATGGGCAATAAAAAGAAAAGTCAATCCCAACTCTTTGTGAAGTTTTAAAAAGAGGTTTACTATCTGTGCCTGAATTGAAACGTCAAGGGATGAGACAGGCTCGTCGGCAATTATTATCTCGGGATTAACAACAAGCGCCCTCGCAATACCTACCCTCTGCCTCTGCCCACCGGAAAGTTGGTCGGGATACCTTTCCATAAACTCTTCCGGAAGGTTTACAAGTTTCAAAACTTCTTTCACCCTTTCAAGCCTCTCGCTTTTGCTTCCTATTTTATGAATGTCAAGCGGCTCTTTTACAATGTCTTTTACCTTCATTAAGGGGTTAAAAGAGGTAAAGGGATTTTGGAAAACAATCTGAACCTTTTTTCTGAAAAGCCTTAAATTTTCTTTATCCATCTGAAAAATATTTCTTCCGTTAAAGAGAATTTCCCCGCTGTCGGGCTTTATCAACCTTAAAATAAGCCTTGTTACGGTTGTTTTGCCCGAGCCTGACTCCCCAACAAGAGAAAAGAACTCTCCCTTTTCAATGTGAAAAGAAACATTGTTTACCGCAAAAATTTTTTTTCTTTTAAACAATCCTTTTTTTAAATCAAAGGTTTTTACCACGTTTTTCAACTCTAATACAGGTGGCATCTTACCTTCCTTCCGTCAACTTCTTTCAATTGCGGGTATTTTTTTTCGCAGATTTCTTTTCTTTTTTCGCATCTGTCAAAAAAAGGGCATTTATTTTCCTCTTTAACC
>Ga0256835_1001441_pt1 | contig 14296 bp, 11 predicted proteins | sample PIR30metaG_FD_185972 | JGI IMG/M metagenome (GOLD analysis project Ga0256835, IMG submission 185972) | Hydrothermal vent microbial communities from East Pacific Rise, Pacific Ocean - PIR-30 | ecosystem: Environmental > Aquatic > Marine > Hydrothermal vents | place: Pacific Ocean: East Pacific...
AAAGGAAAACAGAATTGATTATGGAATAAGGATGCAGGAATTCTTTGATCACTTTTTAAAAGGAAAAGAGGCACCTGACTGGATGAAAAAAGGTGTTCCTTACATAAAACTGAAAAAATATTTGAAAGAGAGGAAAAAGATAATAGAAAATAGATAAATTTTGATGGGCAGATTTTCAGCTTTAGAACTTTGAAGCTTTCGCTCCTTTCACAAAATCTCTTGTCCCAAAGTGACTTGAATGCTTAAATATTTTGTAATTCTCGCGAAAGCTGAGTTTTTAGCTTAATGGTTCAAAAGACTACCCTTGCACGTACTCTGTTTAATGAAGAGCTGCTCAGCTGAAACAGCTTTTTGCTTAAAGCTTTAATTATTTGTAAGATTTCTTTACTTCTTTAACAACCAGATAAATTCCGAAAAATAATCCTCCGAAAAATATTATAGCTGTTATAGGATTAAAAATAAGCCAAGGCTCCTGAAAAACCCTCCACTTTGCAAGAATCTCGATATCATTCCAGAATACCATTGTCGTTGGAATTGCATATCTGAGCCTCGGGCCAAAACCTTTGATTTGCATAAGCTTTAAAAACAAATAACCTGTAAATGAAAATGATAAAAAGAAGACTCCATAGGTAAACCAGCTGTAAACTCCGAAGATCCTCTCATCATAAGCAAGAAGGAGTAAAACATAGAAAAACCATGTAACAGCAGAAAACATAAAAGCCGTATGGGGAGCATAATTATCAATTTTACCCGTTGCCACAGCCCCCCTCATCAAATTAAGATTCCTTCTGAAATAAAGAAAAAAGTTGCATCTCGAACATTCAAGAAATAGCATATATGCGATAATAATCATTAAAAAACCCCAGGAATACTTCATCAAAATATACTCTCCATATTCACCTATCAAGCTACCATTAAAAACCGTTAACTTTTTGGCAATCCCTAATGTTCTTGCTGCAATCAAAAGAGAAAACTCAAGCCCTGTCCATAAGAAAAGCCCCGAAATTAAGCCAGCAATACTTTGAAGGGCATCATTTTTTATATATTTTGAAATTACTAATACAAGAAAACCTATTAAAAAAAGAGTTAGCATAGAAATTAATAAAAAATTAGAAGATGGTAATAAATAGAATTTGAGATTTTCCCCTTTTTCCAATTTCAAAAGAGCTTTTTTATAAACTTCTGTATCTTTAATATCTCCTCTATATTTTGCTTCTTTTAAATTTAACTCAAGCTCCTCCTTAATTGAATAATCTCCATACCACCTTCCTTCAATTTTATCTGCATTCAAATAGTAATCAGAAGAAATTTTTTGATCAACATGATTAATGATGACCATGAAAAGATGTCCCGAAGCAAGAGCAAACAAGACCAGGAAAAAAGCTAAAATTGATTGACCTACATACAATCTTTTTTCACTCATTTTATTCTCCCTTCAAGCTTTCTATTTGCTAAAATCATTAAACCTCTCTATTTCTTCTATTTTCAAAAACAAAATCCTCTCCGAAAAATCTTTTTCGTGCTTGGATATCTCTCACTACCTGTTCAGGCAAGCCTTCTGCAATCATTTCACCTGAATCAATAACATACACTTTATCCGAGATTTCAAGAGTATCGTAAACATTATGATCAGAAATTAAAATGCCAATTCCTCTCTCCTTCAATCTTAAAAGCATTTCCTGTAAATCAATTATTGTTAAAGGGTCAACACCTGAGAAGGGTTCGTCAAGAAGTAAAAATTTAGGCTCTATCAAAAGAGCCCTTGCTACCTCAACCCTTCTTCGCTCCCCTCCGGAAAGGTTGTATGCTTTTGAATCTTTCAAATAAGAGATATTAAATTCCTCCATCAAAGAAATTGCAATTCCCTCTTTTTCCGCTTTATCCTTAATTCTTTCATCCAAAACAATAAAAAAATTCTCCAAAACAGTAGCCTTTCTGAAAACAGAAGGCTCCTGAGGTAAATAAGTTATCCCCTTTAAAGCTCTTTCATGAGGAGGGAGTACCGTTATTTCCTGATTATCCAGGAAGATTTTACCGGATTCAGGTTTAACTACCCCTAAAATCATCTTAAATGTGGTCGTTTTACCAGCTCCATTCTTTCCTAAAAGGGCAACAATTTCCCCCTCTTCTATTCTAATATTAACCCCTTTTACAACTGTTCTCCCTGCAAAACTTTTCCTAAGATTTAAAGCTTTTAACATTCTAATTTTCCTCAAAAGCTAACAAAGTTTCAATCATCTTTCTCGCACTAACCACATTGTGAACTCTTACAATTGAAGCACCTTTCATAAGAGATATTAGATTTGCAACACATGTTTGTTCTTCCCTTTCTCCCACAGAATATTTTCCTCCCAGAGAAAGAAAAGATTTTTTTGAAACTCCTATTAATATCGGAAGATTTAGTTCTTTAAAATAAGCTAAATTATTTATTATTTTAAAATTATCATCCCATGTTTTTCCAAATCCTATTCCCGGATCAACAATGATTTTATCATCTCCTATACCAGCTCTGTTTAATTTTTCCTTCTTCTCCCTTAAAAACTCGTATATCTCTTCTAAAAGATTGTTATATACAGGGTTCTTCTGCATATTTTTAGGAGTTCCTTTAATGTGCATTATAATAATCGGTACATTGTATTTCTTTACAATATCTACCATCTTTGAGTCAAAACTGGTGCCGCTTACGTCATTTACAATATCAGCTCCGCTTTTTATCGCTTCCTCTGCAACTTTTGATTTATAAGTATCAACTGAAATTATAATATTACTTCTTTTTCTAATTTCCCCTATAACAGGGATTATTCTTTCAAGCTCTTCTTCAATGGTAACAGGTTCAGCTCCCGGCCTTGTACTTTCTCCCCCTATATCAATAATATCCGCTCCTTCACGCTCCATCAAAAGAGCTCTTTCAACAGCAGGTTTTTTATCAAAAAAAATTCCTCCATCCGAAAAGGAATCCGGGGTTACATTTAAAATACCTGCAATTAAATATTTTTTTTCTTTAAATATATCTAAGCCATTGGCAAGAGTTGTCTTCAATTTACCACTTTAAAAGCAATGCTCCCCAGGTAAAACCTCCTCCAAAAGCATCAAAAACAAGGATATCTCCTTTTTTCACTCTCCCTTCATCAACAGCCATATCCAGAGCTATGGGAATTGTTGCAGCCGAAATATTAGCAATCTTATCAATTACAATATATGTTTTTTCTGGAGGAATATTAGCATATTTTCTCGCCTGTTCAATAATTCTTATATTCGCCTGATGCGGGATAAAAAGGTCAACATCTTCACCTTTCATCCCTGCAAGCTCTATCACTTTTAGGGCTGACTCACTCATATATCTTACAGCCCATCTGAAAACTTTATTTCCTTCCATATGAACAGTATGAAGTTTTTTTCTAACGGTTTCCTCTGTAGGAGGCATTTTGGAACCACCGGCAGGTTGTATCAAAAGATCGCCAAGATTACCATTAGCCCCCCAATATCTACTAATAATACCTGAATCATCATCGCTTTCCTCTAAAATAGCTACGCCTGCGCCATCTCCAAAAAGAACACAGGTGTTTCTGTCCTCCCAATTGGTAAATTTGCTAAGAGTATCAGCACCTGCCACAAGAACTCTCTTCATTAATCCTGTTTTAATTAAAGATTCTGCCATAATTACAGCATAAATAAAACCAGTGCATGCAGCTGCAATATCAAAAACGGGGATCTCATCAAGTCCCAATCCTTTCTGAACCCAGCATGCTGTTGAGGGATAAGTATTATCAGGAGTTATTGTAGCTACAATTATTCCATCAAGATCTTGAGGTTTTAGTTTTGCTCTATCAAGAGCTTTTTTTGCAGCTTTTAAAATAAGATCTGAAGTGGCTTCATCTTCAGCAGCAATATGCCTTTCCTTAATACCCGTTCTTGTTGTTATCCACTCATCGGATGTGTCAACCATTTTTTCAAGATCATGGTTGGTTAAAACTTTTTCAGGTAAATAAGAACCTGTTGAAACAATCTTAACTCTCTTCATTGAACATCTCCTTATTTCAGAATCATTTTTTAATTGCAAGTGAGATCGTCTGCCAAACCTTAACCTTTTTTCCATCCCTTACAGGTTTAGAAAAACGCCATTTATATATAACCTTTTTAATTTTAGTATGCATATTTGGGACAGCAGGAAAAACTCTCAAAATCCTGAATTTTTCTACCTCTCCATTTTCATTTATTAAAACTTGCATTATTACTCTGACTGTATCTCCGGCTATTACATCTCGATAAGATAAATATGGACTTACCTGTTTAATCACCTTAATAGGAGAATCAAGAGTGGAAATTGGCACAATATCCCCTTCCTTAAAAGTTGGCTCTTTGGGTTTTTGCTCATTTTTTTGTTCCACTGGAGGCTTTTCAACTACCTGTTGATCCTTAGCAGTAGATGTATTTTCCTGTGGGTTTTTTTGCTGTTCCGCAGCTTGCTGTCCGTTTGTATGAGACTCAGGTTTTTGAGTTTGAGAGGAAGTGTTCTCCAGAGGAATTTCCTTATTCTCCGCATTATTATTTACTTCAGCTGTCTTTTTAGTCTTTTTAATACTTTCTATCGCCTGTTTAACCGCCTTCTGTTTTTCCTGTTGCTGTTGCTGTTTAAGAGCAGCTATTCTTTTCTGTCTTTCTGCTATAAGAGCTTTTTTCTGCTGCTCATCTTTTATTTTTGCTATATCCTGTTTATATTGTTCTTCGATTGCTTTTATTTTTTCCTCATATTTTGCAGATAATTTTTCTTCTATTTTTTTTGCTAATTCTTCGACATTAATTTGTTGCTGCTGTTGAGTCCGTTGAACAACAATCGTTTTTTTCTCCCGAGACATAAAAAAGATAATCAATGCTATAATTATAATAGCAGCGACTCCAATAACAATATAAATTCCTTTATTTCCACTCTTCTCCTCAAGCTCTTCCATTGTGCTAAATATCTCCTTTTCCATCTCTTCCTCTTTCTTCTTCTGAAGCTCTATTTCATCAGGCGGTATCTCCAATTTCTCCTCTTCCTCTATTTCTTTTAGCTCTTTTTTATTCTCTTCTTTAAAGAGTGAATTTATATAAAAAGCCAAATTAAAAGTAGAAGGGGTTATTTCACCATCCATAATAATCTCTTCAAAATCTTTTTGCATATCCTGTAAATTTATGTAATCACCACTAAAGCCCTTCTCTATTCGGGGAACAATAAATTCAGGAATTGTCTTATAAAGGTCATAAGGTACCGAGAGTTTTGAAGAAGCTATATATGCAGTATCTATCTCCTCGGATATCTCATTAATTCTTCTTCCTGTCAGCATAAAGTAAAAAAGTGAAGTAAAAGCATAAACCTCTTCTTTTTCGGAAATCTCCTTTCCAGGAGCAAAAAGGCATGGGAAGTTTTCTGAGATAACCTCCTCTATTCCAGCATTTTTCCCTAAAAGGAAATTACAAATTGGATATCTGTAAAAGACCGCTCCATCACTGTTAAATCCTATATCATCTGGTATTGGCAAAAAATACGGTGTATTCATATCTGAAGAATAATATTGCTTAAAAGCAAGAGCAATATCCAAAATTGACATTAGAATATGGACAGCATTATCAAGAGAAATTCCATTTCCTTTATTGAATGCTGTTTCAAGGATTTCAGATAGTGTTCTAAACTCCTTCATATAGGGAGAAACAACGACCATCTTATTTTTAATAATGTGAACTTCTTCACCGACTATTAGATTTTTCATTTTTGAGTTTTCAAACAATTTGAAGTAAGGTAGAATGTCTTCTTTTTTAAATTTGAGTTTATCAGAGATAAGAATTCCCAGTTTTAACTCCCTATTTCCATTATCATCCACTTTAAAAAGTCTAAACTCCTCACCTAAATAAATGTTTCTTAACTTTTTGGTAAAAAAAAGATTTCCAAACCTTTTTCCTTCCATAATACACCTCTCGGTAATTTATATCAAAAATTATTTATTTTGTCCACATTTCTCATTTTATGATAGAAATAGGGATTATATTCATCCAATTTTCTTAAGATTTTTTTAAAATCTTTTTTTTGCTTTTTCAAGATTGTAATGTAATCATACAAAAAGTAGGGATAATTAAAAAAAGTACTCCAATACCCTAATTTCTCCTTCATTCTAATAAGTTTTTCCATTGTTTTGTTTGATTCTTTTATTTTACCTTCTCTATTTAAAATAAATGCTTCTAAACTCAAATAAAATTTAAGAATAGGGAAATACCTTTTTTCATTAATTTTATATTTCTTCACTACTTTTTCCAAAATTCCAAGTTCTCTCCTGGCAATTTTCATATCATTTTCCAAAACAGCTATTCTACCTTTTAGATAAAAAAACTCGGGTATAATTGTGTAAATTTCCTGTGAATTATATGTTTTTATAGCACTATCAATTTTTTCTCTTGCTTTCTTTATGTATCCACTATAAAAATCAAAAAATGATTGTTGAAACAAAGCTCTTGCTTTGTTCTCATCTGATTTTGATCTATTTGAATAGATTTTATTGTACTTATAAGCATTTTTTAAATCACCATCAATAAAGTAAATATATGCCAATGAATAATAAATCCAATCCAAGTTCTTATTTATATTTATAGCTGTTAGTTTATTGTTTCTTGCATTCAGATAATCTCCCATATAAAAGAAACCATCTCCTAAACTATCATAAGCATTAGCTCCTTTGTTTAACTCTTTATATCTTTCTAAAAAATCCAGGGCTTTTATATGCTCTCCGATATAAGAGAGGCAAAAACCCGCATGGTTTAATGCAAGCGAGAAATCTTTATCTATTTCAAGTGCTTTTCTATAATAAGAAAGAGCCTTCCTTACCTCACCCCTATGAAAATACGATTCTCCAAGATTATAATAAGAAAGTTTATCTCTTGGTTTCATTTTTATTATTCTCTTCAAATATTTTCTTTCATCTTTAAACTTTAGGTCAAGTTTTGAATAAAGGGCCTTAATAATTGATTGATCATAATTACTTAATGATGCACTTTCTTCATAAGCTTTTTTAATAAAGTTCTTTGCACTTTTATAATCTCCATTAAAAATGGAAATTTCCGCAAGATAATAATAGGGAAGAGCCATTTTGTTATCATAAGTTAAGGCTTTTTTAAAAAATTTCTCAGCATCTGAAATGTAAAGTTCTTTCCATGACCTATAACCATGAAAAAAGCTCACGAATGCATTCCAATCAGAAGTAAGCATTTCCGATATTTTTTTTGTTTTAATTTCTTTTTTTATGCTTAAATAGTCTTTCACCCTTTCCGTTATTTTATCCACTTGATAAGAAAGGATGCTTGAATTTCCCTCCCCATTAACTGTAATTACCTTTTTTACATTATTCGGAAAGGACAAAGTTGTATCAATATTGATCATTTCACCTATTTTTGTAATAGTAGGTAATATAAAAAATTTAACTCTTTCTTTCTTTATTAAAGTAGTTTTATTTTTCCATTTTTTCAAAAGATCTTTATAACCTTCACTTCCCATTATTTCATAAGAATCAAATTGTGAAAGAGATCTATTCAGAAGAAACTCTATCTCCTGACCTAAAAGTTTTGACACATCTTTTGAAGTTTCGGGTTTTAAAACTATAATCAAAGGCTTCTTAAACATTGGTTTAACCAAAAAGAAAAAGACAGCAAAAAGAAGGGCAATAGCAGAAATGGTTCCCCAGGCCCAATTATTTATCCTACCTTTTGGGGATACAGCTTTAGGACTTATCCCTTTCAATTTTAGTAGATCATTTTTTAACTCGGATATATCCTGGTACCTTTTATTTCTATCCTTTCTTAAAGCTTTTTTTATTATCTTATCTAACTCTTTCGGGAGAGTTTTTTTAATCCTTGAAGGAAGTGCTTCTTCCTTTGAAAGGATATTTGCAAGAACAGAAAGATGAGAACTTCCCTCAAATGGTCTTCTTCCTGTAAACATTTCATAAAGGACAATACCAAAGGAAAAGATATCAGAACGATTATCAAGTTTTTTACCCTCCGCCTGCTCAGGTGACATATAAGAAACAGTTCCAACAATCATACCGGTCTCAGTTAAATTATATTCCAGTTCATTTTTTCCATCACTCTCCACAGTTTTGGCGAGCCCAAAATCAAGAATTTTTACAAAACCATCCTTAGAAACAAAAATATTAGAAGGTTTAATGTCTCTGTGAATTATACCCCTTTCGTGAGCTGCTTTTAACCCATCTGCTATTTGTAAGGCTATGTCAAGAGCTCTTTCAAAATCAAGTCTTCCATCTTCCAATAAATCCGCAAGGCTTTCGCCTTCAATATACTGCATCACTATATAAGCATAATCATCCTTGACAACTATATCATATACATTACAAATATTCGGGTGCTCTATTTGCCCTAAAGTTACAGCCTCCCTTACCAATCTTTCCTTAAAAGTCTTATCCTCTAAAAGAGAAGGGGGTAATGTTTTGATAGCAACATTTTTCTTTAATCTTTTATCCTTTGCAAGATAAACCATTCCCATTCCACCTTTTCCAATCAACTTCAAAAGCTGATACCTATCATCAATAACCTTTCCTACAGAAAACACCTCCTTGCTAACTGCCATCGTAGGAGTAACATCAGCATTCAGAGGATAACCGCACTTGATGCAAAAGTTTGAATCCCCCTTATTCTCAGCACCACAATATGGACAAATAATAATATCTTTTTCCATAATAACCTATCTTACCTTTATTATAAACCTATTTCAAGCTCTTTTAATCATTTGTTGATTTTTTTATTATATTAAGATCTAAATTTTCTATCCTTTTCATTTCCAATAGAAAATTTCTCCTAAATTTTAAATACCTTCTTCGCCCTTTTACCAAATTTATTACATCCTTCAATAAAAAAACACTGCTCTTCTTAAAAGAAATAAGCTTCCTTCTAAATTTTTTTAACTCCATTTCACTGTCAAAATTTGTTAACTTGTTTTCTTTAAAACTCAAAGCTTTGTCCTTTAAAAATAATCTCTTTTTTTCAATACAGTTTAAGAATTTACTAAAATAGTTAATAACTTTTTTTCTTCTCATAATAAAACGAACCTTTGCTATATAATAATAGGGTTCACACCTTTTAAAACTATTATCTTCCAATGATCTTAAAAAATCCTTTTCAGCACCTTTTAAGTTACCAATTTTCAAATTAATCAATCCTGACAAAAAGTTTACATCTCCAGAATCGGGAAGATATAACTTTGAGAGATCTATCTGCTTCCTCGCTTCTTCTAAATCACCTTTGTAAAGAAAATTATATGCTTTGTAATAATATGCTTCTCCATGGTAAAGTGCTTGAACCTTTAAAAGTTTATCAAGAATAACATTTGATTCATCATATTTTTTTAATTTCTGTAAACATACTCCTTTACCAAGTAAAGCACTCGGATTCTTCTCATCATATCTTAAAGCTGAATTATAGTATTCCATTGCTTTTGAAAACACCTCATATGAGAAAAACCATACGGAAGCCACACCTATGTATGCCTTAACATAATCAGGAATGAGTTTTAATGATTTTTTAAAGTATTTCAAAGCCTCAGTACTTTTTCCCCTTTTAAATAAATCATAAGCTCTTTTAACATAATATTCAGCAAAATTAGGATACTCTTTTTCAATATCCTCTTTCGAATTAAAATTATTTAAGTAAATAAAAAGTGGGGAGGTGGAAAATCTTTTGCTTAAAATCTCAAAAGAATTTACATACTCTTTATATTTGAAAGCACTTTTGAGAGAAAGAAGATAAAAATACGAGTCAATATCAGAGTTTTCAAGGTCAAAAAACCTTTTATCAGTTTTTAATTTAAGTCCTTCAAGTGTTTTTATATTCTTGTTTCTGATAAAAACAGAACCTCTCCTGGTATTGAGAACATTGAGAATAATCTTTTCTTTCTCACTTTCAGGTTTAAAGTTAAATTTTTCAAAAAGCTCCATATATTTTTCATCTATTATTAACTCCTGTTTTTCTCTTAAAAGCTCAAGAACAAAAGTTAGAAAAAGCTTTCTTTTTAGCTCATCACTCTTCTTTATTTTAAAAGCTTCTAAATAATAATCAATCGCTTTCCTCCAACCAAAAAGATGTTCTCTTTGAAAATAGTAATCCCCTTTTTTTACAAATTCCAAATATTTTCTCTCCAAAAAGAGTTTTTTACCTTTTTTTGACTCAACCTGCTTAACTTCAACTCTATTTGCGGAACATGAGTAAAAAAATAAAATAAACAAAATAAAAATAGCTCTTTTCACTATATCTTATCCTCCTTACCATTAAAGAAAAGTTTCCTCTTATCCTTTCTTTTATTAATTATTTTTTTGTTAGTATTAAGCTTTATAGCTTTATTGTTGGGAATATCACTCTTTGAGTCAAAACTAAAAAAAGAGTAAGATAAAACTAGAAAAACGGTAGTGAGAGCTCCCACAAATTTATTACTTTTTTTCATTATATCCTCTTTTTGAAATTATAAGAAGATTATTAAAAAAAATAATTTCCCTGTCAAGACTTTATTAATAGCATAAGATTAGAAAAAAACATAAAAAATTGATATTATTGGGGATTAAAGGAGAAAAATGAAAGTTTTGATAGCCACATCTGATGTTCCTTTCGTTGAAGGAGGACATATAGTAATAGCAAAAGAATTGGTTTCTGCAATTAATGAATATGGCTTTAAGGCTGAGCTACTATTAACTCCTCAGAACAGATTCTCAAAAATATTTTCAGCATATATCTCAACAAGACTAATTGATGCGGAAGAAGATGGAATAGGAGATAAGATAGACAAACTCATTTCCTTCAGATATCCATCTTATGCTCTCAAACATCCTAACCATACTGTATGGATTAATCACAGAATGAGAGAATACTATGATCTCTGGGAGAACTTTTATTCCACACTTGGGAAAAAGGCAAAAATTAAAGAGAAAATAAAAAGAGCTCTTATTCACAGACTTGATAATCACTTTCTAAAGAGGGTAAAAAAAATCTATGCTCAATCGGAAAACATAAAGAGCAGACTTGAGAAATGGGGTAAAATCAAAAGTGAAGTTCTTTATCCACCTCCACCAAGAAGAAATTATAGGGAAGGCAATTATACTAAGACTATCTTTACCGTCTCCCGTCTTGTAAAACATAAAAGAGTTGATTTAATAATAAAAGCTCTTCAATTTACAGAAGACAAAGAAATCACGCTGGTAATAGCGGGCGATGGCCCCGACTTAAAAAAATTAAAAACTTTAATTAAAAGTTTGAATTTGGGAAAAAGAGTCAGCTTTGTGGGAAGAGTTTCTGATTCACAGCTGGTAAATCTTTATTCAAACTGCGGAGCTGTTTTCTATTCTCCTCTCAATGAAGATTACGGATTTGTAACAGTAGAGGCATTTGCCTCAGCTAAACCTGTTATAACAACAGAGGATTCAGGAGGTGTCAGAGAGTTAGTTCTAAAATCAAAAGCGGGGATTGTTTCTGAAAATGATTTAAAAAAACTTTCAAAAAAAATAGATGAACTTTTCTCAGATAAAAATGAATTAATAAAATTAGGGGAAAGAGGAAAAAACTGGGTCTCAAAATTAAAGTGGGAGAAAACAGTCGAAAAACTTCTTTTTGATAACTAAAAAAAGATTTGGAATAATTATTAAGAAAAAACAGACATTTTTTTATGTCTTTTTCCTTTACCACTTTTCAGAGAATAAATCTACTTAAAAAATCAATTATTAATTTTAATTAAGTCTAAAGAGAATGCTCAGGAAAAAACATTTTCCATTGAAAAACTCTACTACAAAACGAGGAAAGTGGTCTCCATAGAAAACAGTGATATTATAGTTATTATCCGCGGAAACAAAAATCCTCTGACACTAACATCAATCAAGCATGGGACAGGGGCAATTGAAGAGAAAATTTACTTCTTTTAAAGCCACACAAAAGAGCTTTCTTGATTAAAGTTTCATTTTATTTTAAAATATGAATGATGAAGTTTAAATACTTTTTGGTAGTTTGGCTTATTTTCCTTATAGGGATGGTATCCTGTACAAAATCCGACAAAAGCTCAGAAAAGATAAAAAAAGAAGGGGGCAAAAAGATTACAGAAAAAGTCAAAAAGCCAGTAAAAAAAGTCCCCCTTTTAATAGCAGATGGAAAAACTTACTATGAATCTGACTTTAATGAATTTTTAGAAGATAATTTAGGGAAAAATTATAAAGAATTAAATCTATCCCCAAAAGTTATAAATTCCCTTTTCAACCAGTTTGTCGAAGAGATTGTATTGTACACTTACGCAAAAAAGGTCGGAATTGAGATAAGGCCCACGGAAATTAAATATTATTTAAAAAAGAACAAAATTGATACAAATATAAAAGATATAAAACAAACTTTAATTAGAAAATTATTTATTGAGAAACTATTTTCTCGAGAATTATCAAAAATAAAAGTAACAGACGCAGAGGCAAAAACTTACTATTTTAAACATTTAAAACTATTTAGAAGACCGGCAGAGATAAGTTTAAGTCAAATTGTCGTAAATGATGAAAAAGAAGCATTGAAAATCAAGGCCCAACTGGAAAAAAACATCTCTCTTTTCTCACAGCTTGCAAGAAAATACTCCAAAGGTCCACAAGCGAAAAAAGGTGGTGATATGGGATTTTTCTCAAAAGGGGAATTACCCAAAGATATAGAAAAGGTGGTTTTTAGCCTTAATCCCGGAGAAATTTCCCAGGTGGTAAAATCTCCTTATGGTTACCATATCTTTATGGTAAAAAAAAGAAAAAGGAAAAGACTTCTCGCTTTTAAAAATGTGGTTGATTTGATTAAACTTAGAATCAAAGAAGAAAAATCAAAAGAAATTTTAAAAAGGATAAAAAAAGAGGCAAGAGATAGCGTCGTCCTGACAATTATAAATAAGAAGTACATGGAGACAAAAAAGTCCTCTTCAAAAAATTCCACTACGAAACAAAAGGAGAATAAATGAAAAAAACAGCAATTTTTATTTTGAGTATGATAATTTTCTTGTTATCAGCAAGAATTTTCTCCCAGGAAAGTGTTGACAAAATACTCGCAATCGTAAATGACGAAATTATAACCCAATACGATTATAACAAAGCTCTTGAAAGCCTTACTAAGTTTTTATCAAGAACCTATCATGGAGAAGCCTTCAAAAAAGCTCTTGAAAAAGCAAAAAAGACACTATTGGATAGTATGATACAAGAAAAGCTTTTGCTATCCAAAGCAAAAGAGCTTGATATAAACGCAGATCAGGATATTGATCTTTATATTGAGAATATAAAGAAAGAAAATAAAATAGATAGTGATGAAAAGTTGAAAGAAGCCCTTAAAAAAGAGGGGTTGAATTACAATGAATGGAAAAACAAATTAAAAAAACAGATTATACAGCAAAAATTAATTCAAAAGGTTTTAGGTGATAAGATAAAGGTAGAAAATCTTGAAATGACAGAATATTATGATAAAAATAAAGAACAGTTTAAAATTCCGGCAGAATACAAGATTTATGCAATATACATTGATCCATCAGACCTGAGTGAAGATGTTGAAACGTATAAAAAAAAGATTGATGAAGCTCTTAAAAAAGAAAAATTTTCTGATGTTGCAAGTAAATTTTCATCAGAACCTCTGAAAAGCAAAAAAGGGAATTTAGGAACATTCAAAGAGGGAGAACTTGCTCCTCAAATTTTAGATATAGTAAAAAAACTCAAAAAAGGTGAAATTTCCAAGTGGGAAACCTATAAAAACGGGTGGATTAAAGTAAAATTAGTAGATAAGAAAGATGCAGTAATACCTCCATTCCAGGATATTCAGGAAAAAGTTTACAAAGTTTTATACGCAAAAAAAAGAAGCAAACTCTTAAAAGAATATGTGGAAAAGCTAAAAAAAGAGAGTTATATAAAAATCTTTAAATAAAATGATATTTGGTTTTAATACTGAAATTACCTACAGAGGAGAAAAATTTCATATTCAAACTGAAGACAGAGGCCTTCAACGACCTGTAATTGAAACTCTTGTTTACAAAGGCGGGGAGATAGTTTTTTCAAGAAAGATAAATTATTCATTTCTAATCGGAAGAAAAGACTTAAAAGATAGGGTTAAGGAAAAACTAAAAAACCAGCATGAAACAATAATAAAAGAGATTCAAAATGGCCTTCATGATGAATTATTGGGATTTGAGCCTGATGAAACAAATGAAAAAATGAATAGCACAGAAGAAGAAATTTCCAGCCCCCCTATTAAACCAAAACAGGAGAAAGAGAAAGAAGTTGAT
>Ga0256835_1001442_pt1 | contig 14295 bp, 12 predicted proteins | sample PIR30metaG_FD_185972 | JGI IMG/M metagenome (GOLD analysis project Ga0256835, IMG submission 185972) | Hydrothermal vent microbial communities from East Pacific Rise, Pacific Ocean - PIR-30 | ecosystem: Environmental > Aquatic > Marine > Hydrothermal vents | place: Pacific Ocean: East Pacific...
ACGCCGGCTACGGCGCCCTGGCGGCAGAGAATCACGCTGACACCGCAAACAGCCTCCCTATCGGTGTAATGCCCCACCTCGATACCTTCCACGTCCGTGAGGGCGTTTAAAGCCCCCGGTGCCGCGGTCCCGGATGCCTCGCTCATCTTTGGTGCGCCTCCTTCGTGCGGTCGCCGTGTCGTGCCAGCCGGATCGTCTCCGTATGCAGCACACAGCGCCGCTCCGCTTTTAAAAACCCCGCTTTAATCGGTGAACGTCATTCACCGTGTGACATTAGACAACCGCCCCGAAAAAGTCAAATGCTTGTTGGCCCGCATCAAGGGTATTGCACTATAGCTAAAAAATAGCTTAAATAGCTTGACACGGGATTTTCATTGTCCGTAATATTCCGCCTGCACCAAAATATTCCGCCTGCACCAGGGAATCCTCCGTCAGAAACCGAAACAGAAAGGGTGTTTAAGCGTGACTGCTGAAAAGAAGCCCAAACCCTCCCCCGATACGCCCGGTGACCGCCATTCCCGCAAAGTGAAATTCGAAATCTACGGCGAGGAGATGATCGAAAAGAAAGTCAAATCCAGCGGCAACAGCGGCAGAGTCTACCTGCCTCCCACCTGGGTCGGTCATCATGTCAAGATCGTACGGGTGGATTGACCCCGAAAGAGAGAGGGATGCGTACCGTGGAAAACATCACTATCAGAAGACTTAAGGCCGAAGACGGCAGGGAAATCGGCAAGATTTACGTGGCCATCACCCGGGACCCGGGGGAAGCGGATTTCGAACGCATTGTGCACGAACAGGCGGGCAAGCCGGAAGACGCCAGTTTCGTGGCCGAACACGAGGGCCGGGTGGTGGGCTACATGATCAGTTCCATTCTGACGGGCATTTTCGGCATCAAGAAAAGCGCCTGGATTTCCATGATGGGCGTCCATCCGCGCTTTATGGGACAGGGCATCGGCGAGAGCCTGGCCGAGGAGCTTTTCCGCTACGCCAAGTCCCAGGGCCTGGAGGACATTTATACGTCGGTGCGCTGGGACTCCACCGACCTGCTGTCATTCTGCAAAACTATTGGATTCGATAGAAGCAATTTCATCAATCTTATCAAGAAACTATAATATATATAATAAAGTTCTGCACGACATTCTGCGGGGGTATCGGCGCCCCGGACACAAAACGGTGACGGCCGTTTCGGCCCCGTCCGGAAAGAGCGCAGACTGAAACCGAAGCGACAATCAGGAGAGTATCATGATCCGGCAGGCACTGGTGCGGGTGATCCAGGGCGAGAACCTGAGCGAATCCGACATGCAGCAGACCATGGGGGAAATTTTCGACGGCCACGTGTCCCCTTCCCAGGCCGGCGCCTTCGTCGCCGCCCTGCGCGTCAAGGGAGAGACCGTCGACGAGATCACGGGGGCCGCGCGGGCGCTCCAGAGCCGCGCCATGCACCTGGATCTTCCCAACCCGCTGCTCAACATCGGCCGTGACGACATCAACGTGGAGGGCGAGACCATCCTGGCCACCAGCGACACCCAGCAGTCGGGCACCAGCACCTTCAACATCTCCACGGCCACCATTTTCGTAGTAGCCGGCGCCGGCATCAAGGTGGGCCGCCACGGCTGCCGCGCGGCCTCCACTTTTTTCGGCGCCGCCGACGTGCTCATGAATCTGGGCATCAACCTGGACATCTCCACCTCCGACGTGGAGCGCTGCATCCAGGAAGTGGGCATCGGCTTTCTGTTCACGCCGCTTTCCCGGGGCCCCATGCGGCACGTGGCCGGCATCCGCGAGGAAATCGGCATCCGCACCATCTTTAACCTGGTCGGCCCTCTGGCCAACCCCGTGCAGGCCTCGGCCCACGTGCTGGGCGTCTACCAGGCGTCGCTGACCGACAAAATGGCCCAGGTCCTCCAGCGCCTGGGCTCCCGCGAGGCCTTCGTGATCCACGGCGAGGGTACCCATGACGAGATCAGCATCTGCGGCCCCACCCACATCGCCCGCCTGCGCGAGGGGCGCGTCGAATCCTGGCAGATCCAGCCTGAGGACTTCGGGTTTGAGCGCGCCCGGTTCTCGGCCATCCGGGGCGGCAGCGCCGCGGACAACGCGCGCATCATCCGCGCCGTGCTTGACGGCGAACCGGGGCCACGCCGGGACATCGTGCTGCTAAACGCCGCCGCGGCCTGCGTGGCGGCCGGGCAGGACGACACCCTGGAAGACGGCATCGCCCGGGCGCGCGAATCCCTGGACAGCGGCCGGGCCCTGCAGAAGCTGGAAGAGCTGGTGCGCTTTACGGCCGGCTGCGCCCCCTTCGTCCGCAAGGAGCTGTAAACCCCTATCCCTGCAGCAGTTTCTCCAGCAGTTCGCCGACCTCGCGAAAATCGTGCAGACCGCGGGCCGCCAGGAAATAGTCCGTGTAGGGCAGTGCCGCCCGCATGCCCTGGCACACGGGGCGGTAGTCGCGCGTACCCGCCAGGGGGTTGAGCCACAGGATGCGGTACACGCGGCGCTTGAGGGCGGCCATCTGCCGGCGCAGCAGGTCGATCTCACCGCGGTCCCAGCCGTCGCTGAAGATCATTACCAGCGCCCGGTGCAGCAGCCAGCGCCTTCCGTAATCCTCGTTGAAGCGCTTCAGGCAGTGGCCAATGCGCGTCCCACCCTTCCAGTCCGCCACCTTGGCACTGACTTCGGCCAGGGTGCGCGAAAAATCCGCCTTCCGGAAACTGTCGGTCACGTAAGTTAATTCGGTGGAAAAGAAGAAGACCTCCAGGCGCGGCACGATGCGGCCCAGGGCGTGGACAAAGGCCAGCGCCATGCGGGTGTAGACGTCCATGGACCCGCTGACGTCGCAGAACACCACCACCGGCCGCTGCTTGACCTTGCGGCGCCGGTAGTCCAGCAGCAGCAGTTCGCCTCCGAAGCGCAGGTTGCGGCGCATGAGCCGGCTCAGGGTCAGGCGGCGGCCGTTGGGGCCGTAGCGGTAGCGGCGGCTCAGGCGGCGGTTGAGGCGCTCGAGCAGGTCGGACAGGGAGGCAATCAGCTCGTCGGGCGGCGCCACTCCCGGCGCGCTCTCGCAGCGCTGCACAGCAGCGGCCCGCGGGCTGTAGCCCGGAACGGCTTCCGGCTCCCCCTCGGGGCGGGCTTCCGCCAGCCCCCGGAGCACCCGCAGGCCCTCGCCTTCCTCCCCGGAGCCCGGCGGCTGCCCGTCATCGCGGGGCAGCGGGCACCCCTGGGGAGCGTCGTCCGCCGCCGGACGCCAGAACTTCCGGAAGAGCTCGTCGAAGGGCGCCAGGTGCTCCCGGCGGGTGACGAACAGGCCGCGCAGCAGGTGCTGGAAGGTGGCGCCGTCGGACAGGTCCAGACGCGGCAGGGCCTGCAGGGCGTCCAGCACCGAGGAGAAAAAGACCGGTATGCCGGACCGGCGCAGCAGGTCGGCGAAGCGGATGATGTTGGCGCTCAGGCCGTCGCCGGCGGCCGTCGTGCCGCCATTTCCCTCTTCAATCAGCACTGCCGCGCCCGCAGGGATTCGAGGAAACGCCGGCGGCCGTCGGCATCCGCCCACAGGCCCGTCCTGAACTGCTGGATGTCCTCGCGGTACTTGAAGATGCACCCCAGGGTCTGCTCCACGATCTCCGGCGCCAGGGTGTCGGCGTGCAGCGTCACCAGGGCCTCGGCCCAGTCCAGGGTCTCCGAGATGCCCGGCTTTTTCACGAATTCCTGCTCCCGCACGGCCTGCATGAAGGCCGTCACCTGGGCGGCCAGAGCATCCTGCAGGTCGGGCACGCGGGCGCGCACGATCTTGAGTTCCTTGCGGTAGTCGGGGTAGTCGATCCAGTAGTAGAGGCAGCGGCGCTTGAGGGCGTCGTGGACGTCGCGCGTGCGGTTGGAGGTCACCACTACCACGGGAATGTGCAGCGCCTTGAGGGTTCCGATCTCGGGAATCGAGATCTGGAAGTCCGACAGCACCTCCAGCAGGAAGGCTTCGAATTCCTCGTCGGCACGGTCGAGTTCATCGATGAGCAGCACCGGGGTCTGCCCCCGGGCGCTCTGGATGGCCTCCAGCAGGGGCCGCTTGATGAGGTAGTCCTCGGAGTAAATCTCGCTGCCGATCTCCTCCGGGCTGCGGCCGCACTGCTCCTCCATCTTGATGCGCAACAGCTGCTTGGTGTAGTTCCACTCGTAGAGCGCGGCGGCCGCGTCCAGCCCCTCGTAGCACTGCAGCCGGATCAGCCGCGTGTCGAGGATGTCGGCCAGCACCCGGGCCACCTCGGTCTTGCCCACGCCGGGCTCGCCTTCGAGAAACAGGGGCTTCTGCAGCCGGCAGGCCAGGTAGACGGTGGTGGCCAGCGAGCGGTCGGCGATGTAACGCTGCCGTTCAAACTGGCGCAGCACCTCGTCGATGCTCTCGCATGCCTCAGTCGCTGGCGCCACTTGGCTTGCTTTCACGTTTCGTTGTCACTCCTCGGCGGGCGCCACTGCAAAGCGGCCCCGCACCAGGTTCCAGGAGTCGTTGACGCCGACTCCGGTGAAAATAAGGGTAAAAGTGCGCCCGTCGCGGCTCAGCCACTTGTTGGAAAAGTTCCAGAAAAAAGTGGTGGGCGGCTCTCCCGGGTGGCCAAACCCCGCGCCGTAATGCACCGTCGTCCAGGGCCCCCAGGGTTCAGGGGCGTCGAAGATGCCGATGTTGCCCTTAACCGTGGCATCGTGCTCGGTCATCAGCAGGTACCGCTTCAGCCCGGCGTTGTAGCTCACGCTCACGCACCAGCCCACTCCGCGCGGGTCCCGGAAAACGGCCTTCCTGTCCGCCATGCGACGCGACCAGGCCGGCCGCTGCGCGGTGCCTGAGAAGAATTCGTAGGCCTCGCGCCGCATCAGGTCCTTTTTGGGCACCCGCAGCAGGTAGACCCACCCCGGCTTGTGCACCGCCAGGCGGCCCGGATCCTGGAGCTTGATGAAATAGTGGTAGACGTAGCCGTCGCGGGCGCCGTTGTAGTTGCGTCCAAAGTTCAGGATGGTGGGCATGACCATGCCGTCGGCCTGGACGAACTGCCAGCCGGCGGCAGTCCAGCTGGCACCGTGGTCCGTGGAGCGGTAGAGCCGGGCGAAACGGTAGCCGACGCTGTCCGAGCCGGGGCTGCGCCACATGTAGAGCACGCCGTCCACGCACACGATTCCATAGGACTTGCCGTCGAAGCGCGCCGGGTTCAGCGGCCGGTAGCCGCCCCAGATGTTGACGCCGCGGTAGTTGTGCCACCACCCCTCGACGCGCGCGACGCCCAGGCTGACCCTTCCACGCTGGTCGCCGCCCCCGAAGCCGCCGCCGTCGCCCCAGGTGGTGTACTGGTTGCCGTCGTCGGCCCAGGTGACCGGCCAGTTGTCGCTGCCCGGTGCGCTGCGGTCGTGGGTCGACCAGTCGAAGGACACGCCCCGGATGACCGGGCTGGGCGGGTAGGGCGTCCCCGCTCCGGCGGCCGCAGCCGACAGGCACCACAGGATGAGCCCGCAGGCTGCCAACAGGAGGCTTCTCATGAGGCTGTCCTTTCCGCGCAACCGCCGACCGGGCGTGTCGGCCCCCCGGTGTCCGGGCCTCCGGCCGCCTACCGGTATTTTTCCTTCAAAAAGGCCAGGCACTCGTCGATGGCCTGCACGGTGAGCCGGAGGTCCTCCCCGCCGTGGCGGTGGCTGATGTAGGCGTGGTGGTAGGGTGCGAAGAAAAAACCCTTCCGGATCAGCTGCGTGTAGAAATCCCGGCGTTTGCCCTTGTACGCGCCGGTCGCGTCCTTTTGGAAGGTGATGTAGAACATGGGCGCCACCCCGGTCAGCTCGGCCCCCACGTCGTACCGCTCGAGCAGTGCCTGGATCTGCGCCATGAGGCCCTGGCCCTTTTCCCAGATGCCGGACAGCACGTCGTCGCGCTCCAGAATCTCGATGGTTTTGAGCGCCGCCACGAAGGCGTCGGAGTTGGGGAAAAAGGTCGACGAGATGAACAGCTTGTGGGCCGCCGCGTTCATCACCTCTTTGCGGCCCGTGACCACCGAGATGGGATAGCCGTTGGCCATGGCCTTTCCCAGCACCGTCAGGTCCGGCGTGACCCCGTACAGCTTCTGGGCGCCCCCCATGGACAGCCGGAAACCGGTGCGGATCTCGTCGTAGACCAGCACGGCGCCGTAGCGGTCGGCCAACTGCCGGACGCCCTCCAGGAATCCCGGGGCCGGCTCCTGCATTTTCTGGTGGTTGGGGTGCCCGAAAGGCGTCATGATAATGGCGGCGGTCTGGTCGCCGTGGGCCGCCATCAGTTCCTCCAGCTGCGCCAGGTCGTTGTAGCGAAACTCGTAGACGTCCTCGTAGAACTTTTCGGGGATGCCGCCTTTCATCTCCACGCACCAGTCGTGCCAGCCATGGTAGCCGCAGCGCATGACCTTGAGCCGGCCGGTATGGGCCCTGGCGATGCGGATGCTGGCGGTGGTGGCGTCGGAGCCGGTTTTCAGAAAAATGCTCATCTCTGCCGAGGGCACCAGCTCGGTCAACTTCGCGGCCAGCAGGTTCTGGTATTTCTGCGTGAGCGTGAAGCAGAAGCCTTTTTCCTTCACCTGGCGGTAGACGGCCTCGTCCACCTCCGCCTCGCGGTAGCCCAGGATGATGGGCCCGTATCCGCACAGGAAGTCGATAAACTCGTTGCCGTCCACGTCGGTCAGGCGGCAGCCCTGCCCGCTTTCCAGGAAGATGGGGTACTCGCCGTCGATGAAATCGGCCGGCTTGCGCGCCCCCAGCACCCCGCCGGGCACCAGGGTGGTGGCTTCTTCATAGAGTTTCAGGCTGTTGGTGATGTTGAGTTTCGGTGCTTCTTTCATGGCGCCCCCGAATGATCGTTTGGGAAATCGTTTTTTTGAAAATCAGACCTTCAGCAGCGAAGCGATATGCTCGCTCTGGTGTATGCGGGCCCCGCGGCCCAGGAAGGCCGTCAGGAACTTGACCGGGTCGATGCAGCCCTCGGGGGCCACCACGCCCCTGGCCGTCACGTCGCCGGCGTCCATCATGAGCGCGGCGATGGAAGCCGGCAAACCCGTTCCCGGAGCCATGCGGCCCACCATGTCGGCGGTGTAGGTCACCTGATTGCCGTCCCGCGTGCCCTTGACGATGACTTTGAGGCCCGAAGACTGCGGGCCGTTGTCGCGGCCCTCGGGGATGGTTTCCCACAGCTTTAGTGCCACGTCGTAAGGCACCACGCGGGTTCCCTTGACGTCAATGGGTTCGGTGCTCAGCAGCCCGGTTTCCTTCTGCTCCTTGATCAGTTCGTCCACCCACAGCGGGATCAGGGCCCCCTTGATGATCACGTTTCGGACGCCCTCGATATACTTGGGCAGCGTCATGGGCTGCGGATGGCCGACGTAGCGCACGTGGCAGACGCCCAGGGGTTCCAGGAACTGTTCGGCCACCTCCCCGGTGCCGCCCTCTACGTGCACCAGCTGCCCGTCGATGTACTGCGGGATGCGGCCCAGGGTCATGTGCAGGCTGTGGTCCCAGGCGGCTCCCGAGAGTTCGGCAATGCTCACCACCCAGTACAGGTAGATGTCCTCGACGCTGTCGAGCCGGTCGGCGTAGTATTTCACCAGCACGTTGTTGGTGCCGGGGTCGGACCCCATGCCGGTGAGCACGGTGATGCCCGCCTCGCGCGCCAGCCGGTCGATGTCGGAGTTGAACAGGATCTCGGTGCCCTCGTAGTCGTCGCAGATGTCGATGTAGTTGACGCCGGCCGCCACCGCCGCCCGGGCCACGGGCACGGCGGTCTTGTAAAACGGGCCGGCCGTGTTGATGACCACGTCGGCGTCCCGAAAGGCCGCGACCATGGCGTCGTGGTCGTTGACGTCCATCTTGACGAGGGTGGTTTTTTCGCTCTCGCGCAGCTTGGTGGACAGCCGCTCGGGGTCGGGGTAGAGGTCGGCCAGAACGACGCCCGTCACCTGCGGTTGTTTGATGAGATCCCTGGCCACTCCCTGCCCCATTCCGCCGACGCCGCCGATGATCAGTGCGCGCATGGTCATCCTCCTGTATTGATCAAGCCGTGGTTGAAAGTCTGCGGGGCCTCCTGCCGCTTTCGTACTGCGCCCCCGAAAAAGTCCGTTTCGGGGGTAGTTTTGCAATATTCCAGGGGCCAAAGTCAACAATTGTTGTGGGCAGGGCAATCACAGGTAACGCCTGCCATGGTGGATGCCGGAAGCCTTCATGGATCGCGTGCCCCTGGGATTGAGGGGCGGGCAGGTTTCGGCTGTGCGCAGTTGGAGAACCGGCCGGTGCCTCCCCGCCGGGGCTCGCGAAGCGCAGACGATGCCTGTCCGCCCCGGCGCGTTAGGCCACCTGCGACTGCGATTGCCCTGCTGTTGAGGGCCGCGGCGGGGCGTATCGCCCGCCTCATTGCGAGCGCAGGAACCGGCGGCCCAGCTGTGCCGCGCCCATCATGGACGATTCACTCTCCATCCGGTAGTCACAGTCGCGCATCCACCTGCGCTTGGCGCGCATGAGGGCCTCGTTGACGGCGCCCCCGGAGACCAGGATGCAGTCCGTTAAGCGCATCTGCCGGCTCAGCTCGTCGAGGTGCCGGCCCTGGTACCGGCACAGCCCGCGGACCAGGGCGGCCAGCATCTCGCGGCGGGAGGTCTCCACGGTCAGCCCCTCGAATGCCGCCTTGAGGGGCTCCTGCGAGTAGCGCGATCCCATCAGATAGGGCACGTAGGTGACGCTGCTTTCGCGATCCAGCCAGGCGTTCACGGCGTCCGGCAGGAATTCCCCGAAAAACCGCTCGTCGGTCATCTCCCGGCAGAACAGGTGGTGGAACCACTCGAAAGCCTTGCCCTGGGCGTTCATGACGTGAAACGAAAACCAGCGTCCCGGCAGCACGTGGGTGCGGATGTTGTACTTCTCCGAGGGCAGGCAGTGGTCCAGGCAGGTCATGGTGATCTCGCAGGTACCGTTGATGTTGAAGACCTCGCCGGGCTCCCGGATGCCCACCGAGTAGGCCGCCAGCACGGCGTCGTTGCCGCCGATGACCACGGGCGGCTCCTTTTTCAGACCCAGTTCGCCGGCCAGCGGCCAGCGCACGCGGCCCACGCTCTGCCAGGCGGGCGTCAGCCTGGGCAGGCGGTCGAGGGGCAGCTCGAAACAGGCCGCCATCTCCCTGTTCCAGCGCATGTCGTTGGCCGTGGTGTTGTACAGCGCCGTCAGCGAGGCCGAGGAGGGGTCCATGGCGAAGCCCCCGCCCAGCCAGCGGGCCATGTAGGTGTTGGAGTGCCCGAAGACGAAGGTCCTGCGAAAGACGTCGGGCAGGTCGTCGCGGATCCACAGGATGCTTGCCAGGGAGCAGCCGCCGGCCACCGGGATGTTGGCCGTGTGCGCCAGCAGGGCGTCCCTGCCCACGGTGTCGATGATGCGCTGCGCCTGGCTGCGCGAGCGCTGGTCGAGCATCAGGATGGCGGGGTAGAGGGCGCGCCCCTGGCGGTCCATGGCGGTCAGCCCGGGCGTGGTGCCGGAAAGCGCCACCACGTCCACCGACGCCATCAGCTCCCCCAGGGCACGGCAGCCCTCGGCAAAGGCCCGCTGCCACTTTTCGGGTTCGATGTCGGCGAACAGACCGTTGTTGTACGTGTTGACAGCGTAGTCCGCCGTGAACCGGCGCAGGCACCGGAGGCCGTCCCGACCGTCCTTAAACACGCCCATCTTGAGGGCCGTCGTGCCCACATCCACGCCCAGAATGCGCATCCGTCGTCTCCTTTCTCCCGGAAAAGGCGGTGGGGAGGTTGCCAGTGAGCCGGGCAACCCGGTCTTCGAGAATACCACCATCGCTTTTCCCGTCAAACCTTTTTGCAGCCAGTAAACAGGAGCCTTTGTTACCAGCCGGCCGCTTCTACCTTTGTCTGACCGACAGACAAGGCCGTCGAGGTTTTTGGCCGGGCCCGTGGGGCGCAACGTGGATGCCCTCATCCGGCAAATCAAGGCCGTGCAGGCCGTGGCCGCCAACCCGGGCAGAGCCGCGCCGGCCGGATGGAAAGCCGGCGACGAGCTTATCGGAACCGGCCAAAATTTTTATCAGAAAATACTAGCCCGTGAGAAGGTCTCTGACTGCCGGCAGAGGCTTTTTCCCCTCTTGCCCGTAGCGGGCATGGCTTGCCTATGTATCAGGGCGCAGACCCCGGCACTGACATCCCCCCATACCAACATGCACTCTGCTTGACATCCATCCCCCCATGACCTAAAAATTGGATCCAGCCGACTGCCCGAGGGTCGATTTGCTTTTTTTGAACAAACTGCAGTTCCACTTGAGAAGCAAACGCACCCCGCGGTCGAGGAGGGTTTCCCGAATCACGGGCAAAACCCACCCCGGATGCGATGAGTCGAAATTCAGGCTGGCGGCTTCGTGGCCCGCCATCGGGACGGTCACGGCATGATCGCACCTCACAGGGGGCACACCAACATGGCCAATACCTCCGGCGGCGGCATTCTGGCCGCCATGCTGGCAGCCGAAGGCGTGGAAAAGGTCTTCGGCATCATCGACGGCACCTACACCCAGCTGTTCTGGAACTGCGTCCGGCAGGGCATGCAGCTCGTCACGCCGCGCCACGAGTCCATCGCCGCCCACATGGCCGGCGCCTACGCCCGCCTCACCGGAAAGCTGGGCGTGTGCATCGCCTCCAACGGTCCCGGCGTGGCCAACATGCTGCCCGGCGTGGCGGTGGAGCAGGCCGAGGGCAACCGCGTACTGCTGATCACCAGTTCGCGGCGCCGCGGCGTATCCTACCCCGACCGGGGCGGGGCCTACCAGTGCTTCGACCAGGTGAGCGTCATCGCCCCCATGGCCAAGTGGTCGCGCACCGTTTCCGGCATCGAGCGCCTGCCCGAGCTCATGCGCCGCGCCCTGAGCCGCTGCTGGCAGGGGCGCCCCGGCGTGGTGCACCTGGACGTACCCGAGGATCTGATCAACGGCGAGGCCCGCCCGGTGACCATCCAGCAGCCTTCCCAGTACCGGCCTACCCTGCCCCCCGTGCCGCGCGAAGACCAGCTGCAGGAGGCCCTCGAGATGCTCGAGCAGGCCCGGCTGCCCATCGTCCACTGCGGCAGCGGGGTGATCCACGCCGCCGCCTGGAAGGAACTTGCACAGCTGGCCGAGCGGCTGCACGCGCCGGTGACCACCTCCTGGAGCGCGCGCGGCGTGCTGCCGGAAACCTCACCGCTGGCCTGGCCCATGGTGCACATCAAGGCGGTCAACCAGCTGCGCAATCAGGCCGACCTGGTGCTGGTGCTGGGCTCCGAACTGGGTGAGACCGACTGGTGGGGCAAGGCGCCCTACTGGGCGCCGCCCGAACGCCAGCGCATCGTGCAGGTGGACATCGACACCCGTCGCCTGGGCCGCAACCGGCCGGCGGACCTGGCGCTGCAGGCCGACGTGAAGGAATTTCTGCGGCGGTTGCTGGCCATGCTGCCCGAACCCGATGAGAACACGCTGCGGGAGCGCCGCGAGCGCGTGGCGGCCCTTGCCGCCGAACGCGACCAGGACCGCGCCAAACTCGACGAGAAGCTCTCCGACCGCGCCAGCCCCATGGTCACCGCCCACGTGGCCCATGTCTGCCGGCAGGTCTTCGACGACGATGCCGTGGTGGTGATCGACGGCGGCAACGCCGCCGTGTGGGCCAACTTCTACTACCAGCTGCGCGTCCCCAACACCCAGTTGGGCACCCACCACTTCGGCCACCTGGGCGCCGGTGTGGGCCAGGCCCTGGGGGCCTGCGTGGCCCGCCCCGACAGGCAGGTCTGCTGCATCACCGGCGACGGCGCCATGGGCTTCCATCCCCAGGAGATCGAGACTGCCGTGAGAAACGGCCTGAAACCCGTTTTCCTGGTGTGTGTGGACCGGCAGTGGGGCATGGTCAAAATCAACCAGATCTTCACCATGAAGCCCTACCAGGCGCTCATCAAGAAGGCCGTTCTCAAGCGCGACCTGGGCGGCGAGGAGACCGTCAACACCGAGCTGGGGGAAATCGCCTGGGATGAAATGGCCCGCGCCATGGGCGCCCACGGCGAGCGCGTGTCCGCGCCGGACAAACTGCGCCCGGCCCTGGAGAGGGCGCTGGCCGCACAGCGCTGCGCCGTGATCCACGTGGAGGTGGATCCCGAAAAGCACATGTTCGCCCCGGGGCTCATGCACTTCAAGGCCATGCACCAGGAACCGAAAGGCAGGTGATCCATGGACGCCGCGGCGGTGGACGCCATCCGGCTGCACTTCAACGCCCAGGGGCTGGCGGCCATCAACGCCGTCATCGGGCTGATGATGTTCGGCATGGCGCTGGATCTCAGCCCCGAGGACTTCCTGCGCATCCTGCGCGCGCCCAAGGCCCCGGCCATCGGGCTGCTGGCCCAGTTCGTGCTCCTGCCGGCCTTCACCTTTCTCCTGACCCTGGTCATCCGCCCGCTGCCCTCCATGGCCCTGGGCATGATCCTGATCGGCGCCTGCCCGGGGGGCAACCTGTCCAACATCATGACCTACCTGGCGCGCGGAAACGCGGCCGTGAGCGTCTCCATGACCGCCGTCTCCACGGCCGCGGCCGTCTTCATGACGCCTCTGAACCTGTCGCTGTGGGGCAGCCTGAACCCGGCCACGGCCCCCATCCTTCGCCAGGTGAGCCTCAATCCCTGGAATGTCTTTACCACCATCTTCATGATCCTGGGCGTACCGCTCTTTCTGGGCATGACGGCGGCCCGCCTGTGGCCGCGGCTGGTGGCGCGCCTGCGCCGGCCCTTTAAGATCTTTTCGGTGATCGTCTTTCTGGCCGTGGTGGCGCTGGCCCTGGCGGCCAACTGGCGCATCTTCCTCAACGTCGTGGGTCTGGTGGTCGTGGTGGTCTTCCTGCACAACGCCCTGGCGCTCTCCCTGGGCTACGGGGCCGGGCGGCTGGCGCGCCTGCCGGAGGCGGACGTGCGCGCCGTGGCCATCGAGGTCGGCATCCAGAACTCGGCGCTGGGGCTGGTGCTGGTGTTCAACTTCTTCGACGGCCTGGGCGGCATGGCCATCATCGCCGCCTGGTGGGGCATCTGGCACATTATCGCGGGGCTGACGCTGTCGTTCTTCTGGTCCCGCCGGCCGGCCGCGGAGGCCGTGCTGTGAACGTGCAGCCTACGTCACGCACCGTGTTGGTGACCGGCGCCGAGGGCTACCTGGGTAGCCAAGTGGTACGCGCCCTGGCGTCCGCCCCCTCCGGGATCTCCCGGCTGGTGGCCAGCGACGTGCGCCCGCCGCGGCGGCGCCTGCCCGGCGTGACCTATCTCACCGCCGACATCCGTTCGCCGCAGCTGTCCGCCGCCCTGCGGGAATACGCCGTTGACACGGTAGTGCACCTGGCCGCCATCGTCACCCCCGGGCCCGGGGAGGACCGCAGCCGGGCCTTCGAGGTGGAAGTGCTGGGAACCCGTGGTCTGCTGCAGTCCTGCCTAAAGGCCGGCGTGGGGCACTTCGTCTACACGAGCTCCGGTGCGGCCTACGGCTACCATGCGGACAACCCGGACTGGCTCTGCGAGGACGACCCCCTGCGCGGCAACCCCGAGTTCGCTTACTCGGACCACAAGCGCCAGGTGGAGGAAATGCTGGCCCGCTGGCGCCGCCGGCACCCCCAACTGCGGCAGCTCATCTTCCGCGTCGGAACCATCCTGGGAGAAAGCACCCGCAACCAGATCACGGCGCTGTTCGAGAAACCCGTGGTGCTGGGCGTCGCCGGCTCGCAAAGCCCTTTCGTCTTCATCTGGGATCAGGACGTCGTGGGCGCTATCGTTAAAGGGGTACGCGAGGGCAAAAGCGGTATTTACAACCTGGCCGGCGACGGCACGCTCACCATGGCTCAGATCGCCCGTCGCCTGGGAAAACCCTACCTGCCCGTGCCCGCCGCTCTGCTGCGCATCACCCTGGGCCTGCTCCGGCAGCTGCACCTTACCCGATACGGGCCCGAACAGGTCGGATTCCTGCAATACCGTCCCGTGCTGTCCAACCGGCGCCTTAAAGAATGCTTCGGATACGTGCCCCGCAAAAGCAGTAGAGAAGTATTTGATTTTTTTCTGCAATCAAGAAAAAAATAATCCTCCCCTTCCCGTGGCGTCTGTCGAAAATCCCGGATTTTCCCAAAAAATTCCTTCCGCTGCACCGCTTTCGATAAACAAATCGCCAAAACGGCCGAATACAGAATCAACCATTCACTGGCAGTTCTGCAGGACAACGGCTTGCACCGACCTGCAGGGAAAGCGTTATTGAACGGAACCGTCTGTTGGAAG
>Ga0256835_1001443_pt1 | contig 14294 bp, 16 predicted proteins | sample PIR30metaG_FD_185972 | JGI IMG/M metagenome (GOLD analysis project Ga0256835, IMG submission 185972) | Hydrothermal vent microbial communities from East Pacific Rise, Pacific Ocean - PIR-30 | ecosystem: Environmental > Aquatic > Marine > Hydrothermal vents | place: Pacific Ocean: East Pacific...
AGCTTCCGGCTGGCGGTGGATGCCACCAGCTATGAGTTCTGAACACTACAACGGTCTTGGCGTGCGCTGTTGGTAGCGTGTAGATGCCTGCTACAGCGATCGTGGATAGTACGACTATAGCTGCTAGTAAGGATGCGACTAGGTACCTACGCGACATATATATCCCCCAACCTCAAGCTCGACCATCATTTTGTATAGTATTAAGCCTTTCTATGCTCTTTTTCGAGGCTCTACCTCTTAGCTAGAATGCAGAGCTGGAGAGCCGGGCTATGATAGCCTTGTTCCGCGGGGTACTAGCCCCATTCTTGGCCAGAACAACCTCGTTTAATAAGCTATTGCTGGGCCCAGCGTACTGGGCCTCGCCTCAGCTCGGTGGGGCCATGCGCGACAGGAGCTTCTTGGCCACGACTATCACGAGCGCGAGAAACGCGAGGACTATGATTATCGCGAAGACGTCGACTACGAAGTATGGTGACCCCGGTTTCAGCCATGCGAGGGCTATGAATGCGAGGATGAGGAGGGTGAGCGCGATGACGAGGTTGAACTTTACGAACTGCTCAACCATGGTACTACCTCTTGACGGCTCGCCAGCACGCTACCCAGTGGTTTGGTCGGACCTCGACTAAGGGAGGCTCCTCCTTGTCGCAGAGCCCCTCGATGTAGAACGGGCACCTGTCATGGAATCTGCAGCCGCTTGGCGGGTTCACGGGGCTGGGAATGTCTAGGCTCCGAAGCTGTATCGGCTTCTTCTTCCTAGACTCCTCGGGGTCTGGAACGGGTACTGCTGAGATCAGTGTCTGGGTGTATGGGTGCTGTGGGTAGTGGATAACGTCCTCGGCGGGACCTATCTCGACTATCTTGCCTAGGTACATCACCGCGATCCTTCCACCTCCCTTAGCGCTGAAGTAGCGTGCAGCGCCGAAGTCGTGGGTTATGAAGAGGTATGCTGTGCCTATCTTCTCGCGCAGCTCGAGCATTAGGTCCAGTATCCCTAGGCGCAGAGAGACGTCTATCATCGTGATCGGCTCGTCGGCCACCACGAGCTTCGGGTTCACGCTTATGGCCCTAGCTATGACGACTCTCTGACGCTGTCCACCAGATAGCTGGTGTGGGTACTTGAAGAGGAAGTCCTCGGGCGGTGTCAGCCCCACGAGCTCGAGTAGCTTCGAGACCTTGTCGATGAGCTCCTCCCTGCTGTAGGCTATGCCCCACCGCTTCAGCGGTGCCGATAGTATTTGGAACACGGTCTTGGTGGGGTTGAGGGATGCGTAGGGGTCCTGATGGACTATCTGTACGCTTCTGCGGTACTCCATGAACTCCCTGGGGGGCAGGCTCCACACGTCCTTGCCCATGAACAGCACGCGCCCAGCAGTGGGCCTGTACAGCCCGGCTATGGTCTTGCCGAGCGTCGTCTTTCCGCAGCCGCTCTCGCCGAGCAGCGTGAGCACCTCGCCGACGTCTATCGATATCGTGACGCCGTCCACGGCCTTGACGTATAGCCTGGGCCCGAAGAGCCCTCTGCGGATGGGGAAGTATATCTTGAGGTTCTCGACCTTTATGAGGGGCGGGCTACCCATGGTCTCACCTCGCGTAGAGCCAGCAAGCTACGAGCCTCCCATCGGCTAGCTGGATGAGTGGAGGCTCCTTAGTGTCGCAGAGCCCCTTCTCAGCGTAGGGACACCTCGGATGGAATCTGCATCCAGGGGGTGGATTGACTAGGTCCGGCGGGGAGCCGGGTATGGGCCTCATCTCCTCGACGCTGCCTATGAGGCTGGGTATGCTGCGTATCAGCGCCTGTGTATAGGGGTGCTTGGGCGCCTTGAATATCTGGAACACGTCGCCCACCTCCATGATCTTCCCCGCGTACATCACGGCGACGCGGTCGGCTAGATCCGCCTCGATAGCTATGTCGTGGGTGATGAATATCATCGTTATGTCGATCTTCTTCCTGAGGTCCTTGAGTAGGTCGAGGATGAACCTCTGGGTAAGCACGTCGAGGGCCGTTGTCGGCTCGTCGAGTATCAGCACCTGTGGATCGAGGAGCATGCCCAGGGCTATGGTTACTCGCTGCTTCATGCCTCCCGAGAGCTCGTGGGGGTAGCTGTTGAGGACTCTCTTGGGGTCGAGCCTAAGCATCTTGAAGAGGTACTCCGCCTTCTCGAGAACCTTCTTCTTGTCCGTGAATCCGTGAGCGCGCGCTGTCTCCAGCACGTGGTCCACGATCTTGAGCGTTGGGTTCAGAGCGTTTAGGGCTGCCTGGGGTACGTACGAGATCTTCCTCCACCTGATCTTAGCGACCTCGCGCTCTGGCATCTTAGCAAGGTCGTACTCTCTCCCGGTCTCGGGATCGCGGTAGATTATCGAGCCCCTAACTATGCGCGCTGTAGGTGGAAGGATGCGGAGTATCGTGAGCGCGAGCGTAGACTTGCCGGAACCGCTCTCACCAACTATGCCGAGAACCTCGTTCCTGTACACATCGAGAGAAACGTCGTCGACGGCATGAACGTAGCCTCGAAGACCTCTGTAGAAAACCGTGAGGTTGCGTATGCTGAGTATGGTTTCGGGCATGGAGGCGCACCAACGGGGTCAAGTGCTCCAGTAGCATCTACCTTGCAACGGTAAATATGCTTTACTTGTTTTTGACACTCCAAGCGAAAAGCCGATAACTGTCTCCACACCCCAGCACCTCGAGGATGAGTCGTGGAGTTCGCTCCCTCAACAATGCTGTTCTCGACTCTAGAGCTTCCTAGAGCGGTCGAGAACATACTGAAGTACTCGCGCTTTAGGTCCATAGAGCTCAGCCACGGCCATCTAGAGAGGATCCGTGCAGAGGAGTGGCGGAGAGTGCTGAAGAACGTTGAGGAGGTTGTGAGCAGCTTCGGGGCCAAGATCGTGGTCACGCACCTGCCTGCAGACCATAGGCACTGCATCGCGCGCAACCTCAGCGATGTTGAGCGCATCGCGAAGCTCCTCTCTAGAGAGGCTGAGCAGGTTCGTGAGGTCATTGGGTGCGAGCTGTTCGTGATCCACACCGTGTTCTACTACCCGCCATCGCCCCGCGAGTCGATGCGTCGATGGATAGAGCACGCGTATGAGCTGAACCGCGAGCTCCTCCGCATCCTCGATGCTGAGGCGAGGGCTCTGGGAATACACTTCGCTGTCGAGAACCGTGTTGAGAAGCACGTGGTTGGGCACCTCGTTGGCGATCTCCTCGAGGTTGTTGAGGGTCTTGAGAGGGTCGGTCTCTGCATAGATCTGGGGCACGCCCATGCAAACGGCCTAGACCTCCGAGAGGTCCTCGCAGCCTCGAGAGATCGAGTACTGTGCTACCATATCCACGACAACGACGGTACTCGCGATCAGCACCTCCCACCGTTCATGGGCTCGATAAGGTGGGACGAGGTCGCTGAGCTTATGCGGCGAGACCGAGTCGGAGTACTGGAGGTATCGTGTCAGCTGGGCGAGGCATGCAGAGGGGTGCTCAAGCTCGTAGAGCTCGCGGTGATGAACTTACAGCGTTCTGAGAAGTGATGAGGGGTGGAGGGGTGCTGAAAAAGGTCTTTACGCGGGCACTCTCTCAGCGCGAGAAACACGCTCCTGTATCTTCTTCGGATCCAGCCTGTGGGCTATAACGTCGATTATCTCCTCCGGGGTCGCGGTGTCTCTAGGCACATCCAGTATCTTGACCCCCCTATCGAGGACGACGATCCTGTCGGCTACGGAGTATACGTGGTATATGTTGTGGCTTATCATGATGACGCTTATGCCCTTGCTCTTCAGCTGCTTGACGTACTCCAGCACGCGCTCGCTCTCACGGATCGAGAGAGCGGATGTCGGCTCGTCTAGGATCACGAGCTTGGCACCGAAGTGCACGGCGCGGGCGATGGCTATGGACTGCCTCTCTCCTCCAGACAGCTTCCCGACCTCGACATCGGGATCGCGGTGCTTGATCCCTATGTCTGCGAGGAGCTGCCGAGTGAGCTCCTTCATCTTCTTCTTGTCTAGGAACGTGAATGGCCCGAACTTCTTCACTATCTCTCGGTTGAGGAACAGGTTGCGGTAGACGCTCATGTAGGGTACCAGAGCCATGTCCTGGTACACGATCTCTATACCCATCCTCCTAGCGTCGGCTGGCGACCTGAACCTCACCTCGCGCCCCTCGAAGATGATCTTGCCGCTGTCGGGCTGGTGGTACCCAACGATTATCTTTGCGAGCGTCGACTTGCCGGCCCCGTTGTCGCCCACGAGCCCCACGACCTCGCCGCGGTTCACGGTCAGCGACACTCCCTTCAGCGCAACTACAGCGCCGAACCTCTTGACTATGTTTATGAGTTGGAGTAGGGGTGTCCCGCTAGACACGTTTCGTCAGCCTCAAGTTGATTATACCAGCTACGATCAGTAATATCCCTACGAACCCTATGTACCAGTAGGCGGGAGCTCCAGCGAGTATCAGCCCGACCCTGATCTCTCCAACGAGGAACGCTCCCAGCGCGGCTCCCGCAATGGTTCCGACGCCGCCCATCAGCGAGCAGCCGCCGATGACCGCGGCGGCGATGGCTTCTAGCGGTAGGCTCTGGCCGGCTACGGGCTCGACTACCTGGAAGTGGCTGAGGGCTATGAGCCCCGAGAACGCTGCCATGATGCTGCACAGGATGAAGTTTATGGTCTTGACCCTAGCCACGTCGATGCCCAGAGCCCTCGCAGTCTCTGGCGCTCCACCCACAGCCTGGACCCAGTTACCGTAGGCTGTGTTCATCAGCGCTATCTGGAACAGTATCGCCAGTATGACGAACCATATACCCGATATGCGGAAGCCTCCCGCAATGGGGGCAGCGAGGAAGGATAGCGCTGGGCAGCTCCTCTGAACGACTACGGGGAACCCTCCCGTGACGGCCAGCAGTATGCCCCTTATGAACCACATCATGCCGAGGGTCGTTATGAACGAGGGTATGCCTCCCTTGATCGTTATCACGGCGTTGGCGTAGCCTATGCATGCAGCGAGCCCGAGCGCGGCGAGGAACGCTACCGCAAAGGGCATGCCCATGTTTATGAGCCACGCAGCGAGCATCGATGACGCTGCGTAGACCGAGCCCACCGACAGATCGAACTCGCCAGCTATCATGAGGAACGCCACTCCGATCGCTACGATCCCGAGCTCTGCAGCCATCGACAGCATAGCTGCGAACGATGGGGCCGACACGAACTTGGGGTTCAGCGCGCTGAACACTATCGCCATCGCGACTATCGATATGAATACTCCCAGCTCTCTGATCCTTCGAAGGCTAGATAGGCGGCTTGATAGGGACTCGAAGCTCAGAACCATGGGCCTACACCGCGAGCCTATGCGTATGGACTAAGAATAGAAAAAAGTGTGATCGTTAATGGAGTCAACTCGATCCCCACTTACGCACCTCCAGTGGTCTTGATCTGCTTGTACACTAGAGGCAGGTTCTCCTTGGTTATGATCGTTGGTCCGGTTGGTATGTGGTCCGGAGGCCTTATGCCGTACTTAACGTAGAGGTAGGCGAAGACCACTGGCAGGAAGCCCTGAGCGAACGGCTGCTGGCTCACGGTGGCGATGCAGATGCCCTCCTCGATGCACTTCAGGGTCTTCTCATCGACGTCGAAGGCCGCTATGTACACCTTGCCCTTGAGGTGCAGGTCCTCGATGAGCTTCATGGCTGGGTGCGTTCCTAGAGGCCCTAGAGTGAATATGACCTCAACGTTCGGGTGCTTCTCGAGGTATGCCTTCAGTATGTTGTAGGCCTTAGTGATGTCGGTCGTGATGTCTAGCTTGGGAGGCGGCGTTAGCCCAGCCTGCTTGAATGCTAGCTGTATACCGGCAGCCCTCATCTCTAGACCTATGTGCCCAACCTCGTGGATAGCGATCACAGCTCCCTTGGGGTACCTACCGAGGTGCTCCTTGAACCACTTGAGCACGTACTTGGCTAGGGTGTAGCCTGCAACGGTCTCGTTCTGGCCCACGTATGCTAGGTAGGGTATCCTCTCGGGTTTGGGTCTCGGATCAGGGACGTTGACCGCGATCACCGGTATGCCCTCAGCAATAACCTTCCTGAGAGGCTTGTCTAGAGCCTTGTAGTTGGTTATGGTGATTATGATCGCATCTGGGTGAGCTGCAGCAGCGCTCTCCAGCGTATCAACTAGCCACTTAACCGAGTAGACCCTGGGCCCCTCGTAGATCACCTTGACTCCGAGCAGCTTGCCAGCGAGCTCAGCACCCTTGATGACTGGGGCCCACCATGGGTCTCCGGGACCGCCGTGGGATATGAAGTAGAACACGTACTGTGGCTTCTTCGTGGCTCCGACCGTGACAGTCACGGTCTGCGTCACGGTCTTTGGAGCGACCGCAGCGCTGACGGTCTTGGTGATGCTCACGGTCTTGGTGACTGTGGGCGTGGTCCACTTACCAACAGCCCACCCAATGCCTAGGCCTACCAGGAAGAGCGCTATGACTATGCCAGCCCACGCGGCTGTACTCAATCCCCTCCTCAAGAACATGGAGTGCACCCCCAACTCGTTTACATAGTGAGATTTTTGCGCATAAATAAGCTTAAAAAGGGTAAGGACTGTACTTACAAATAAGCTTTATCTAGAAAACCTCCATGTGCTCATAGTTCTCAGTATAGAGAATGTGCACCGCTACGTAGGGGCTCGATGACCTCAGCACACCACTGTACACAACGAGGTCTTCAACGATGCCCGTAAGTTGTGTAATACCTCAAACGCCGAGACAATCTTAATGTAGCGTATCAGGTATGGAGATCTATAGAGAGGCTCCGTATATCATAATCCTTCTCCTGGCATGAGGAAAGGGCTCGATAATCTCCTCCTCTAAGTCTAGGCACAGCCTCTCATCGATGGATGCGAGCCTTCGATAGATCTCGCGCCTCTCCTCGGAATCGACGAGCCTTGGATCGGTGAGTGCTGCAGGGTAGCAGTCGATGCCGTTAGCTATGAGGGCCTCGAGGGCTCTGAAGGGAGCCTCAAAGAACTCTCTACGAGCACCAGTCCTAGCCTCGAAGCGATCCGGAAAGCCGCCCTTTATCGAGACCCTCACCACCAGCTTCGAGAACCCTCGAAGATCCTTCACGAGCTCGGTGTTCGAGCCCAGGATGATGCCGTTGGTCTCGAGGAGCACCGTACTGAACGCGCTCTCCTCCTCTAGGGCTCGAAGAAGCTGTATGAGATGCCTCCAGCAGATCGTAGGCTCACCACCGGAGATACGTGCTAGAGGAGTCCTGTAGCGGCGAGCGATCTCGCGTAGCTTCTTCACTACCTGCTCAGCACTGTAGAAAGAGCCGAATCGCTCTGGGTAATCGCGTGATTCATCGGCCCAGCAGAAGAAGCATCGTAGATTGCATCCCGCTACAAAGGCTGTTGCAGCTCCGTGGTAGAACCTCACGAACCTGATTCGGGAGTACTTACGTAGAACCTCTCTACCGAGGTCCCTACACACAAAGGCCTCGATAGCTTTGGAGACGTCTATCGGGTTGAAGGGCTTCGACCCTCTACGAAGCTCTCGGGGTATCTCCAAGGAGCAGCACCTTTGGTAACGCTTATCTAGCACCGAAGGCGCTGGTGATACGGGGCTGAAAGGCGCTAGCCATGTTCAGCTACGTATACGTAGACCGCAAAAAAGTGTCTAGACTTCAAGGAGCGCTGATCTGGATACCCAATGCCTTGGTGAGGCTCCCATCGTGTCGAGGACGCGATACGTTTCTCGTAGACTGCTGCTTCAGTGCGCTGGCCGACAACCCGTTCCTAAGGCTGGTACTGCTGAAGAAGGTTCCTCGGAACCTAAAGCTCGTCACGACACCGCCCATTGACGCACCTCGCCTCGAGCCTATGAGGTGCAGCGAGGGAGACATCCTCAAGGACTTCAACGAGGTGTATGAGCAGCTATCGAGCGGCGTAGCACCGAAGCTGGATAGCCTAGTAGAGGCCTTCACGAAGCCTAGGGACCTAAAGATCCGCGTAACGACCTTTCCACTGCTAGGAATCAGGAAGAGGACCTACGTCGTACCCGCTCAGAAGATCTTCGAGACCAGTAGGAGGATAGCCTTCACGACTCTCAGCAACGTCGCTAGGAAGCTATGCTTAGGCACACCAAGCATGTACCCCCTCGAAGTATCCCACGTATACGTCCTTGGGTGCATAGACCCCTACAGAAAGGTTGTGGATCTCGTCCTCGGGAAGAAGGTGATCTCGAGCGCTAGCCACTTCACTGCAATAGAGTCGTTCCCGAGGATAGAGAGCGAGATAACGAAGATCCTTGGAGAGAGCGAGGAGCGGAAACGCTGGTGAACGCTGGTCACAGCGAGTGTTCCCAGTATACTCGGTTTAATCCACATAAGCTTAATACTTAAATACCCTATACATTACCCGGGACGGACCATGGTGCTCGAGTCCGTCAAGGAGATCATGGTCCGGAGCCTAGTTACTGCAACACCCTCGACCCCCGTTCGAGACGTCGCGAAGATTATGAGGGGGCGCAACGTTGGTAGCGTGCTCATAGTCGATGACTCTGGCAAGCTTGTTGGTATCTTCACGGAGAGAGACCTCGTAAAGGTCGTTGCAGAGGGAGGCTCCCTAGACGACCCGGTTGAGAAGTACATGACCCGAAACCTCGTCGTTGCTCACGAGGGTGAGCCCCTAGCGAAGATCGCTAGCAAGATGCTTGAGCACTGGGTGAGGCACATACCCGTAGTCGACGACTCTGGCAAGCCCATAGGGATCGTAAGCATAAGGGACGTCCTTAGGCACCTCCTCGCATCGTGTCTCTTCCCCTAAACCAGTTTTTATCCTTAGAACGGATGTACTACCGGGCCCCCTCATGGGGATAAGCATCGAGATCTCGGACGAGATGTGGAGGAAGCTCGTGGCTCTCAGGACCATAGTCGACAAGTTTGCTGGGCTAGACTTCGACAGCGACTCCAAGTACATCGAGTTCCTGCTTAACCTAGCGATACACAAGGTCCTCAGCGACGTCCTTGCCGACGCTGATGCGAGGCTCGACGTGATTAAAGCGTTGTTCAATCGCGATCCAGACACGGTGGCCAAGACCATAGCCGACATGTTCGAGGAGGAGCGTGAGGAGGATAAGAGGGTTGAGGAGAGGAGGGAGGCGGTTATGCACATGTAGCGGAAAACACGATCTATTTAACTGCGTTCAGAACCATGTACGTTCCTCGACCAACGCACCTAGCCTTTCCACACCTCACGACCCTCATAACGGCGTCCCATGCGAGAGCGAGTGCCTCGATGCGGTTCCTAGACACGTTCCTTAGGGGAGGCTTCTCGACAACCTCTCTCAGGCTGAAGTGTGTCGAGTTTGATCGCAGAATACGGGTGTGAAGAGGCTCTAGACTCTTCATGGCTATCATTATAGGTCATTACCCACAATACGGATTTAAGCTCTTCACCAAGTAATACCACCGTACAAGAAAGGATGATGCTACCCACAGAAGCACCTATTGCTGAGGGTTAAGAGCCCTAGCTCCTCGATGTAGCTCTCGAGGTTCTCTACGAAATCACGCAGCTTGAAGACCTCGACTATGGGTATCCCCATCACGATGGGCGGGCTCACGCTCCTTATCGCGACTATCATCGGCACGAATATGCGCACTCGCCTAATGGACGGTATGTGTATGGCTATCCACTCACAGCTATCAACGAATCTCCTAGCCCTCTTAACCAGCCGCTCAGCCTCTTCCTGAAGAGCTCTGAGTCTCGAGCGTGACCAGTGCTTGCACTCGACCACGAGCCCAATACGCGATACCGTGTCAAGCCCCAGCACGTCTATCTGGAACCTCTTGATCGAAGTGCTCTTGACGTCGAGATGAGTCTCGAAGCCCAGCGCCTCGAGCGTCGACGCAACGTAGTTCTCGAAGTCTCTCCAGTCAACGTAGTCGATGTAGGGGGTCGGATCTATACCGAGCCTCCTCAACACGGCTAGAGCCGCTAGAGGGTCCCGAACAACATAGTGGTCGTCAGCTGCCTCCAGCGCGTTAGCCTCAATCATCGCGTGGACGATCTCCTCGAACTTCCTCCTCGCTAGGGGGCTAGCCAGCGAGACCTCGTGGCTAGTCACCTTACCGTAGCGAAACAGCATCCGTAGGAGGTCCTCGAGTGCGAGGCCATACATGCTTAGCACCTATATACCATACCTAGCCGAGTCGTGTCTAGGAGGATCGCTTTGAGGTTTTTGAGGGGCATAGCGCTCGTATTCGTATTCAACACTGCTCTCTACGCGCTCTGTCTCTCCATAGGCCTTCTGTGCCCCGATACGGTGATGTCCATACCCATGCTTAAGCGAGCCTACGAGGAGGGTCTGAAGAGCGTTGAGGAGATCCAGCCCTACAGCACAAGCTCGTTCACTACGCTAGCCTATAGGCAGCTCACCGCCGTCGCGACGGCTATGGCTGTGGCAGCGGTGACGGTGTTCTCAGCCTCGATAGACCTGGCGATGGATGGCCTTCTCCGCGGGGTATACATCCACAACGAGGTCTCTGAGAACCTGAGCGCAGACACGGTCATCGACATAGCTTTCCAGCTAGGGTTCGAGGTACCGATACTCATAGCGTCGCTCTCGGCTGCTGCAGCACTGGGTGTTGAGCTGTGGAGAGCCCTGCTCTTCCGTAGGAGGCCGAGGGTCAGTAGGCTCATAGCCCTCGCACAGCTCGTAGCGCTGGGCATACTCGTGGAGGTGATCTACATACCCGCCATAGACGTGTGGCTAGCTCCCTAGCCTATGAGGGTGAGCTTCGGGCTCTCCCTATGGACTACGTACAGCGCCCAGAGAGAGGTTATGAGGCTTATGAGGGCCAGCCCCTGAAGTAGCGAGCTGTACATCTTGACGAGCTCGAGAGTGAAGTAGTACCCTATCCATTCACCGAGTACGTAGCTACCCCAGCGAAGGATTATCGCCTGCGTATAGAGCTCGGCCTTCATGTACGTAAGCATGCTATGCACGTACGTGGCATCGAGTATCCTTATCCTCACGGGTACGCGTAGCGGGATATGGTCGACCTCGACGTAGGTCGTCACGGTCTTGCCAACGTACTGAGCCCACTTCGAGTCCCAGAACACGCCCAAGGCCGTCAACCTGTTGAGAAGCACGTTGACTTCGCTTATGGGCGTTCTCCACATGCCCATGCCGGGGCTCGGTATTGGTATGTACATGCTTATCGTCTGGAGAGAGCTCTTGATCGTTGCCTCGAGGTGGTAGCAGCTACAGAGGGAGCCGCTGACTGTGAGGGCGTAGGCGCTTCCAGCGACTATAGCCACGATCAGCGCTGTCAGCACAGCCTTGGCGAAGGTCCCGAGGCCTCTACGCTCAATGCCCTCGTAGACGTACCTTATGTAGTCCATGAACCTCGTTATGAGCTCGGCTCTCATCTTGAGGTAGCGATGTCTGACCCTATCTATGACCAGAGGTAGCAGAGCGATGCCCGTTAGGAAACCACCTACGTGAGCGAAGAAGGCGACGCCAGCTCCGCCCGGCGTCGATGCTGCTAGGTATCCGTTAATTACCTGCAGAGCAAACCAGAAGATCAGGTATGCTGACGCTCTCAGCGTGAAGCAGAAGGGTAGGAAGAAGAACCACCAGCACACGGTGAGCGAGGTCCCGGGGAAGAGCACTAGATACGCACCGAGTACCCCACTTATCGCTCCCGAGGCCCCTATCGCTGGTATCCCCATCTCGTACACACCGCCGAGGTACGTAAAGGTTGTGTGGAATATCGAGGCGGCTATGCCCGACAGGAAGTATAGTGCTAGGTACCTACCGGTCCCAAGAGTGTTCTCTACGGCCCTCCCAAAGACGTAGAGGAAGTACATGTTGAAGAATATGTGTAGCAGATTGGCGTGGAGAAACATGCTCGTGAAGATCCTTGCAAAGCCCTCGAGAGGGTGTTGAAGCAGTAGCGCTGGTATGAAGCCGTAGTTGTACACGTAGTAATCGGATGTCTGGAGGAAGAAGGACTGGTAGCTCGTGTAGAGGTAGATGAGCACGTTAACGACTACGAGCCCGATGGTCCCTACCGGGAGTCTTCGACGAAATATCAGCTCCTCCTCGCCGCCTAGAGGGATTCCAGCCATCTAGCCTCCTCCAACACGCGGTGCTAGTCTAGCCTAGGAGGTTTAGGGAAGCCTCTATAAATTGATTACGTCGACGCTCCCGAGCCCCTTCCAAGTAGTCGGAGGGCTCGCTCGATGTACCTCCCAGCGATGTTCTTCAGCACCGTGAGCGCGCTCGGTATGGGAGACCCGACCCTGAGCAGCCCTCGCTCGACTAGATCGAGAACCTGATCAGCGCTCTCCACGCTCGTGTCGGTAACGGCGTAGACCGCGCCGACCTCTCGCGCTCTATGAGCGTCGCTGCCCACGGTAATGGGCTTGGAGAGCCTTCGAGCTAGCTCCAGCGCCCTAAGATTCCCTCGGGGCATGGTCCTGCCGTTCACGACCTCGATAGCAGTCACGCTCCTAGCAACGATCTCGATGCGTCTAGCGCTCCGAAAGAGCCCCCCGAAGGGGTGAGCGAAGACTGGTACCCCACCAACGCTTCGAGCCCACTCAGCAACGCTAACGCCATCACTAGCCACGCTCTCCGGAGGCTCCTCCTCGACCCCTAGGCACAGTATGTGGCCATCCCTCGTCGAGACCTCTATACCCGGCACAACGACTATGTCCAGCTCCCTAAGATCGATGCTTCTCTTCAGGTACCTCCACCCATCAACAGTGTCGTGGTCGGTGATAGCAACGGCTCTGAGACCCCGTCGAGCGGCTATGCGCACCATCGTCACGGGGTCGTCGAGCCCATCGCTGAAGCACGTGTGTATGTGCAGGTCTAGCCTGTCCATGGCCGAGCCCGACGATCCGAGATCGAGGGGCCTAGCCAAGGCTTATATGCTTCTTTGAGTGTGCACTCCGTGGTGTGATGGGGTATGATACTCGACGAGGATAGCTTCGGCTTCTGGAGCAAGATCGTGCGCACAGTCTTTAAAGCGGTCTTTAGGCGCATAGAGCCAGCACACGCGGTGAAGCTCATCGAGGAGACCTTGGCTGGTGCGCGCGAGGCTGCTGTATACATCCACATCCCCTTCTGCAGCGGTACGTGCCTATTCTGCCCATACACGCGGTACCCAATCCCGCGCAGCGAGGTCGAGAGGGTGTTCGAGAAGTACTTCAGCGCTCTCAAGAGGGAGATAGACATCTACGCTAGGATCGTCGAGGAGCTCAGTATAAGGATAGTGGATGCGCATGCAGGCGGAGGCACGCCCAGCCTGGCACCGCCAAAGATGCTGAGGGACCTCATCGAGCACCTATCGTCGCGGTTCGGAGCTCAGCGCTTTCTAGCGATCGAGGCTAACCCAGAGGACCTAGCAATCGAGGAGCGTGTGTGGAGCATCGTCGACGCCGGTGTTCAGGAGGTTAGCCTCGGACTACAGTCCCTTTCGCCACGCAAGCTTCGGGTCCTCGGTAGGAGGCACAGTGTTGAGGATGGTCTTCGAGCCGTTGAGAACCTTCGTCGAGCGGGGTGTAGAAGGCTAAACATAGACCTCATGTACGCGACGCCGGGAGAGACCGTAAGCGAGTGGGTCGAGGACCTCGAGAAGGCATCGAGTCTGGACGTAGATGAGATAACGTGCTATCCAACCCTAGTCCCGAAGAGCGTTCACGGGCATAGGCTTCTGAAGGAGCGTCGATTGCCTCCGCAGCCAGACCTAGCCACGGTCGATAGGATGGCTCTGCTATGCGAAGACATTCTGTCCAGCAAGGGGTTCGCGGGAGTCGAGATCTATGGCTATTCGAGGAGCCCAGACTGGAAGTACTTCACCGTGAACTACGAGATGGAGGGGCCTCTCATAGGGCTGGGGTGTGGAGCCATGGGGTTTACGGGAGGGTTCGAGTGGGTCAATACGTGTAGCGTTGATGCATACATAGAGTCCGTAAACAGTGGTAGAGCGCCCATAGCTGGGGCCCGCTTAGTCGATGTGCGTGAGCGTGCTGCGCGCGTAGTCGCTTCAAGGCTCTTCGTCTCTAGGCGTCTAGACCTCCACGAGTTTCGTAGCATCGTTGGGCAGAGCCTTGAAGAGGCTCTGGGGCGCTCCATGACCATGGTCATCAGGATGCTAAGGCTCATCGGAGCAGTGAAGAGGGTTGGGGGATCGCTTGTGCTAACGAGGAGGGGCTACAGAATTGCTCACAGATTCTGCTGGGCATTCGTGCTGAACGTTCCGTGCGCGATCACGGCGAAGTTCATGGAGTCTCCA
>Ga0256835_1001444_pt1 | contig 14287 bp, 11 predicted proteins | sample PIR30metaG_FD_185972 | JGI IMG/M metagenome (GOLD analysis project Ga0256835, IMG submission 185972) | Hydrothermal vent microbial communities from East Pacific Rise, Pacific Ocean - PIR-30 | ecosystem: Environmental > Aquatic > Marine > Hydrothermal vents | place: Pacific Ocean: East Pacific...
TGCGCAAGTCAGTAGTCAATATATCACGGCACTGTTACTGATAGCGCCTCGACTCGCAGACGGAATCAATTTACGCCTGACAGGAAAAATGGTTTCACTTCCTTATATTCAAATGACGTTGAATATATTACAACAATTGGGTATTGAAACGAAATGGCAAGGCAACAATATTCGCGTTGTTCCGGCCAATAAATTAAATACTCAAACTTTCAGTGTGGAAGGCGATTGGTCTTCGGCTTCCTATTTTTACGGAGCTTTAGCTCTTTTGAGAAATCAAAAACTCATTTTACAAAATTTTGACGAAAACAGCCTGCAAGGCGACAAAAAAATAGCCGGTTATTTTACCGAAATGGGTATTCAAACAGATTTCTCCCCGGACATAAAATAAGACTTACACCGGTTGAAAATTTTTCAAAACCCGAATTTCTTACATTTGACTTACTAGAAACCCCCGATTTGGCACAAACTTTGGCCGTAACCTGTTTGGGTTTAGGCATTCGGTGCCGTTTAAGCGGATTGCAAACCCTTCGCATCAAAGAAACCGACAGATTAAGTGCGCTACAAAATGAAATGCAAAAATTGGGCGCACTAGTGCACATCACCCATGACAGTTTGGAGATTACAAAACCTCTTATTACACAAACCAATATAGAAATAGCCACCTACGACGATCACCGTATGGCGATGAGTTTTGCTATTTTGCAAAAAAAATATCCGTCTATTCAAGTGGCCCATCCGGACGTAGTGGTTAAATCCTTTCCCGAATTTTGGGAATTGTTTGGAGCGGTTTAATTTAAGTCCTTATTACGCATTATTCTAAATATCCAACTTAAATTTTTGTTTCAGATACAATAAATCGGGATATTTTTCTACTAATTTTTTAAACTTGTCTTTTTTGGTATAGACAAACTCTTTCTTTTTTTCTTCTTTGACTTCAATGACAAAGTCAATATCATAATTATTTAAATTTGAACGTAAATAATTCAAGATTTTTTCTTTGATCCGTTGCAATTCGTCTTTTAAAACCTGACTTGTCAAGGTGATATGAATTTTGTGATCGATAATACGAGGTTTTTTGTCTATGGTGAGGATAGAGAGTAAATTTTTCTCTTGGTGTTTTCTCAACAAATCCAAATATTTATTCCAATACACTTCAAATTGTGCTTGTGTAAACGGATCTTTCGGCAATTCCTTTTGATTTTGAAGCCTTCTTTGTTCCGCCAGTTGTTGTTTCTTTTCCTTGAGTTTTTTTAACGAAAGACCAACCGTTCCGGCAGTTTGAACCGGTGCTGATACAGGCGCGTTTTGTTTGGCTTCAGGTTGAGAAGACTCCTCTACTCGATCTGCGGTTTGGGGAGCCGGTGCTTTATATTCTTCTACTACTTTTACAGAATTTCTAAAAGAAGAAGCCGGCAGTATATCATTTATTTTTTTTTTAGCCTCGTCTGTTTGCAGCGAAGCCAGTTTCATCAATGCCAATTCTACCAACAATTGCGGACTCTTGCTCAACTTATAATTGATATCGGTTTCGGTAGTTATATCCAAAGCCCGCATTAAATACGGCATCGGAATATCTTGCGCTTGTTTCTTATAACGCTCTTTAATTTGATCACTCACCTCCAACAAATCAACGGTTTGGGCATCTTTAGCCACCAATAAATCGCGCAAATGTCCTGATAAGCCGGCTATAAACTGATGCGCATCAAAACCTTGATGAAGCAGATCATTGAAAAAATTCAAAATCCCCGGCACATCATTTTGAAGCATCAAATCGACGGTTTTAAAATAGGCATCATAATCTAAAATACTCATACTTTCCGACACGATTTGGCGGGTAATTTTACCATCGGAATAGCTGACTACCTTATCAAACATAGACAAAGCGTCACGCAAAGCGCCATCGGCTTTTTGAGCGATGAGAAATAAGGCATCTTCTTCGGCTTCCAAGCCTTCTTTTTCGGCTATGTTTTTTAGGTGTTCTTTGATATCAAAAGCACTGATGCGTTTGAAATCATAAATCTGACAACGCGACAAAATAGTCGGGATGATTTTGTGTTTTTCGGTAGTGGCCAAAATAAAAATAGCATGTGCCGGCGGTTCTTCCAAAGTTTTCAAAAAAGCATTAAAAGCCTGCGTAGACAACATATGCACCTCGTCGATGATATATACCTTATATTTTCCGACTTGCGGTGGAATACGCACCTGATCAATCAAGTTGCGAATATCATCCACCGAATTGTTAGAAGCCGCATCGAGCTCAAAAATATTAAAAGCAAAATCTTCATCGGCCGACAAGCCTTCGGCTTTGTTGATTTCTTTGGCCAAAATCCGGGCACAAGTAGTTTTTCCCACCCCGCGCGGGCCGGTAAATAACAAGGCTTGCGCTAAATGATCTTTGGCAATAGCATTCTTTAAAGTGTTGGTAACCGCCTGTTGTCCAACTACTTCTTCAAATTTTTGAGGTCTGTATTTTAAAGCCGATACGATATAATTCATATATGTTTGTTAATTAAAACAAAGATAATTCTTTTTTTAATATTTTTGCAACAAACTTATTAACATAAAAACAAAAAATGAAAGCAAAAATAGCAGTAACAACAAACAAAAACGGAGACAGATTAGCAGAACATGCCGGCCATGTGGTTTATTTTAAAATTTACGAAGTAGATGAAAACGAAGGACTTACCGGATCAAAAGTGATTAAAGTAGATAAAGAACACACCTTACATAACTTGTTGCACAATCCGCATATCAATCCGCAAGAACACGAAGTTTTACAAAGTCAAATTTTGCTCACCGGAGGTATCGGAATGGGTGCCATTCAAAGATTGGCACAAATGGGCGTGAGAGCTTACATTATAGAAGAACAAAATCCGGATGAAGCCATCAACCAACTGATTAACGGCACTTTAAAAGCCGTTGATCCTACCACCTATCAACATACACATCACCATGATCACGATCACGGTGACGGCCACGATTGTAACGGACATCATCACCATTAAAAATACATTAAAAGAGGCTGTCTCAAAAGCTATTATCGCAATAAATAATTTGAAATTTCGTCCATATCTGTCATTAAAAATCAACAGATTGCTATTCCGAAGCAAGTTCGGAACAGGCTTTCGTTATTCATCGCAATGACAACAAAAAATACTTTTGAGCCAGCCTCTTTTATTAAATTATTTTAAAAACTGTGCCGATACTTTTTCGGCTTTTTTGCTTTCGCTGTAATCATAAAAACCTTCACCCGATTTCACCCCTAATTTACCGGCTTCCACCATTTTAACCAACAATGGATTCGGTGCATATTTCGGATTTTTAAAACCGTCATACATCACTTTTAAGATCGCCAAACAGACATCCAAACCGATAAAATCGGCCAATTGCAAAGGGCCCATAGGGTGTCCCATTCCCAGCTTCATCACCGTATCGATTTCTTGCACGCCGGCCACACCGTTATACAAGGTTTCAATGGCTTCGTTGATCATCGGCATCAAAATACGGTTGGCCACAAAACCGGGATAATCATTTACTTCTACCGGCACTTTGCCCAATTTTTTAGATAATTCTTCAATAGTTTGATAAGTTTCGTCCGAAGTGGAATAGCCTCTGATAATTTCTACCAATTTCATAATAGGCACCGGATTCATAAAGTGCATTCCGATGACTTTGTCGGGACGATTGGTGGCGGCCGCAATCGTCGTTATGGAAATAGACGACGTATTGGAAGCTAAAATTACCTCGTCAGGCGTAAGTTCGCTGAGATCTTTAAAAATTTTCAGTTTTAAATCAATATTTTCGGTAGCGGCTTCTACTACCAAATCCACTCCTTTAACCCCTTCGGATAAACTTTCAAATGTCGTTATGTTTTTCAGGGTTTGTTCTTTGGTGGCTTCATCGATTTTTTCTTTGGTTAGTAAACGCATCAAATTTTTGGTAATGGTATCCAAAGCTCTTTCCAGAGCGGTTTTAGATACGTCTATCAAATGCACTTGATATCCCGATTGGGCAAAAACATGTGCAATTCCGTTACCCATGGTTCCGGCTCCTATAACAGCTACTTTATTCATAGTTATTTATTTTATTGATTAACAATTGGTTTGAAAACTGAACAAATTTAATAAAATTGACGTGGTTTTCCTATGAAAAATGCTTATTTTCGTTTAAATTTTTTCAGTCATGAAAGACACGCCCCGACATCAAGGTTTACGCAATCGTTTGGTACAAGAACTGGCTCAAAAAGGCATTAGCAATCAAAAGGTTCTGCAAGCAATAGCTCGCATTCCGCGTCATTTGCTTTTAGATTCGGCTTTTGAGCGCCATGCTTATGAAGATAAAGCTTTTCCGATCAGTGCCGGACAAACCATTTCGCAACCTTATACGGTAGCTTTTCAAACCCAACTCCTGGACGTCCAAAAAGGAGATAAAATTTTGGAAATAGGCACCGGATCGGGCTACCAAGCAGCCATATTAATCAGTTTGGGCGCACAAGTATACACGATAGAACGCATCAAAGAACTTTTTTTAAAAGCCCAAAGAAACTTGCAAAATATAGGTTTAAAAGCCAAATATGCCGGTTATGGCGACGGCTATAAAGGTTTGCCACTTTATGCTCCCTTTGATAAAATTATTGTTACGGCGGCGGCGCCTTATATTCCCGAAGCTTTGACGGAACAACTCAAGCCCGGTGGCAGATTGGTAATACCCGTAGGAACTTCCGAACAAATTATGAAAGTTATCGTTAAAAATACTGACGGCAATATCACCGAAACCGAACACGGACTTTTCCGGTTTGTGCCGTTGTTAACGGATAAGGAATAAAAAAGCTGCCCTTACGGACAGCTTTTTTATTATCTATATAAATTCAATATTTATTTCTTCTTTTTCTTTTCGTCTGTTTTATTAGTCAAGTCATACATCACCGGCGTAGCGATAAACAAGGAAGAATATGTTCCGACAATCACCCCGATTATCAAGGCAAACACAAAACCACGAATACTTTCACCACCAAAGATAAAGATGGCTATCAAAGTGATTAAAGTGGTTAATGAAGTATTTAATGTTCTTGACAAGGTGCTGTCTAAAGCTTGGTTAATTTTCTTGTTCAACGCCCATGTGTGGTGTTCTTTCATGTATTCACGAATACGGTCAAAAATAACCACCGTATCGTTCAACGAATAACCGATTACCGTCAAAATGGCTGCTATAAAAGCTTGATCAATCTCCATGTTAAACGGTGCAATACGCCATGTCAATGAGAAGATTCCCAATACCACTAAAACGTCGTGGAATACGGCGATAACCGCACCGGCAGAGAATTGCCACTTTTTAAAGCGGAATAAGATATACATAAACACGACAAATAATGAACCGAATACGGCATAAACCGCTCCTTTTTTGATATCATCGGCAATGGTAGGTCCTACTTTAATAGACTGCATACGGCCTATTTTCTTGTTTTCGTCACTGCTGATAAAATCGTCATAAGTATATCCTTTGGGGAAATAATCTTTTACTCCTTCAAACAGACGTTTTTGCACTTCTTCATCTGCTTGCTCGCCTTCTTCATTTATCAAGAATTTGGTAGTGATTTTCAATTGGTTATCACCTCCGTAATTTTTCACGTCCGGAGCAAATTTATTTCCGTCTTTATCAACAAATTGATCGTTTAAAGCGGTTTTTACTTCTTCGGGGTTTACATTTTTATCAAATGCAACAATGTATGTTCTACCACCGACAAAATCAACTCCCGGGTTTAATCCGTTGGTAAAAATAGAGAATAAACCAATAGCGATAACCGCTCCTGAGAACATATAAGCGATTTTACGTTTTCCTAAGAAATCGTAGCGAACATTGGCAAATAAGTTTTTAGACAGTTTGGTATCAAATGTCAATTGATGTCCTTTGCTCAAATACCATTCAATAATATGACGGGTTATAAAAATGGCCGTAAACAACGAAGTAAAGATACCGATTAATAAAGTAGTGGCAAAACCTTTGATGGGGCCGGTTCCGAACAATAATAAGATGAAACCGGTTAAGGCTGTAGTAATGTTGGCATCCAAAATGGAAGACAAAGCATTACTAAATCCGTCATCAACCGCTTCGCGCAGGTTTTTACCGCGTCTGAGCTCTTCTCTCACCCTTTCAAATATAAGCACGTTGGCATCCACCGCCATACCAATGGTTAATACGATACCGGCAATACCGGGCAAAGTTAGGACGGCATTTAAACTGGCTAAAATACCGAAAATGAATAAAATATTTAAGAGTAAAGCTACGTCTGAAGCCAAACCTGCTTTTCCGTAGTAGCCGAACATCCATAAGAAAATTAACAACAGCGCAATGGCAAAGGACAATTTACCTCCTTCAATGGCTTTTTTACCTAAGGACGGGCCGACTATTTCCGACTGAACGATATCGGCTTTAGCGGGTAATTTACCTGCTCTTAAAACATTGGCTAAATCCTTAGATTCTTCCACTGAGAAATTACCGGTAATTTCAGAACGTCCGCCGGTAATCGGGCCGTTATGAACACCCGGAGCTGAATATACAATATTATCCAAGACAATGGCAATACCTGTTTTATCATTAAAGGCTTGCGTTGTCATTTCTTTCCATTTTTTAGCTCCTGCTCCATTCATTTGCATGGTAACGGCAGGATTGCCATATTGATCAAAAGTAGCTTGAGCATCTACAATGACATCACCGCTAATAGGCGGAATTCCTTCACGATTTCCTTTTATGGCATATAGATAAACTACATCGTTATTTTTTTCGGGTTTTCCCCACAAAAATTTAATATTTTTTAATTCGGCCGGCAAGAGTTTCTGAGCTTCAGGGCTTGTTAACATGCTCATTACTTTTTCTTTGTCTTTGACTTTAACCACCCCTACTCTTGAATAATTGCCCGGTTGCATATAAGTAAACAAAGATTCTACATTTTGATTATCAACCAACAGACTGTCAACATCTTTATTTACGGTATCTTTTTTAACGGCATTTTGTTTGTAATATGCATCTAATTGTTGAAGATAAGGCATTACATCTTGTGCATTATAAGCATGCCAAAATTCTAATTGTGCGGTACTTTGTAAAAGTTTTTTTACCCTTTCGATGTCTTTGGCACCGGCCAATTCCACCAAAATACGTCCGGATTTGCCCAAACGTTGAATATTGGGTTGGGTAACACCGAATTTATCGATACGTTTACGCAATACCTCAAAAGCACTCACCATGGCGTCGTCCACTTTCTTTTCGATAATTTTCTTCACCTCATCGTCAGGCATATTGAAGGTAATTTCATTCGATAAGTTTCTGTTACCGAATATTTCGGGAGAACTTAATTTAACCGGATGATCCGATTGACTATTTATTTTATCAAAAGCTTCAAAAAACAGTTCCAAATAAGGTTTATCACTGTTTTTTTGCATTTGACTGGCTTCTTCCAAAGCTTGATTAAAGGTTACATTTTTGGTGTGATTGGCAAGATTTTTCAAAATATCTTTTACCGATACTTGCAAGATAACATTAATTCCTCCACGTAAATCCAAACCAAGATTCATTTCCCTGTCTTTTAAATCATTATAGGTAAAATCAGAACCTAAAATGTTATAGACGGGTTTATTGGCAATAGAATCCAAATAATGTTTTTCCTTATTGTAATCTCCGTTGGCATAAGCTTTAGCCTCATTTCTGATTTGATTACTTTTAAATGTAAATGATAATTGATAGATACTTATCAATCCTAAAATAGTAGCAAATACTATTACAAGTCCTTTATTTCGCATTCTCTTCTGTTTTTATCAGTTCGTTATTAAATTAGTCGGGCAAAGATAATTTTTTAGCGGTTAATTTCAAATTTTTTTACCCATTTATTACGCTTTATTTATTTATTAAAAATTATATGTCAATGTCAAACCCGGATACATCTTTTGAAATTGTTTGATATTAGAAAAATTCAAACTGAGTTTACGGGCATATTTATACCTAATGGTATTTTGTTTTTTGTCTAACAGATATTTTCCATGAATCCAATCATATAAATAACTCCCCACTATCAGTGCAATAGAAGTATAAGCCACTACATAGTCGGAAGTAGAAATATCGGGATCAATACCTGTTGTATCGGAAATTATAATATCGGTTACGGGTTGATCAACGGCTGCCAGATAAATGATGCCCATATATCCCAAACCTCGAGTCCCCAAAATATAATATCCGGTTTTGTTTTCTTTAATTTTAAAATGTATATGTCCCGGAAATACCGCAGCAATCATCATATCTTGCATGCGAAGTTCGGTGCTCAAAATTTCAAATTCTTCAAAGCTCATTTCTTTTGGGATTTTCGGCCACTGAAAATTTGAATTTTTTTGGTGTTTATATATATCCAAATCTTGAGCAACAAGTATCCCGGACATAAATAATAATATGAAAACAAAAAAACTTCTCATTGGGTTAAATTAATATTCCAATGAATTGAGATATTGCAATTTTTTCTTCCAAAATTCCAATATTTCTTTATTCTTAGCGACATTTTTCTCCACTTCTTTTTTGAAAGGATTATTTTCATCGCTTGATTTGATAAACATCATATTATTTTCCAACTGCTCAATCTCTTTCAAAATAGATTCTATTTTTTGTTTTACAAATCGTTTTTCCGAATCTAATTTTCTATAATTTTCCTGTTCATAATATTCGTCTACCGTATTTTTAAATTTAAGGAAAGAGAGTTCTCTTTTATCAATATTGAGTTTATCATAAAGAGAATTGATAAACTTATTAAATTTGACATTGATATAATGTTTATTGGCCGGCACATAGCCAAGTTCTTTCCATTCGGCCAAAATTTGTTTGATGTCATCTATTGTATAATTGGCATCTTCGCTTATTTCCTTAAATTTTTCTTTTAGCTGTGCCAAATAATTTTTTTTCTGAACAAAATTGTTGTATTCTTCACTCTTTTCCGAACGCACATGGGTATAATAACGATCGAAATAGTGGTTACATGCTTCTCTAAATTCTTGCCATATTTTTTCAGAATATTTTCTGGGAACATGACCGATATTTTTCCATTCTTCTTGTATTTCCTTAAACTTTTGTGTAGCGGTTTCCCATTCTTCGCTGTCTTTCATTTCTTGAGCTATCCGGATTAAAGCCATTTTTTTATCCAGATTTTGCTTTTGAAGCTCCTTCAACGATTTATAAAAATTATTTTTTTCTTTATTAAAGGCTTTAATCGTCGATTTAAACTCATCCCAAATTTCTTCACGATATTTTTTGGGAACATAACCTATTTTATAAAAGTTTTCTCTGAGACTTTCAACTTCTTTTATTTTATTTTGCCAATCTTTATGATTATCGGGAATCTCAGCGGTAATTTCTTTTAATTTTTCAATTAATTCTCTTTTCTTTTCGAGATTTTGATTGAACTCTTCTTTTAATTTTTTATAAAATTCTCTTCGCTTGTCGTGTATTTGTTTGGTAACATCTTTAAACTCTTCCCAAACTTTTTCTCTAAATTCACGTGCTACCGGGCCGGTTTCCTCTTTCCATTTCTTATGAAGCATTTGTAACTCTCTAAAGATTTGATGAATATCATCTTTGTCTAACAATGCTTTGGCTTGATCGATAATAGATTTTTTTTCTTCCAAATTTTCTTGAAAAACTTTATCACGGTAATCACGATCCAAGTCTAATAAATCATAAAAACGTTCTTCGTGGTGTTTAAAAGTTTGCCAAATATCCGAATATTTGGAACGAGGAATATTTCCGGCGGTTCGCCAGCTTTTTTGAATTTCTTTAAATTTTTTAATTCTTTCTTCAAAGGTATATTCGGTTGAGTCTATAATTTCTTTTAACTCTTCGATGAGTTCTTGTCTCTTTTTAAGATTTTCTTCGAGTTTATCTTGAATTTCTTTCCGGTAAGCATTGAGCTTAGCTTTGTAATCTTTGAGCAAGAATCTAAACTCTTTTAGTTCGGGCAAGTCAAATTCAGCATTGGGATCATCAGCATTTTCCTCATTAAATTTAGCACGCAATTGTTCTACTTTCTCATCAAATGCGTTTTTGATTTCATCAAAATGTTTTTTGAGTTTTTGAACCGGATGCTCGCTTAAGAGTTTTTGTCCTTCTTCAATTAAAGCCGATAAATCAAAGTCTTTATAGGACAATAAAGGAATATGAGCAGGTGTAGCATCGTGGTGCATTTGCTCATGTTCTTCTTCCGATTCAGAAGCTACATTTTGTTCAATTTCATCTACCACTTCTTCAACAGATTTTTCAGCTAAAACATCTTGGGCTTCCTTTTCCAGTTTTTCATTGGTTACTACGTCCGGTTCATTTTGATTTTCATCATTTTTTGTGGAATTATCTCCGGAATGTTGTTGAGTTTCCGGCAACTCATTCTTTCCGTCTGCATCATGCAGGTTTTCGTTTCTTTCTTCTACCATAATTAGTATATTTTCCGATTATTAATTTGAAGCGAAATTTAACAATTTTTTTTGAAATTTCAACGAGTTTTTTTTTGCCATATATTCCAAGCTTCTTCTGCTTGTAACTTTAACATATTCAATCCGTTAAGTATTTTTGCTCCTCGTTTCTGCGCTTCGCGTAAAAAAAGTGTTTGAGACGGATTATAAATTAAATCGTAAAAAAAGTGTTTTTCGGTAACAAAATTATACGGAAAATCGGGTTTATTTTCCACATCGGGAAAAGTTCCCAAAGGAGTTGTGTTGATTATCAAATGATAGTCTTTTATAAGGCTCCCGGAGAGTTGTTTGTAAGAAACAGTCTGTTGGTTAAGCGGATTTCTGGAAACAAATAAATAGGGTATTTTCAAACGATCCAAAGCATAGGCTACAGCTTTTGACGCACCTCCGGTTCCAAGGATTAAAGCCGCTTGGTGATGTTTTTTTAAATGGGGTTTTAAACTGTGATAAAAACCGTAAACATCTGTGTTATATGCTTTAATTTTTCCGTTGCCGGTAATTAACAAAGTATTTGTTGCTCCTATCTCTGAAACCACCGGATCTTTAAAGTCGACATATTTTAAAACGGATTGTTTATACGGAATTGTAACATTCAAACCGGTTAAACGCGGTTTATCGGCCAATAAATCCGGAAAATCGTCAATTGACTTGAGCGGAAAATTATAATATTTATAGCTTGTAATCCCTTCATTTTCAAATTTTTCCGTAAAATATTTTTGAGAAAACGAATGGGTTAACGGATAGCCTATTAAACCGAGAATATGTTGCATAAATTATTGATTTTGGAGAGAGGTTTTTTCGATCCATACAATACTTATGATACCTAAAACGATAAAAAATATAACCATAAAAAATTGGGAATCGATATTTTGGGGCATGTACATTTCATAATAAGAAACTAATTTTCGTCCGTGTTTTTCAACAACTTGTCCGTTATGAGTCAAAAAAACTGGTGTTTTCCATGGCCACAAGATACTTAACGAACCTAAAATAAAACCTGTCAATAAAGCAATGGTTTCGTTCTTATAGCGTTTAAACAACCACGATAAAAAGTGTGAAAAAGCTACGAGTCCGATAGCGGCCCCCAAGGCAAAGGGTATGATAATTTTCAAATCAAAATTATTGATGGCATCAATAGCAACCAGTTGATAATTACCTAACAAAATTAAAACAAAAGAACCTGATAAGCCGGGCAAAATCATACTGATTATAGCAATAACTCCATTAAAAAACAGATAAAGCGGATGATCGTTTTCTCCGGCCGGATGCAAAACGGTTAAGCTGACAGCCAACAAGGTTCCTGCCAAAAAAGTGAAATAAGTAACACTATACCATTTATCAACGGTTTTGCCTACAAAATAAATGGAAGCCAACACCAAACCGAAAAAATAAGCCCAAATATATTCGGGATAATGAGCAAATAAATATTCAAATAATTTGGCTAAACTCAATATGGCAACTACCAATCCGGTGATAACCGGTAACAAAAAAGTTAAATCAATATGACGGGACAATTCTTTCCACTTAAATTGAAAAAATAATTTTAAAGCCTCCAAATCGAACGATTTTATGGCATTGATCAATCTTTCATAAATGCCTGTAATCAATGCAATTGTTCCACCGGAAACTCCCGGAATTACATTGGCAGCTCCCATAGCCATTCCTTTTAGAAACAAACCGGTATTAAAAAAATTATTTTTTTTCATCAATGCAATTTTAGTGATATAATTTGTTTGATAGGAGAGTTATTGTTCCAACATTCTTTTTTTGATTTCTTTGGAATCGGGGAATTGTTTTTTGGCATATAAAAGTATTTTCCGGTATTCTTCTATCATATTTTGTTGTTTATACAAATCGGCTAATTGTAATATTGTGTTCAAGCTTGGTGTTCCTAATTTCAAATTCATTTCTAAAGCCGCTATGGCTTTCATAGGTTGCTCTTTTAAAACATATATTTTACCTAAAATACCAAATAAATCTTGATTATTGATTACTTCCAAAGCTCTGAGCGTTAAAGAAAGAGCATCGTCAATCTGTTTTTGTTTGAGTTTGATAAGTATCAGTTCAATCCACGATTTATAATAGCCCGGATCTTCTTCAATGGCTTTAAAATAATAATGAATGGCATTGTCCAAATCATCTAACATTTGATAATTTTTGGCAATGTGAAAATAAGTAAAAGCCGTAGGATCGGCTATTTTTAAAGTTTGTTTATAGCATTCAAGGGCTTTATCATATTGTTTTACTTGTGTGTAAGCATAGGCTTTATCATAATAAGCTCCTAGGAAATGATCATCTATGGCGATGGCATAATCCAAGGCTTTTATGGCTTTTTTGTATTGGGCTTTATCAATATATTTTTTAGCCAACAAACTCCAAGCAACCTCACTAAACGGCTGTTTTTCAACATGTTGTTCTAAAAACAAAATAGCTTTATCAGTCTCGTTTAATAAATCATAACAAGTAATGGCATTATACAAAGCCGTTGAACTGGTTGCATCTATTTCAAGTGTTTTTAACGAAGTTTTTAAGGCCGATCGGTAATCTTCCAGATATAAATATTCAACCGTCATAATTTCATAGATTTCCGCCTGATCGGCTTCATCAAATTGTAAAGCTTCCAACAAAGCATTAATCGCTTTTTTATGTTTGTTTTTTCTGGAATATAATTCCGCCTCAAGCATAGGAATTTCGATACGCTCGGGAGCCATTTTTTTTAATTCAAAAAGCAAACTCTCCGCTTTATCTACCTGATCGTTAAACGAATAAAGCTCGGCTCTAAACAACAACAAATCAATATTTTGAGGATATTGTTGCAAGGCAATATCAATGGCTTTGGCGGCCATATTAAAATTACCTAAGGTGATGTATTCATCAACGATGTCTAAGAAGTCTTCCAAATCGAAAAAAATATTTTCGTTGGTTTGCAACATGGCTTCAAAGCGCTTGATTATATCCTCAAATCTTTCGTCTTCATTCATAAGGATTATTTTTATAGAGCAAAAATACTTAAGAAATAAGTTAAATTTACCAATTTTAACAATAAGTTATTAACAGAGTTACCGTAAACAAAGCACTAAAAGATATAAACAAGAGACTGTCTCAAAAGCTATTATCTCGATGACGAATCTAAATTTTATTAACATTTCTGCTAAAAATCTACAGATTGCCCTCCCGAAGCAAGTTCGGGACTGGCTATCGCTACGCGCATCGCAATGATCATTTACTTTTGAGACAGCCTCTTGTTAGCGTCTATATTTTAAAAATATTTTTTATAACGAATCGTAAATTTTATCGTATAAATGTTTGTATATATCTTTAACGACTCTACGTTTCAGTTTCATGGTAGGTGTCAGATGGCCTGCATCAACCGTCCATTCTTCTGGGGTTAATTCTATAATTTTAATTTTTTCCCATTTACCGAAATTGACATTATATTTTTCAATTTCCTGCATGATACGTTCTTTCACCTTTTCATTTGAAGCTATTTCTTCAAAAGTTTCGCCTATGTCAATTCCATGACGTTTGGCCCATTCGATTACAAAAGGAAAAGCCGGTTGCACCAGTGCGGCTACTAATTTTTGTCCTTCACCCACTACCATGATTTGTTCAATAAAAGGAGATTGTTTCATGGTATTCTCTATCAATTGCGGTGCGACATATTTACCACCTGAAGTTTTAAACATTTCTTTTTTTCTATCGGTAATGCGAAGCATACCGTCCGGATCCAACACACCTATATCACCGGTATGAAAATACTCACCGGTAAAAACTTCTGCGGTTTTTTCCGGATC
>Ga0256835_1001445_pt1 | contig 14286 bp, 13 predicted proteins | sample PIR30metaG_FD_185972 | JGI IMG/M metagenome (GOLD analysis project Ga0256835, IMG submission 185972) | Hydrothermal vent microbial communities from East Pacific Rise, Pacific Ocean - PIR-30 | ecosystem: Environmental > Aquatic > Marine > Hydrothermal vents | place: Pacific Ocean: East Pacific...
CTGCGCTTCACGCCCCTCCAGGCGGTGGCGGGACAATTGCAACTGGTGGCGATAGGCCCTGCTGCCCCGCAGGAGCAGCTCGTCCAGCCGCTGCCGCTCCTCCGCGATGCGGCGGCGGGGATTCTCGCGCTCCAGCGCCGCCACAAGCTGCACCAGCCGCTGCGAGGCCGCCTCCAGGCGACGGCGCAGCCCCCGCGCCAGCCCCTCCTCCAGCGCCGCGATCTGCTGCGGCAGCATCTCCGCCCCCTGCGTGGCCAGTTCGGCGGCGGCGGAGGGGGTCGGTGCCCGCAGGTCGGCGGCGAAGTCGGCCAGGGTGAAATCGGTCTCGTGGCCGACGCCGGAGATGACGGGGTGGCGGGCATCGGCGATGGCGCGGACGACGCGCTCATCGTTGAAGGCCCACAGGTCCTCCAGCGAGCCGCCGCCGCGCACCACGAGGATGAGGTCCACGTCGTCGCGGGCATCCAGGCGGCGGAGCGCGGCGACGATCTGCGGGGGAGCCTCCTCACCCTGGACGGGCGTCGGCGAGAGGAGCACCCGCGCGACGGGGTAGCGCCGCCGCAGGACGTTGAGCACGTCGCGCAGCGCCGCCGCGCCCCGCGAGGTTACCAGCCCGATGGTGCGCGGGCGTCGCGGGACGGGACGCTTGCGGGCCGCGTCGAAGAGGCCCTCCGCCTCCAGCCGCGCCTTCAGACGGCGGAACTCCGCATCCAGCCGCCCGGCCCCCGCCGCTTCGAGGTGATCGACGTGGAGCTGGTAGCGCCCTCCGCGCTCGTAAAGCCCCAGCCGCCCGTGGAGGAGGACGGCCTCGCCATCTTCGGGCAGGTAGAGCAGGCGGCGGGCGGTGTTCCTCCAGACCACGCAGCCGATCTGCGCCTGCGCGTCCTTGAGGGTGAAGTAGAGGTGGCCGCTGGGGCTGCGCGAGAGATTGGAGACCTCCCCTTCCACCCAGAGATCGGCGAAGCTCACCTCGTCCTCCAGCAACCGCCGGATGCGGCGGGTCAGCTCCCCCACGCTCCACGGCGTGGCAGGCGAGGAGAGGGCGAAGAGGGGCGGCATCCCGTCGGCCATCGTCAGAAGATGAGGCTGAAGAGGGCGGCGAGGAGGAGCGCCCCCGCGAGGGCGAGGAGGAAGATGGCGCTCTGCACCGCCATCGGCAGGAAGCCGAGGCCGCCGAAGAGGCCGACGACGTAGAGCGTGCCGCCCAGGATGACGAGCAGCCGCTCGGCAGGCCAGAGCCGGATGCGGGGGCGGCGTCGGCGACGGCTGTAGCGTCGGCGGCTCATTCCTCCACCTCCTCCGTCTCCTCCGGATCGCCGCGCAGGGCCGCCGTCCGCTGGGTGAGGCTGGCCCGCAACTGGCGGGCGATGGGGGAATCCTTCCCGGCGTGGGGGAAGAAGCTCTGCCGCAGGGCACGCACCGCCTGTCCGATCCCCTCGCCGGGCGGACGGGCGGCCAGATCGAGGGCGGTGTGCTCCATCACGCGCAGCAGTTCGCGCATCTCCTCCAGGTTGGACGGGGCGATGCGGGCTGCGCCGCGTCCGGGGACGATCCAGCGCAGCGGCTCGCGCTCCAGCGCCACGAGCTGCCGGGTCCAGGCGTCCAGGTCGTCGTGGCGTCCGATGACGGGCACGTCATCCACGACGACGCCGTCGCCGGTGAAGAGGAGGGAAAGCTCCTCCACCCGCAGCCACAGCTCGCCGCGCGGCATCTGCGGGACGGCGAAGGCGGTCAGTTGACGCGGCTCCCCCTCGTAGCTCAGGTGGAGGGAGAGCGCCGGGCCGTGAACCTGGAGCGGCGGGGCGGGCGGCAGCGAGAGCAGGCTCAGCGCCTCGATGTCGAAGGCGGCCAGCGCCTCCTCCGCCTCCTGCCGGAAGAGGTCCCAGCTCCGCTCGTCCAGCGAGCGCACCTGCTCGGCGGCCTGCGGCGAGAGGACGAGGGGGACCTGCCAGAGCAGCGCCCCCACCAGGTGGAGCGCATCGGCGTTGGTGATGACGAGGTAACGGATGCGACCGCCCAGCGCCTGGGCGGTGCGACGCCAATCGTAGCTGTCGTCGGGCAACGGCGGGGCGTTGACGACGACGCACCCCTCGTCGAGGCGGATCAGCCCGACGTTGAAGGGGGGATACCGCTGCTCGACGATGATGCCGGGTGCGATCTCGGGTTTCTGCATAGCTATTCAGCCTCCTCGCTCAGGGTCTGCAGGGCGTGGCGGACGGTCTCCTCGAAAGCGGCTTCGATCTGCTCCGGCGGACGGGCGGGGCCGCCGCCCTGGGCCATCTCCCGCGAGCCGCCCCCGCGTCCGCCGAGGGGGGCGGTGGCCTCCCGCAGGAGCGCGGCGGCATCGAGCGGCAGGTCGTCGCTGCGGGCGCAGAGGTAGCGGCAGCCCTTGGCCTCCGTCGTCGCCAGGAGGACGAGGGTGCGCGGCTTCTGGCGGAGGATGGCGGCCAGCCGCCGCAGCGTGTCGAGGTCGTCATCGGCGCGGTGGCCGAGGATGACCTTGACGCCGCCGATCGCGGGGGCGGCATCCCACAGACGCGGGGCCTCCCGCTCCAGCCCCTCCAGCCGGAGACGCCGCACTTCGCGCTGCAGGGCGCGATTTTCGTCGCGCAGCCGCTCGACGGCGGCGGGCAGTTCGTCCGCGCCGATCGTCAGCGCCGCCGTGGCCTCCCTCATCAGCCCGTGAAGGTGGCGGTAGTGGCGCAGGGCACGCCCGCCGCAGAGGAAGCCGACGCGGACGCCGCCCTTGTAGCGCTCGATGGTGGTGATCTTCAGCAGGCCGATCTGGCCGGTGCGGATGACGTGGGTGCCGCCGCAGGGGGTGGCGTCGTAGCCTTCGACGGCGACGACGCGGATGGGGCCGGCGACCTTGGGGGCGCGGCGCAGCTTCAGCGTCGCCAGCTGCTCGTCGCTGACGAAGCGGGCCTCGACGGGGCGATCCTCCCAGATGATGCGATTGACCTCCTCCTCGACGCGGGTGGCGGCCTCCCAGCTCAGGCGCGGCAGGTCGAGATCGATGGTTACGACCTGCTCGCCGAGGTGGAAGCCGATGGTCTCGCCGCCGAAGAGGCGGTGGAAGGCGGCGGAGAGGAGGTGCTGGCCGCTGTGCTGCTGCATGTGGTCGAAGCGGCGTGCCCAGTCGATCTCGCCGTGAACGCGCTCGGCCTCCAGCGGCTCGGCGAGGGTGTGCCAGATTTCGCCCGCCTCGTCCTTTTCCACCTCCAGGACGGGGATACCGTTCAGCGTGCCGGTGTCGCAGGGCTGGCCGCCGCCGGTCGGGTAGAAGGCGGTGCGGTCAAGGCGGAGACGGTTGCCCCGCCGTTCTACCACCTCCGCCTGGAAGGTGCGCAGGAAGGGGTCCTGGTAGTAGAGCTTCTCGGTCATCGTGCCTCTCCCTCCTCAGCCTGGCGCGGCAGGGTGAAGACGAAGGTGGAGCCTTGCGGGCCGCTCTTTTCCAGCCAAATCTGCCCGCCGTGGGCTTCGACGGCGAGCTTGCAGAAGGCGAGGCCGATGCCCGCGCCGCGCATCGCCCGCGAGCCGCGTCCGCGCCGGTACATCTTGAAGATGTTGGGCTGCTCCTCCTCCTCGATGCCGCGTCCCGTATCGCTGATGGTGAAGCGGAAGCTCTTCTCGTCGAAGTCAATGGCGAGCGAGACGCGCCCGCCACCGGGGGTGAACTTGATGGCGTTATCCAGCAGGTTGAGCAGGACGCGGCGGAGCAGGTCCTCGTCGGCGTAGAGCGGGGGGAGGGTGTCGGGCAGCTCGCAGACGAAGGTCTGCCGTCGGTGGGTGATGGAGGGGAGGAGGCTCTCCCGAATGTCGTCCAGCAGGGTGCGCACGTCCACCTGCTTGAGGACGATGGCCTTCTCGTTGGCCTCCAGCCGCGCCGTATCGAGGATATCCTGGATGAGGTTGTCCATCCGCCGGGCGCTGCGCAGGGCGATCTTGATGATGCGCTCGACGGGCAGGTCGAAGCCGTTTTCGTTCCACGAGGCCTGGATGAACTCCAGGCTGTTGATGATGTTGTTGAGCGGGTTGCGCAGGTCGTGGACGATCATCCGCGAGAGCTGCTGCCGCATCTCCTCCAGTTCGACGCGGGCGGTGATGTCGTGCGCCATCCACTGGTAGGCGGTGCCGCGCTCGCCGTAGGCGATGGCGGTGAGCTGGATGTCGAAGTAGAGGACGCGGTCGCCGCGCCGAATCCGCATCTCCCAGGTAACGTTCTCCGCCCCTTCGAGCGCGGCGCGGTGGGCGGAGAACTGCTCCGCATCCATCTGCAGGTTGGCCAAGACGATCCGCCCCACGTCGCTCCCGTCCAGACCGAGGAGAGCAGTCGCGGCGCGGTTGATATCCAGCAGGCGGCCTTCGGCATCGAGGATGACGAGGGGCGCGATGTTCTCCTTGAAGAGCCGCTGGTAGCGGGCCTCCGCCTCGCTCACCTTCTCGAAGAGGATGGCGTTCTGGATGGCGGGGGCGGCCAGCGAGGCCAGCGCCTTCATCACCTCCTCGATCTCCTCCAGCGGCATCGTCTTGTCCGGATTGACCATCTCGACGACGGCCAGCGTCTGCTCGCCCGCGCGGACGGGGACGGCGTAGATGGAGCGGGTTACGAAGCCGGTGTTCTCGTCCACCTGGCCGTAGAAGCGCGGGTCCTTTTCCACGTCGGGGACCCAGAGCGGCTTGCCGTGCTGGGCGACCCAGCCGATGATGCCCGCGCCGGGCGGGATGCGCATCCCGACGATGCGCTGGGCGGCGCTGCCGGAGGCGGCCTGGAAGACGAGGGAGCCGTCGCTCTGCACCTGCGCCACCGAAACGGCGTCGAGGCGGAAGTAGCGCAGCGTCAGGTTCATCAGCTGCTGGAGGACTTCACGGCTGTTGAGCGTGGCAGCGAAGGCCTGTGCCGCTTCGTAGAGGAAAGAGAAGCGGGCAAGGGCACGTTCAGGTTGGACTCCTTGGGGCTGGGTCATGGCGTGGCCTCCTTCACGATGCCTCAATCGAAAGTAACGATCTCCTTGCCCTGCAAACGCTCCATGATCTTCTCGGTGATCAGATCGAGGTGTTCGCTGTGGCTGACGAAATCGAGCCGGTCGGCGGGCACGGTCAGCACAGGGCAGAGCGAGAAGTGCTCGAACCACTGCTCGTAGAGCGCGTTGAGCCGCTGCAGGTAGTCGGGGTCGATCTGCTGCTCGTAGGGCCGCCCGCGCTGCCGGATGCGGGCCATCAGCGTCTCCACCGAGGCCCGCAGGTAGATGACCAGGTCGGGCGGCGGGAGGATGGCGGTTACGGCCTGGTAGAGCGCGCTGTAGGTCTGGTAGTCGCGCTCCGCCATCTCGCCGCTCAGGTAGAGGTTGCGGGCGAAGATCTCCGCATCCTCATAGACGGTGCGATCCTGGATGACGGAATTCGGGCGGTCGAGGAGCTGACGGTGGTGTCGCAGCCGCTGTGCGAGGAAGTAGATCTGCGAATGGAAGCTCCAGCGCCGCATATCGGCGTAGAAATCGGCCAGGTAGGGGTTGTCGGCCACGCCCTCCAGGAAAGGCTCCCACCCCAGCCGCTCGCTGAGGAAGGCGGTCAGCGTGGACTTGCCCGCGCCGATGTTGCCCGCGATGGCGATGTAGTGTTTGCTCATAGCTCCTCCAGTTCGAGGCCGACCCGTGCCCCCAGCCGATGCAGCGCCCGGTGCGCCCGTCGAATCGCCCTCTGCAGGGCATCGGGGGCACCCGCCTCGCCGATCGGCTGCTGGCGGGCCAGCGCGCCGCCGATCGCCCCCACCGTCTCCGCCAACGCCAGATAGTCGCCGAGGGCCTGCCAGTTGGCTTGCGCCCCCTCGCTCTCCTCGGCGCGGGCGGTCAATTGCCAGGCGATCGTCGCCTCGGCGGGCGTCGGCTCCGGCGCGGGCAGGAGGCGCGGCTGCCGCACACCGGCCAGCGCCGCCTCGATGCGCTGCTGGATCGCCTCCAGGTCCTCCGGCGAGCGGACGAAGTCCAGCGCGTCGCTTTCGATGACCAGCAGCGGCGTCTCCTCGTAGTCGGCGAAGAGGCGCTCGTAAGCCTGCCGCAGCGCCTCGATGTAACCGCGATCCATCTGCCGCTCGTAGGGGCGGTCGCGCATGGCGATGCGGGCCATCAGCGTATCGGTCGAGGCCCGCAGATAGACGACCAGGTCGGGGCGCATCGTCTTCTCGGCCAGCGCCTCGTAGAGCCGCTCGTACATCGTCAGCTCATCGCCCTGCAGGTTGAGGCGGGCGAAGAGCCGATCCTTGGCGAAGAAGTAGTCGGCCAGCACCAGTCCACGGCGCAGGAGGCGGGGGATCTGCTGTTGCTGGCGGTAGCGGCTGAGGAGGAAGAAGATCTGCGTCTGGAAGGCATAGCGCGCACGGTCGGCGTAGAAACTGGAAAGGAAGGGGTTCTCGTCGAAAGCCTCCAGCAGCATTTCGCCGCCGAGCCTCTGATGGAGAAGGCGGACGAGCGTCGTCTTGCCCACACCGATGACGCCCTCCACCGCGATGTAGGGATGGCTCCGGGTCTCTGGCTTCACACCGCCACCTCCGTGGCCTGGGATTGCGCAGGTAGGATACCGTGAGGAAAAGAAATGTCAAGCGCGGCAATAGAAGTTGAACGGCGGAGCGGGGATTCACAATCACGGAGAGGGCGGTAGAAACACCCGCGCTCCTCTTGACGCCCTCGTTTCGCCGCTTATACTTCCTCAAGTCAACATAACTGGGGATGAGGGGGAACCACCGTGGCAAGGAAGCTTTCCCGCAACGAGCCGTGCTGGTGCGGCAGTGGCCGCAAGTACAAGCATTGTCATCTCAGCCGCGACCTGGCCGAACTGGGACACCCGCGCGAGGTGGGCGTCCTGCCCAACGGCGTGATCATCAAGACGGCGGAGCAGGTGGCCGGCATCCGCAAGGCCAGCCGCTTGACGCGCGACATCCTGGATATGCTGGAGGAGCGCATCCGCCCCGGCATCTCCACCGGCCAGATCGACCGCTGGGTCTATGACTACACCCTCGCGCACGGCGGACGCCCGGCCCCGCTGCACTACCGGGGCTTCCCCAAGAGCGTCTGCACCTCGCTCAACGAGGTCGTCTGCCACGGCATCCCCGATGATGAGCGCATCCTCCAGGAGGGCGACATCCTCAACGTGGACGTAACCTCCATCGTCGAGGGCTACTACGGCGATGCGAGCCGGATGTTCCTCATCGGCGAGGTCTCCGAGGAGGCGCGGAAGCTGGTCGAGGTTACGAAGCAATGCCTGGAGCGGGCGATTGCCGTCGTCCGCCCCGGTGCCCGCCTCGGCGACATCGGCCACGCCATCCAGTCGCTGGCGGAGGCGCACGGCTACTCGGTGGTGCGGGCCTTCGTCGGCCACGGCGTCGGCCTCCGCTTCCACGAGCCGCCCGACGTGCGCCACTACGGCGAGCCGGGCACGGGATTGATGCTCCAGCCGAATATGGTCTTCACCATCGAGCCGATGATCAACGTCGGCACCTACGAGGTGCGCATCCTCGACGACGGCTGGACGGCGGTTACCGCCGACGGCTCGCTCTCCGCGCAGTGGGAGCACACGCTCCTCGTAACCGAGGAGAGCGTCGAGGTGCTGACCGGCGGGGGGAAGCGATGAAGCCGCCCATCCTGGAATTCGACCCCGATCCCCGTGCCGTCATCGAGCCGACGGAGGAGCTTGCCCCCCTGCCGGAGATGCCGCCCCGCGTCCTCCTCTGCTTCTTCCGCGAGGTGATCGAGGCGCTGGTGGCCTCCGGCGAGGCGAAGCTGCTCCACACCCTCCGCTCGGAGATGGGGCCGCACCCCATCTACCGCTGGGAGCGGGCGGACGGGACGGTGGCGATCCTCCATCCGGGCGTCGGTGCGCCGATCGCCGTCGGGCTGATGGAGGAGAGCCGCGCGCTGGGCGGTCGCGTCTTCCTCGCCTGCGGAGGAGCCGGGGCCTTGCGGGATGACCTCGCGGTGGGCACACCCATCATCCCGCTGGCGGCGCTGCGCGATGAGGGCACCTCGTACCACTACATGCCGCCCACGCGCTGGGTCCACCCCGCCGCCGAGGTGGTGCGGGCGCTGGAGCAGACGCTGGAAGCCCACGGTCGTCCCTACCTGCTGGGCAAGACGTGGACGACCGACGCCTTCTTCCGCGAGACGCCGGGCAAGGTCGCCCGCCGCCGCGAGGAGGGCTGCCTGACGGTGGAGATGGAGGCCGCCTCCCTCTTCGCCGTGGGAAGATTCCGTGGCGTCCGCGTCGCCGCCCTCCTCTACGCGGGCGACGACGTGAGCGGCGAGGAGTGGGACACGCGCGACTGGCATCGCCAGGAGGAACTGCGGATGACGCTCTGCCAACTGGCCGCCGAGGCGCTGCTCAAGGTGGAGGTGTGAAGCGGATGGAGCCGTTGGAAGCTGCCGTCGAGGCATTCCTGCGCTACCTGCGGGTGGAACGCGGCTACAGCGAGAACACCATCGCCGCCTATCGCCGCGACCTGCGCCAGTTCGTCGCTCACAGCCGCGAGGCGGGGTTGACGGCGTGGGAGGCGCTGACGGAGCCGATCCTCGATACCTACCTGGAGGCGCTTTCCGAGCGGGGCTACCGCGCGACGACGGTCGCCCGCAAGGTCTCCGCCGTGCGCTCCTTCCTCCACTACCTCTTCCGCGAGGGAGTGATCGCCGAGACGCTGGCCGACTGGCTCCATCAGCCGAAGGTAGGACGCCGCCTGCCCCACGCGCTGACGGAGGAGGAGGTTCACCGCCTCCTCGAAGCCGTCTCCGGCACGACGCCCATCGCGCTGCGCGACGCCGCCCTCCTCCAACTCCTCTACGCGACGGGGATGCGGGCCTCGGAGGCCGTCGCGCTGAAGCTGGACGACCTCGACCTGGCGGAGCGGACGGTGCGCTGCGTAGGCAAGGGCGACAAGGAGCGCCTCATCCCGCTGCACGAGCGGGCGGCGGAGAGCCTGCGCCGCTACGTCGAGGAGGGACGCCCGCTCCTCCTGCGCGACCGCGAGGAGCCGCACCTCTTCCTCAGCCGCACGGGACAGCCGCTGACGCGCCAGGGCCTCTGGTACATCGTCCGCCAGTGCGTCCTCGCCGCCGGGCTGGAGGGGCACATCACGCCGCACACGCTGCGCCACACCTTCGCCACCCACCTGCTGGAGGGCGGGGCCGACCTGCGGGACGTGCAGCATTTCCTCGGCCATAGCAGCGTAACGACGACGCAGGTCTATGTCGCCGTCTCCGACCGTCGCAAGCGGGAGGTTTACGACCGCGCCCACCCCCGCGCCTTCGACGCCCCTGCCCAGGGGGAAGAAGAGCCGTAACATCCGGCGGGCCACCGCGCCCGCGAGTACGACATCGAGCAGAGAAAGGAGCAGACGATGAGTTACTTCTTCACGATGGACGATTTCCGCGCCGCCGCCGACGTCATCCGCAAGCGGACGGCCCACAAGCCCAAAGTGGGGATGATTTTGGGGTCGGGGCTGAACGGCCTGGCCGAGGCGGTGGAGGGGGCCGATCTCATCCCCTACGCCGACATCCCCAACTACCCGGTCTCCACCGTCGAGGGGCACGTGGGACGCCTGGTCATCGGCACGCTGGAGGGACAGGAGGTGCTGGTGATGCAGGGACGCGCCCATTTCTACGAAGGGTACACGATGGCGCAGGTCGGCTTCCCCGTTCGGGTGATGCAGGTCCTCGGCATCGAGACGCTCATCGTAACCAACGCCGCCGGCGGGTTGAACCTGAGCTATCGCCCCGGCGACGTGATGATCATCAGCGACCACATCAACCTGCTGGGGATGGCGGGGCAGAACCCGCTCTACGGGCCGAACATCGACGAGTTGGGGCCGCGTTTCCCCAGCATGAACAACGCCTACGATCCCCGGTTGCGGGCCATCGCCCGCGAGGCGGCGCTGAAGGCGGGGATTCCGCACCACGAGGGCGTTTACATCTGCCTGGCCGGGCCGAGCTTCGAGTCGCCCGCCGACGTGCGCTTCCTGCGCCTCATCGGCGCGGACGCGGTGGGGATGTCCACCGTGCCGGAGGTGCTCGTCGCCCGCCACGGCGGGATGCGGGTGCTGGGGCTTTCCGGCATCAGCAACAAGCTCATCGGTGAGGAGGGTGCGCCGCCGCCCAACCACGAGGAGGTGCTGGAGGCGGGGAAGGTGCTCGTGCCCCGCCTGGAGACGATCATCCGCGAGGTTCTGCGGAAGCTATGAAGATCGTCCTCCTCTGGCTGGCCCGCCACGCCGTCGTGCTCTACCTGGTGAGCCTGGTCGGCGCGGGGGGCTACCTGCTGAGCGCCCTCGCCGCCCACCGCCAGATCGACGAGGCGCAGTTCTCGCTGGAGCGGGATCGGCTCCGCCGACGGGAGCGGCGGGCGCTCTTCGTCGCGCTGCTCTTCCTCCTGCTGGGGGTGCTCGTCTTCGGGGTGAGCCACTTCCTCGCCGCCGAGCTGGGGCCGACGGTGCCCGCGCCGACGGAACCGGCGGTCGGCATCACCCCGCCGCCGACCTACACGCCCACGCCCAGCCCTTCGCCGACGGCGGCGGCCCCCGCGCCCAGCGCCGTGGTGAGCGCGACGGCAACCGTGCCCGTGGCGACCCCGACGCCGGTCGAGCCGACGGCGACGCCGACGCTTCCGCCGCCGCCTCCGCCCGACTGCCCCTCGCCCGATGTGCAGATCGTCCTGCCGACGGCGGGCAGCTTCGTCTCCGGCAAGGTGGAGGTGCGGGGCACGGTAACCATCAACGCCTTCGACTACTACAAGTTCGAGGTCATCTTCCCCGGCGCGGAGGAGCCGAACTTCATCGCCCGCTTCGACACGCCGGTGGAAAACGGGCTGCTGGGCTACTGGGACGTTTCCGACCCGACGCTCTACCCGGCGGGCGGGCCGTACCGCTTCCGCCTGGTGGCGGTGGATATCTACGGCAACACGACGAACTGCGTCGTGCCGGTTTACATCTCCCACTGAGGCGGGGAGAGGGAGGCAGCGTATGGTTCACATCCGGTTGGCACGGCTGGGAGATTGGGAACGGGCTTTGGAGGTGGAAACGCAGTTCGAGACGCGCTCGACGTGGCAGGTGGAGGAGCGTTCGGGAGAGGAGCAGTGGGGCGCGATCCTGCGCCCCGCCCGCCTCCCCCGTCCGCAGAAGGTGCGCCTGCCGCGCTTCCCCGATAACGCCCAGCTCCGCATCTGGGAAGGGCGCGATGTCTTCTGGGTGGCCTCGGAGGGATCGCGCATCCTCGGCTACCTGGGGCTGCTCGTCGAGGCGGAGCGCTTCGTCGCCCGCATCGCCGACCTCGCGGTGGATGCGGGGCGGCGGCGCGAGGGAATCGGCACGGCGCTGGTCGCGCAGGCGGAAAGCTGGGCCATCCGGCAGGGACTGCGCCAACTGACGATCGCCTGTCCGCTGAAGGCCGAGCCGGCGATCGCCTTCCTGCGGCGGCTCGGCTTCGTGCCCGCCGGCTTCCAGGATGCCTATTGGCCGCAGCAGGAGGCGGCCTTCATCTTCCGCAAGCGCCTGCGCCGCTGAAGGATGGACTGGACGGCGATCCTCGTCGCGCTCAATGACTTCCTCACGGCAGCGGTGGGGATGACGGCGCTGGCGCTGGGGCTTTACCTGGCCATCTACAACCGCCGCAGCGCCGTCGCCCGCACCTTCGTCGCCCTCCTCGGCTGCGTCGTCATCGTCTATCTGGCCGACATCCTCCTCGGCGGGACGCGCGATCCGCGCCGTGTGGCGCTGCTGCTGCGCCTCCAGTGGCTGGGGATCGCCTTCACGCCGACGCTCTACCTCGACTTCACCCGCGCCATCCGCCTTTCGGTGCGGCGGGATCGCTTCCCGCCCTCGCTGCGTCCCTTCAGCTTCGCCTTCAGCCTGGTCGTCTTCCTCCTCGCTCTCTTCACCGACCTCGTGGTGTACGACGGGCAACTGAGCGGGACGACGCCGCACTTGCGGCCCGGCCCGCTCTTCTATCCCTTCGCCTTCCTCTACGCCGCCGCCACGCTCTGGGGCCTCTACCAGACGAACGCGGCGCGTCGGCGCTGCCACACCCGCGCCGCCCGCCGCCGGATGGCCTACCTCTCCATCGGCTTCCTCGCGCCCGCGCTGGGGGTCTTCCCCTACCTCCTCATCATCGGCTGGACACCGGCGCTGCCCGACTGGCTGCTCTGGCTGCTCCTCATCGCCGGGAATGTGGCGGTGGGGACGATGACCGCGCTCGTCGCCTACGGGGTCGCCTTCATCGGGGCGCTGACGCCCGATCGCGTCGTCAAGCACCGCCTCGTCCGCTTCCTCCTCCGTGGCCCGGCGGCGGCGCTGCTGGCGCTCCTCGCCTTCCACCTGGGGCACTATCTGGAGGGGCGCTGGGAGCTGGGGCGGGATACGCTGGCGCTTACGATGCTGGTCATCACCTTCATCGTCGCGCAACTGGCGATCGAGCTGGGCAAGCCGGTGCTTGACCTGGCGCTCTACCGCCGTGGGCGGCGCGAGGTGGAGCAGATTCAGACGCTCAGCCAGCGGCTGCTCACCGCCGCCGACCTGCGCCAGTTTCTGGAGAACGTGCTCGCCGCCTTCTGCGAGGTGCTGCGCGGGGAGGCGGGCTTCATCGCCGTGCTGGAGGCCGGGCAGCCGCAGCGCGAAATCTGGTGCGGGCGTCCCATCGAAGCCGAGGAGATCGCCGCGCTCCCGCTCCCCCAGGGGGATGGAGGGAGACAAGGCCCCTTCATCTTCGCCAACGGCTACTGGCTCGCGCCGATCTACGACAAGAGCGGGCGGGAGATGCTCGGTCTGCTGGGCATCCTCCATCCCCAGGTGGAGGGGCCGCCGAGCGACGAGGAGGGCGCGATGCTGGAGCAACTCCTCCGTCAGGCGGGCGCGGCGCTGGACGACCGCCGCCTGCAGCAGATCGTCCTGGCCGCCTTCTCGCCCATCCTGCCGGAGCTGGCGGAGATTCAGCGTCGCAGCGGGATGCTGCGCTACGAGGCCCGCGACGCGGGGGACTTCTCACTCATCGAATCGGAGGAGTTGCCGCAGTGGGTCCACGACGCGCTGGCACACTACTGGGGCGGCCCGCGCCTGACGGAAAACCCGCTCCTCAAGCTGAAGATCGTCCGTCAGGCGGCGGAGGCACGGGGTGAAAGCCCGGTCAACGGGCTGCGGCTCATCCTCACCGAGGCGATCGAGCGCCTGCGCCCCGACGGGGAGCGCAAGCTGACCGCGCCCGAATGGCTGCTCTACAACATCCTGGAGATGAAGTTCCTGCGCGGGCAGAAGGTGCGCGAGGTGGCGATGCGCCTGGCGATGAGCGAGTCGGATTTCTACCGCAAGCAGCGGATCGCCATCCGCAACCTGGCCCGCATCATCGCCGAGATGGAGGCGGAGGCGCACGAGGAGCAGCCGGAGCAAAGCTAAGAACATACCTGTTCTCAGCGACAAACTCCCCTCGGAAAGACACCTCTTCTGCGCCACAGGTATTCACGTCCCCGCGTGCTGGAGGGATAGTTCACCAAGGAGCTGGATAAGATGCCTTCCCGCCAACTACGATCGCGCGGCCCGTGTATCCGTCAAGCGACGGCTCAAGAACGGACGATTTCGCCACAGCTACTACGTCTCTACCCCAAAATGGCCGTTCAAGAAACCTTACCCTGCCTGCTACGATGACAGGGGCAGAGCCAAGAGAGCAGTTCCGTAGTAACACAGACGATCAGGGTCTTGCAACCCGACGCAAGCGTCGCTTCTTGGGACAGGAAGGGTGCGTCCCGCTTACCGACCCGGCTCACAACCTGCTGGCAGAGTTCTACCATCACGCCCTGGCAGGGACGAGATTTGAGACCTACGGCTGAAACGCATTGTCCGGGACCTGCTGGCAATTCCCGGACGGTTGCTCTTTGAGCAGGACAGGCTGCTCGCGTTGAGTTGCTAAGTCTAAACCAAAACGCCAAGGACCTAGCTTATTTCCTTGAAAAGGTTCTGCTCTGGCGGCTGAATCCGATTAGAAACCGCTTCTGTTTGCGTTACCGGCATGGAAATACACTGCTTCTGCGCAAAAAAATAAGTCGGTGTTTCCTTCTTCCGCTTGTATCCAGAGAGACCCCCATCGTTGTCCTCCTTCGGCGGCGTGTTAGGATGCGGCTATGGTCGCTCGCCTGCTCCCTTTGCTGACGCTGGCCGTGCGTGCGGCGTGGCTGGCGCTCGTCCCGCCGCAGCCGCTGGCGGCGGTGGATGCTCGCGGCTACGACCTGCTGGCGCACAACCTGCTGGCGGGGGCGGGGCTTTCG
>Ga0256835_1001446_pt1 | contig 14286 bp, 6 predicted proteins | sample PIR30metaG_FD_185972 | JGI IMG/M metagenome (GOLD analysis project Ga0256835, IMG submission 185972) | Hydrothermal vent microbial communities from East Pacific Rise, Pacific Ocean - PIR-30 | ecosystem: Environmental > Aquatic > Marine > Hydrothermal vents | place: Pacific Ocean: East Pacific...
GTCATCAACGGGGTGTGCGACATCTTCGATGTGCATGCCCGGCAGATGATGGAGGCGGCAGGAAATATCGAACGCAAAGGGAGCGAAGGAAAGCTCCGCAAAGTGAAACGATATCGCAACTATAAGGAGTTGATGGCTGCCGAGGATATCGATGCCGTCATCATCGCGACCCCCGACCATTGGCATGCTCCCATGACCATCGAGGCGGCCCGCCACGGCAAGCATGTCTATTGCGAAAAGCCTATGACCTGGACGCTGCCCGAGACCTATGCCGTACGCGACGAGGTGAAAAAAGCCGGCATCGTTTTCCAACTCGGTCATCAGGGACGTCAGACCGAAAGTTATATCAAGGCCAAAGAGGCGGTAGAGAAGGGTCTCCTCGGCAAGATCAACTTGATCGAGGTGACCACCAACCGCAACGATCCCAATGGTGCCTGGGTCTATCCCATCCATCCCAAGGCATCCCCCCAGACCATCGACTGGCAGCAGTTCATCGGACAGGCACCCTGGCACGATTTCAGTCTCGAGCGCTTCTTCCGCTGGCGCTGCTGGTGGGACTACAGCACCGGCCTCTCGGGCGACCTCTTCACCCATGAGTACGATGCCATCAACCAGATCCTCGGTATCGGGATCCCCCGCTATGCTTCCGCCTCGGGAGGGATCTATTATTTCAAGGACGGACGCACCGTGCCGGATGTGCAGCAGGAGATCTTCGAATATCCTGACAAAGACCTGACCCTCCTTTACAGTGCCACGCTGGCCAGCAGCAAACACCGCGGCAAGCTGTTGATGGGACACGATGCCTACATGGAACTCGGCAGTACGCTCAGTGTCTATGCCGACCGCCATTCCGACCGCTACAAGAAACTTATCGAAAGCGGCCGGATCGACCCCGATCGGCCCATTTATACCTACGTGCCCGGCCGCAAGAACCTGGATGCAGTGACCACCGCTACCGAGGCGTATTTTGCCGGTAGGGGTTTGCTCTATACTTACCGCGGAGGGAAACGGGTGGATACCACACACCTGCACGTGAAAGAATGGCTCGATGCCATCCGCAACGGCACACAGCCCAGCTGCAACATCAACCGCGGTTTCGAAGAGGCGATCACCAACCTCATGGGAGTGATTGCCATGCGGGAGGGACGCCGCGTGGAATGGGATCCGGAAAAAGAACGGATCATCGGCATCGAGTCTCCGTCGCCGGAGCTGGAAAAGACCAACCTGAAACCTGTCCACTACCTTCAGGGATAAAAAAAAGGGCCGCCATTCACGGCCCTTTTTTTTCAGGATGCGGTCAGGATCAGGCGCGGGGGCCTGCCTCGAGCACCTCCTTTCCGACATAGCTTTCGTACTTGCGGAAGTTCTTGCGGAAGAGCTCGGCCAGCTGGGCTGCCTGGCGGTCGTAGGCCTCCTGGTCCTGCCAGGTGTTGCGGGGCATGAGGATCTCCGAGGGAACTCCCGGACACTGTGTGGGGACGCTCAATCCGAAGAACGGGTCCGTGGTGTATTCCACCTTGTCCAGCAGACCGTCGAGGGCCGCGTTGAGGAGCGTGCGGGTGTATTGGATCGAGATGCGCTCGCCCGTGCCGTAAGGCCCGCCGATCCAGCCGGTGTTCACCAGCCAGGTGTGGGCGCCGTGCTCGGCGATCTTCTTGCGCAACAGTTCGGCATATACCGTAGGATGTTGCGGCATGAACGGCTCGCCGAAACAACTGCTGAAAGTGGCCTGCGGCTCGGTGATGCCCCGCTCGGTGCCTGCCACCTTCGCCGTGTATCCCAGCAGGAAATGGTACATCGCCTGCTCGGGCGTCAGCCGCGAGATGGGAGGCAACACACCAAAAGCATCCGCCGTGAGAAAGATGATGTTCTCGGGATGCCCCCCCATCGCTTCGGGAACGATGTTCTCCAAATGGGTGAGAGGATAGGAGGCACGTGTGTTCTCCGTCAGGGAGGCATCGTTGAGATCGATACGGCGCGTGATGGTGTCGATGGCCACATTCTCGAGGATGGTGCCGAAACGACGGGTGGTGGAATAGATCTGCGGCTCGGCCTCGGGAGAGAGACGGATCACCTTGGCGTAACATCCTCCTTCAAAATTGAACACCCCGCGGTCGGTCCAGCCATGTTCGTCGTCGCCGATGAGACGACGCGCCGGATCGGCCGATAGGGTCGTCTTGCCCGTTCCCGACAGGCCGAAGAAAAGAGCTGTGTCACCCCTTTTCCCTACATTGGCACTGCAGTGCATCGGTAACACCCCTTTTTTCGGAAGCAAATGGTTCATCAGCGTAAAAGCCGACTTCTTGATCTCACCTGCATAGCTCGTTCCCCCGATGATCACCATCTTCTTCTCAAAGTTGAGGATGATGAAAGCCTCGGAGTTGGTGCCGTCCAACTCGGGAATCGCCTTGAAACCCGGCAGGGCGACAATGGTGTATTCAGGAACGAACGACCTCAGCTCTTCGGGGTCGAGGATACGATTGAACATGTTCCGGGCGAAAAGCGACTGCCAAGCAAATTCCGTGATCACACGCAATGGAACCCGGTGCTGGGGATCGGAGCCTATGTAGACGTCCTGTACAAAAATATCTTTCCCCTGCAGGTATGCCTGCATCCGTTTCCACAGACAGTCGAACTGTTCCGGCTCAAAGGGCCGGTTCACATCCCCCCAGGCGACCGAGGCCTCCGACGAGGGCTCTTTCACGATGAACTTGTCGTTGGGCGAACGGCCGGTATAGGTTCCGGTACGTACTACCATCGGTCCCATATGTGACAACAAACCCTCGTGCCGCCGGATCGTATGTTCGTACAAAACCGCGGTGGTGGGATGCCAGTAAACATTGTTGAGGTTCTTCAAATGCAGGTATTCCAGACCGTATTGTCCTTCCATTCCGTTGACGTTCCTGCTCACATTCTCATTGCCATTCATAATTTTCGTTTTTTGTGTTAGTGAATATCTTAATACTGCAGCCATTTCTTCTCGGATCGCGAGGATTCCACCACCTTCTCCAGGAAGCGCATTCCTCTTACGCCGTCGTCGACGGTGGGGAAGTCGTATCCCTGGGGTGGGGGAGGACGGTTCTCTTTGCGGTCGAGGAGGGCTTGTTCGAACTGTTTGTAGATATTGGCAAAGGCTTCGATGAATCCTTCCGGGTGGCCGGCGGGAAGACGGTTTCCGGGGTCGTGTCCACCTCCCAGGCTGCCGGCGCTCGTGCCGGTGCGGTGGATCTCCATCGGCTTGTTCTCCCAGCGTACGATGAGGGTGTTGGGTTCCATCTGGTTCCATTCCAGCCCCCCATGTTCTCCGTAGATGCGCAAGGTGACATTGTTCTCTTCGCCGGTGGCCACTTGGCTCACCAGGATCGCCCCCGCCACATCCCCCTCGTACCGCAAGATCACGCTTCCGTCATCATCCATCTTTCGCCGGGGAACGAGTGTGTTGAGCTGGGCGGAGATCTCCCGGATCTCCAGGCCGGTCACATACGAGATGAGGTTCTCGGCATGGGTGCCGATATCTCCCATGGTGCTGGTGAGGCCTGCATACCGTGGGTCGGTCCGCCACAACGCCTGTTTTTGGCCTTTTCCTTCCGGGTAAGAGGAGAGCCATCCTTGCAGATAGGTGACCATCACCTTGCGGAGGCGGCCCAGCCTCCCGCTGCGAACCAGTTCGCGGGCTTTCTTCACCATGGGATAACCCGTATAGGTGTGGGTGAGGGCAAACAGCCGACCCGTACGTTTTACGATCTCCCGCAGGTCTTCCGCCTCAGCCAGCGTCAGGGTCATCGGCTTGTCGCACACCACGTCAAAACCGTGCTCCAAGGCCAGACGTGCCGCCTCGTAATGCAAATGATTGGGGGTGACGATGACCACAAAGTCCATCCGTTCCTCTTTGGGAAGATCACGTTCCACCTCGATCATGCTGTGGGGATCGGGATAAACACGTCCCGGTGTCAACCCCAGCGCCTTGCCGGAAGCGTATGAACGTTCAGGATCACTGCTGAATGCTCCGCATACCAGACGGGCCATGCCATCCAGCTCGGCCGCCATGCGATGCACCGGACCAATGAACGATCCCAGCCCACCGCCGATCATCCCATATCTCAATGTTCCGCTCATAAGCCATATTTTTCGGGAACGTAAAGTTAATGCTTCCCCGCAAAATACAAACCCTCTTCTCTTCAAGCAGAACTTTTTCCGTTCCGGGGAAAAAAGAAAATATACCCGTCCGGAGAATGAAAAATGGTGGGAGTCTTTCGGATTTTTCGGAAAAAACTTAATTTTATTACATTCGTCATTTGCGATAGCGCGTTAACCTAAAAACCATCAACATGAAAGAACAAAAGAAGAAGGACGGTCTTACGCGCCGGGAATTTCTCGGCAAGACTGCGGCGGCCTCGCTGGCTTTCACCCTTGTTCCCAGTCATGTGGTCAGCGGTCTGGGGCACACGCCTCCCTCCGATAAGCTGAATGTCGCCGGCATCGGTGTGGGGGGGATGGGGCGCAGCAATCTGCGGCATGCGGCGCTCACGGAAAACATTGTGGCGCTGGCCGATGTCGACCACAAATATGCTGCCAGGACCTTCAAGGACTATCCGAAGGCGAAAGTTTTCTGGGACTGGCGTGAGATGTTCGACAAGATGGGCAAGTCGATCGATGCTGTCATCATTGCCACGCCCGACCATACCCATGCCGTGACGGCTGCCCATGCCATTACCTTGGGAAAACATGTCTATTTGCAAAAACCCCTCACGCACAGCGTATACGAGTCGCGCCTGCTCGCCAAACTGGCCCGTGAGTACAAGGTGGCGACCCAGATGGGGAACCAGGGCAACTCGGGGGAAGGGATCCGCCGGGTGACCGAATGGATCAGGGCCGGCGTCATCGGCAAAGTCCGGAAAGCCTATGCCTGGACCAACCGGCCGATCTGGCCGCAGGGGCTTGAACGGCCCAAAGACACCTATCCCGTGCCCGAGACGCTCAAATGGGATCTCTTTATCGGGCCGGCGCCCATGCGCCCCTACAACCCCATCTATCATCCTTGGAACTGGCGCGGATGGTGGGACTTCGGCACGGGTGCCCTCGGCGATATGGCCAACCACATCATGGATCCCATCTTCATGGCCCTCGACCTCAAGTATCCTTACAAGGTGCAGGCCAGCTCCACCCAGATCAATACCGAGTCGCCCCCGCATGCCGAGATCGTTCATTATGTCTTTCCGGCACGCGGCGACCAGCCCGAGGTGGAGGTGAGCTGGTACGATGGCGGACTCTTGCCGCCCCGCCCCGAAGAGCTCCCCGACGGCGAGATCATGGGCCGCGACAAAAACGGCGGATGTCTCTTCATCGGCGAAAAGGGCAAGATCATGACCGGTTGCTATGGTAGGGATCCCATCCTGCTTCCCTATGAGCGGATGAAAGATTTTTCCCCGCCTCCCAAAACCATGCGTCGTCCCGAAGAGGTTACCGGCCTCAAGTGGACCAACGGCGCCCATGAACAGGACTGGATACGGGCCTGCAAGGAAAGCCCCGAAAGCAGGGTCCAGCCCTCGTCCAACTTCGACTATGCCGGCCCCCTCAATGAAATGGTCGTTATGGGCGTCGTGGCGGTGCGCCTGCAAGACCTCAACAGATGGCTCATGTGGGACGGGGAGAACATGCGGTTTACCAACATCTCCGACTCCGACAAGATCCGTGTGGTCACCACCGACAGCTTCAAAGTGGTCGACGGTGATCCCAAGTTCAACACCGAATACACCACCATCAATGCCAAAGCTGCGGCCGAGGAGTACATCAAACATACCTATCATAACGGTTACTTCCTGCCGCCCATGCCTGCATGATCACATGATCAAATGATGTCTAACCCGAATAAAACCACAAAAACATGAAAAAGATCGCATACTTTTCTCTGACGGCCGCTCTCTTTTCCTTTGTCCTTTTCTCAGGATGTAAGAATACCGGAAAGAGTGGAGAAGAAAAGGGCCAGAGCGACACCACCGCCACGGAACAAAAGGAACAGATGGCGGAGAAGACGGAGGCGGGCGTTCCGCCCAATACGCTTACCCCTGAGGAAGAGACAGATGGGTGGGTGCTGCTCTTCGACGGCAAGACCCCCGACGGCTGGCGGGGATACGGAAAAGACCATTTCCCCTCCGGGTGGGAGGTCGTGGACGGCACCCTCCATTGCAAAGGCTCCGGAAGAGGTGAAGCCGGCGGGAAAGAGGGAGGCGATATCATCTACGCCAAACGGAAGTTCAAAGACTTCGACCTGAAACTCGAGTGGAAAATCTCCCCCGGCGGCAACTCCGGCATCTTCTATCTGGCCCGGGAAACCGACAAGCCCATCTGGACCAACGCACCGGAGATGCAGGTGCTCGACAATGAACGTCATCCCGATGCAAAACTCGGGAAAGACGGCAACCGTCAGGCCGGTGCCCTTTACGACCTGATCCCGGCCAAACCCCAGACCGCCAAACCTGCCGGCGAATGGAACCAGGTGGAGATCATCGTCTACCGCGGAACCGTCATCCATAAAATGAACGGCGAGACGGTTCTGGAATATCACCTCTGGACACCGGAATGGGATTCGCTCGTGGCCCAAAGTAAATTCCCCAAATACAACCCCGACTGGGCCAATGTGGCCGAAGAGGGATATATCGGACTGCAGGACCACGGCGACGATGTCTGGTATCGCAATATCAAGATCAAAGACCTGAGCAAATAACCGCTTGGAGCGTCCGGCGAAAAAGAAAAAGCCGCCCTCGAAAAGGCGGCTTTTTCTTTTGTCTGGGTCCGGTCGATCATAACATGATCCCGATCACAATGATATCGTCCACCTGCGGAAGATCGCCGCGCCATTCCTTCAGCCGGGTGTGCAACAGCTCTTCCTGCTCTTTCATCGGAATATCCTGTATGTTCAGGATCAGCTTTTTGAAGTTCTTCGACATGAACTTTTTGCCCTGCGGGCCTCCGAACTGATCGATATAACCGTCGGAGAACAGATAGATCCGGTCGCCGTCCGAATATTCCAACTCGTGGAGTGTGAAGGGGATCTCATCCTTGGCGGAGATGCCGATAGGCATCTTGTCGGCCGGGATGGTGAGGAGGACATATTTTTCATTGTACATGCTACCCCGTCCGAATCCGGGATCTTCCCCACGGGCGATCAACGCCTTCTCCTCGTCGGTGAGACGCCGGACAAAATAGAGAGGGTTGTAAGCGCCGGCATAGAACAACTTTTTCGTCCCCTTTTCGATGGCTACCAGAGCCATGTCCATGCCGTCCTTGGCTTCGCCCTCTTCTCCGCGCTGTTTCAACGATTGCTTGATCTCATTGCGCAATTCATTGAGAATCTGATCGGGTTGTGGCGATTCGATGCGGTTGATGATCTCGTTCAGGAAAGAGATCCCCAGCAGGCTCATGAAAGCACCGGGGACGCCGTGCCCGGTACAGTCGGCTGCCGTGACGAACACCTTGCCGTCTCGGTGCGACATCCAGTAAAAATCTCCGCTCACAATATCCCGAGGGAGGAACAGAATGAAATGTTCGGGGAACTGTTCATTGAGCAGCCGTTCGCTGGGTAATACCGCCCGCTGGATGCGGCTGGCATACATGATGCTGTCGGTGAGTTCCTCTTTCTGCCGCACCACTTCGGCGGTACGCTCGCGGACGATCGCCTCCAGCCGCTCTTTCTCCTTCTGCAACCGACGTGTGTACAGCTTCACGATCACCACGATCAACAGAAACGCCAGGATAATGTACAGCATGATCGCCCAGAAGGTGAGATACCAGGGAGGCAGGATGGTGAAAGCATAACGTCCGGGAAGACTCTCCTCTCCGTATATGTTGCGCGCCTTTACCTCAAAAACATAACTGCCGTTGGGAATGTTCGTGTAGGGGAACTCGTTATGGTGCGTCCACTTCGACCAATTCTTGTCGAAACCTTTCAGACGGAAACTGTATTCCGTTCCTTCAGTGCCTTCGAAATAAGGACATGCCCAGCGGAAAGTGATATTGTTCAGCGCGTACTTGATCTGCGGCTCGAGGGAGAGGTCCTGGGTGAGACTGGGATGCCGGTTACCTTCCTCGTCCGTCGTGAAGAAAGTCCCTCCGAAAAGAAGAGAATCCTCGCCGTATGTGATCTTCCGGATCAGGGTGCGGAAAGGCTCTTCCTTTCTGTCGGGGTAGCGCAGATCGTAAGAATAGATCTTGTTGGAGATGGCGATCCAGACATGATCGTTTTCATGTTCGAAGGTATATGCCGACTGTGGTGGCAGACGCAGGAAAGGCGTACGGATGATATGGAAACGCTTCCCCCGGCGGATGGCTTCCTCCACCCGGAATGAGCCGTCTTCCATCAAGGTGTTGAGAAAGAAGGTGGTATCATTCACCTGATAGATGTTCTGGACGGAACGGCGACCGTCCCGGTAGTCACCGCCGAACAGATCATCGGGGCGGAAAGTGTCGGAATTGGGATCATACGAAAAAAGCCCCCGCTGGGAGGAGGTGGCGACCATGAGCCGCCCCAGCACGTTCCGTACGGAAAGGCCCGCTTCGCGGGGCAATCCTTTTTCCTCCCCGTAAAGCACCGCCTTGTACCCGTTGCTGGTTTTTTCCAGCCGGGCGATCCCTTCGTACGAGAAGGAAAACCAGATGTTCCCCCGGTCATCTTCGGCGATGCTCCTTACTTCGTCTTTATATTCGGTGAGTTCTCCGTCAAAATACCACTGACCGTTGCGGTATCGCAGGATGCTGAGTCCTTTTCCCGTTCCGATGATCACTTTTCCGGGATCCCGCTTCGAGCTGAAAAGGCTGAATACATAGAACTTGATGTCCTTCAACGGAAGACCGTGGATATGCTTTTCCACCGGGTAAGCTTTGTCGCCTCGGATCTCGTAGATGCCTTCCTCGGTGCCGGCCCAAAGGAGATGCCTGTCACTGCCTGGCAGCGGGAAATATAGAAGCTGCCAGGTCTGGGCGTTGATTCCTTCGATCCGTTCGAAGGTGGCGATCCCCGAGCGGCTGAAGATCCTTCGGAAAACTCCTGTGGAGGTGGCCAGATAAAGATCATTCCCCAACAAGAACAGATCGTTCACCGTCCCTTTGAAACCATGATCTTCACTGAAATAACGGAAAGGGGAGAAATACTCGGCCCGGGCCGCCCCGATATTGAGTGCGATCCATAGCTGGGAAGTGTGAGGCATCTTTTCATTGGCAAAGACCTTTGTGACCGTCTCGTTATCAAGACCTGCCTGACGGTTGAGAATCTCACGGATATGCCCCGGCGTGTCGGTGATCACCAACCCCCCGTCAAGGGTGCCCAAGGCATAAGCTCCGTCAGGAAGCCGGATGCCGTGATAGAAACGGTATGTTTTCAGATAGTCGTTCGTGGCGGATGGAAAGACGGACGGATCCACTTTGCCCGTCTTGAGATCGTAACCATATGCCCCCGACTTGTAGGTGAGCACCAAAACCTCATTGCCCGAATGGGGCAAAATGGCAAGTACCGAACTGTGAAGGTTATGGTAAGCGAAAAAACGGCCGTTCGGCAGGTTCCGGAAGTGTTCGCCGTCGAAGTCCAGCAGCCCCTGCTCGGCATCCAGATGGATATAACGCCCGTGGCAGGAGAACCCGAAATTGCCCATCCTGAATCCGTCGCGGTCCAGCGCATAAGCATCAAGCGTCCCCTCATCCGGATGATAGACATATAAAAAACGCGCCGCTGAAAAGTAGATCTTCCCGTTCAGGGAGTAAATGTGGTAGATGGTCTTGAACTGATTGTCGGCTGAATCCAACAGACCTGTCAGGGATTCGTAGACGAGGTTGCCATGTTCGTCCGGCACAAGACGGCCGAATTCCTTGTCCCCCCCTGCATAGAGGGTGCCGTCGTCCCCTACGCACAGGTCCCGCAGAGGCAAATTGTCAGGGATCGGGATCTGACGCCAGGACATCCCGTCATACTCCAATACCCCGTTGTCGTTGTTGGCCATGAAGATCACACCCCGCTGGTCCTGCAACACCGACCAGTTCTGTTCGCCCGCATGGGTCTCGATAGGGGAGATGTTTCGGATGAACGGTACCCCGTAACGGTTGACCTGAGCCTCCGCTATGGAACCTACCAGAAGGAACAGTGTGATAAGCAACTGGAATCGTCTCATAATCCCGGAATGAATGATAAAAATAGAAAAAAGTATTCTATCCCCCAAAAGCCCTGGAAAAATGGGGATTGTTCCTTTTGTTGTGAAATCCCTGGATTTTTTACGAAATTTTCGTAATTTGTGACTTCTAACCATACAACCATTTCCGGATTTTTCGGGTCTTATTGTGAAATGACGGGACGAGTGGGAGTGTATCACAAAATATGTTCCAGGGTAAGAGGGTGCATCCCGGCTTTGGGGGTGTTGCTCTTTCCCTTTTTCTTTTCGCAAGATCTTTCGGCAGCGTCCGGTGAAGGGGTGGAGGTCTCTCTTCGCTATGAAGGGAACGGTCTACTTCACCTTCATCTTCGTTTTCCCGACATGGAGATCGGCAAGGTTAAGGGGGGAGACGCATCCTTCCTTCAAATCCGGATGGCTGGTACGGTCCATTCGCCGGAGGTGGGACTGCCCGACCTGCCGGTGTGGCGCGATCTGCTGCAATTGCCGCCGGCCGGCCGGGTGGAGGTGGTGGAGGTCAAGGCTTCCCCACGACGCATCCGTCTCACTGAGCGGTATGGCCGCTTGCCGGTCGTCCCCGTGCAACCTTCCCACCCCAAACACGGTGTGCGGCCCCAGCAATGGCACTACGACAAAGCCCGTTACCGCCAGGACCGGTGGCTTGGCGACAGCCTTGTGAAGATCGCACCTGCAGGTGTTCTCCGCGGAAAACGGTTGGCCCTCCTTACGGTTTCGCCTTTCCGCTATAACCCTGTCCGGGGTGAGCTGCAGCTCTTTTCCGAAGTGGAGATCACCCTCCGAATCACTGGAACCGGCACCAAGGGAGCCTCGACAGCCCTCGCAGCTCCTGCCTTCGAAGCGCTCGACCGGCTGTTCCTCAATGCCTCTTCTTCCCAGACGGAGGCTTCATCCGTCCCCCTCGCCCCCGAACGATACCTCATCCTCACCCTGCATGAATATGCGCATGCCCTCGGCGATTTTGTCCGATGGAAACGGCGGCAGGGCTTCCGGGTGGAGATGATCTTCCGTGGCGACTCGGCCGTGGGATCCACCGCCGACAGTCTCAAGGACTACCTGCGTTCCTTGTACCTTTCGGCTACTGCACAAAACCCTGCACCTTCTTACCTCCTCATCGTGGGCGATACCCCCCAGATCCCCCCGTCGGCCAACCCCGGCAGGGTCACCGACCTTTATTATGCGACTTATGACGGCCCGGACGACTACCTGCCCGACCTTTACTACGGCCGCCTGCCCGCCCGGGATACCACCGAACTGCTCGCCATGCTCGACAAACTCCTCGAATATGAACAATATCGTTTCCCCGATCCTTCCTACCTCCGCCGGGCCGTGCTCGTAGCCGGCATCGACGGCACCTATGGTGCCCGATGGGGCAACGGACAGATCAATTATGCTTTCTGCCATTACATAAACGAAGATCACGGTTACGATCCGTCTGTCTATCCATATCCCGTCTCAGGAAACAGTGATGCACAGATCATTGAAGATATCAGCAATGGTGTTTCGTTCGTGAACTATACGGGCCACGGTCTGAGCAACGGTTGGAAAGATCCTTCTTTTACCCTGAGTGACATTCCCGGCTTACAGAACATTCATCGTTATCCGCTGGTGTTGACCAACGGCTGCGAGACGGCGGCCTTCGGCGTGGATGAGTGCTTTGGCGAGGCCATGGTGCGGGCCGCCGGGAAAGGAGCGGTGGCCTATATCGGCTGTTCGGATGATTCCTATTGGGATGAGGATTACTACTGGGCGGTGGGGGTGGGGCCCATTGTCGCCGATCCTACCTATGAGGAGAGCTCCCTGGGGATGTACGACCGTCTTTACCATGATCATCAGGAGCCCCCGGAGGAGTGGTACGTCTCGGCCTCCCAGATGATCTTCGCCGGCAACCTGTCGGTGATGAAGGGCAATCCTTCCCGCGCCGAATATTACTGGCAGATCTACCATCTTTTCGGCGATCCTTCCATGCTTCCCTGGCTTGCTGTGCCGGACACGATGGAGGTGTGGATCCCCGCAACCCTTCCTGCCTCTGCCACCTTCCTGCCGGTGGTCGCTGAACCGCAGGCCTATGCGGGGGTCACGCTCGGGGATACCCTCCTGGGGGCGGCTACCATAGGACCTTCCGGGAGTCTAGACCTTCCCCTTTCCTCCCTGCCCGATACAGGCACTTTTACGGTCACCGTCACCCGGCAGAACCGTGTTCCGGTGGTCCGTACGGTCAGGATCATCCCCGACAGCCTTCCCTATCTGAAAGTGGACACGCTCTTGCTCTACGATACGAACGGTGTGCCGGTGGAAGCTCCCCGGCAGGAAGGGGTCTATCGGGTGGATGTGGTTTTGACCAATACCGGAGGCAAACCGGCAGAGACAGTTTCTGCGGCTCTTCGTAACCCCACTTCCTGGATCCGGTTGCAGGATACTGTCGCAGGACCCTTCTCGCTGGCCGCCCGCACGTGCGACACCCTTGCAAGTGCTTTCCGCTTCCAGGTTATCGATAGCCTTCCCGATCACACTTTGCAGGTCTTCCATCTCCATTTCAGTGACACTTCCGGAAACAGTTGGGACAGCTGGCGTACGCGGTTCCTGCTTGCGGCCGTCCCCCGGCTGGGAAGGATGTCCATCGACGACCTGCAGGAAGGGAACGGGAACTACCGCCTGGACAAAGGAGAAAAGGCCTCCTTGCTGCTGAAGGTTTTCAATGAGGGCCATGCCCCCATGGAGGGCGGGCACGTGAGCCTCCTGCTCACCCCCTCCTTGGTGAAAGCCTCCTGGCAGACGATCCCCCTCCCAAGGATCGAACCGGGTCAGGAGGTGACGCTTTCCTTCCCTGTGGAGATCGCGGATACCGTTCCTCCCGGAAGTTTTCTGATTGCCGCCACAACCCTCAACAGCAGTCGCTACAGCGTGAGCGACACTTTTTCCTTTCCCGTCGACAGGGTCTATGACGATTTTGAGCATGGAAACCTCCTGGCCTTGCCCTGGAAAACCGGCGATGTGGATGTCCCGTGGGAGATCGACGGAAATACCGCCTGGCACGGCACCATGAGCGCCGTCTCCGGAAGGATCGGCCACGGCCAGTCCTCTACGCTGACAGTGCAATGTTATGTGCCCCAGGACGATTCTATCGTGTTCCATGTAAAAGTCTCGTCGGAAAAGGATTATGATATCCTGCACTTCTACATCGACGAAGAGGAAAAAGAGAGCTGGTCGGGAGAAGTGGAATGGCGGCGGGTGGTCTTTCCGGTGGATTCCGGAGAACATACCTTCAAATGGGTCTACCGCAAAGATGGCAACACCTCCCGGGGGCTCGACAGGGCCTGGATCGATATGGTCTTCTTCCCGGCCCATACTTTCTCGCATTATATTGTCCAGGGAGAACGTGAGCTTCGCGATGAACGGAAAAGATTGCTGCTGTACCCCAATCCTGCCGGGGATCATCTTACCGTATCTGCCGGAATGCCGGTGAGGATCGATCAGATGTTCCTGTTGGATATGAAGGGAACCCGCTGGCCCGTAAGGGAAAGATCCTCCGCTTCATGGGACAATACGTTCACGCTCACCACTGCCCATCTTCCTCCGGGAACATATCTGCTTGTCATTCTGACGGACAAAGGGAGATGGGTTGCACCATTCGTGAAAAGGTGATACTTTTATCCTTCGAACGAAAATAATGGATTATGTCAGAGAAGATACCGAGCCGCGAAGCGGCATGGGAGCTGTTCAAACGCTATAACCAGTCGGAGAGCCTAACGAAACATGCCCTTGCCGTCGAAGGGGTAATGCGTTACATGGCCCGTAAGTACGGTGAGGATGAAGACCTCTGGGGCATCGTGGGGCTGCTGCATGATCTCGATTATGAGAAATATCCCGATCAACATTGTAAGAAGTCGGAGGAGATCTTAAGGGAAGAAGGGTGGCCGGAAGAGATCGTCCGCGCTGTCGTGAGCCATGGCTGGGGCATCGTCAGTGATGTGAAGCCGGAAAGCCTGATGGAGAAGGTGCTGTATGCGGTCGATGAACTCACCGGGCTGGTGGTGACCAGCGCCCTCGTACGTCCCTCGCGCAGCGTCCTCGACATGAAGGCCAAATCGGTGAAAAAGAAATGGAAGGATAA
>Ga0256835_1001447_pt1 | contig 14283 bp, 17 predicted proteins | sample PIR30metaG_FD_185972 | JGI IMG/M metagenome (GOLD analysis project Ga0256835, IMG submission 185972) | Hydrothermal vent microbial communities from East Pacific Rise, Pacific Ocean - PIR-30 | ecosystem: Environmental > Aquatic > Marine > Hydrothermal vents | place: Pacific Ocean: East Pacific...
GATCTCACAAGTGTCATTCTGCTTAATCGCAGATAAACATGATATACATTTATTATTGCATTTGTTGTTTATTTCTACTACTATATTTCTATACATCTTTCAGGTTCTCTCCTCCGTGGTATATAAATTTCAATACTGCATTGTATATTGGTAAAACAAACAGCAAGCTCAGTCCAGCTATTAGCCATGTTCTTTGTATAGAGACTTTTGCTATACCTGAAAGGCAAATTACAGCTGTGACATATCCAAACAATCCAACCATCGAATTAATAGAGAGCAAGGTTGCCCTTTCTCTTGAAGGAATGGTACGATTAGCAATTGTACTCTGAATCGGAGAGAGAATACCCCTACCTATCTCATGTATGAGAAAAAGAATCAGAATAACCAGGGCACTTCTTGTAAAGTATATTGCAACAAGTGACAATGCTGTTACCAATACGCCGAGATAAATCACTTTTTTTGCGCCACTTAGAGTATATTTGCCGCCGATCAAATTACCTGATACAAGCGAAACATGAATCAGAGCATTTATAACTCCCATCATCAAGATACTATTGAAAATGTCATTAAAAAATGGCTGCCAGAACATATTTAAAGGCATACTAAAAAAGGAGAATACAATGCTAGCAAGGAGAAAATACTTGAATGCTTTGTTTGATTTGATGTATTTAAAAGCGTACCTGACCGTTTGCTTTGAGCTTCGTTTGGGTACTGCATTCTCATGCTCAGTAAGTCCAATGCCGTCATGCAACATTAAAACACTATAAATGAAACAGCTTACGAAGATGCAAGCAGCTGCAGCCCAAGACAACTGCAGAGAGTATGAAGCTATTATTGATCCTATTAATCCACCAATGATAGCTCCAGTGATTCTATAAGTATTAACTTTAGAGAATACAGAAGTTAAATCCTTGTCATATCCAATATTATGTAATGAATCCACTAGCCATGCTTGTGCACTTCCCGAATAGAATGATATACCTATCGCCAAAACTGCTTCCCCTATGGCAAAGATAAGCAAGGATCTTGAAACGAAGTAAATGACAGAGCCAAGAACCATTGTCGCAAAACAAATACTCATACTGCGAGCTCTACCAACTGAATCACCGATAACACCTGTCGGAATTTCAGATAGGAAAACTACAACTAGCATAACTAGTTTCAAGATAGGAACTTGATGAATTGGAACACCACGGCTTACAATTAGCAATACATATGTTGATAGGGGCAGTCCAACCGCGAAACTGTATAGAGTGTTTATTGTGATATATCTCTTTATCACCTCTTTTGCCGATATGTTATTCGTCGTTATATTCATTTACACTCTTCAGGTTGAAGCAAGCTTCTATGGCCATGGAAATAACTTCACTAATATCAATACTACTACTTGTTGCACTTCTTCTGTCCCAAGAGATACCCGATACATCATCTCCTGCTATCAGATACTGCCCTAGCAAAACACCCCTGTATTTAGCAACAGCGAGGAAGTGCCAACGAATAGCGGTCAGGTGGAGCGTTTTGTTAACCTAATATCTCAATGTCAATTTCTTGTCTTACTTTATCTAAATTCGTTATTGTGTCCTGAATCTCTATCTTACTTTCTTCTAAAGTTTTAAGAACATTACGTGTTTCTGATATAAAAGGGAAATAGGTATTAGTATATTCCTCAAGTGTAAGATTTTTGATTAGTCCCTTGAAGGCTTCTTCCATTTCCTTCTTGATTTCATTTCGTTTTTTATCCATTCTTAATTTTGACCACACTCCACCAACTAATTGAAGAGCTTCCATAACTACAGGCATTGACTTTAAAAATTTTGCGAACTTGACAGCACCCCAAGGTTTAAACTTAAATGGTATTTTCAAAAAATCTCTTGTTTTAATAACAGCATCTGCGATTTTTCGTGTTGGAGTACGCAACAGTCCCTTAATTACAGATTTACCCGTATCTGATGATAATGTGCCAAGAAGTGCATCTCGCATTTTGGAGTGATAAATAAGAGACTCTTCCAAAGATTTAAACATTCTTTTACCTTCAGAAAATAGGTTCCCTGTATGCTTTTTAATTATCAAATCTATCTTTTCTTGTAAGATATATCCATTTTCTCCTATTCTTTTTTGCATGATTTCAGCCAATTCACTCATATTGGTTACATTATCTATATCAATTAATATATCCTCTCGTAACGAGATAAAATCTTTTTTTAATGTTAATATGTTGACAGCAACTCAATATGATATTTAATATCTGAAATACCTTGGAATATAACTTTACGAATATTTTCAAATGATTCTATCAGTTGTTCATCTTTAACATTATTCAAGGATAGCTTTTCTATGCTATTCAAAGATTTCATTAAATCAGATACGGAGTCGATGATATTTTGTTTGTATTGTGACTTCATAGTGATTCCTTGTTTTGGGCTAACTGACGAAACGATCAGGCTCACCTGCCGCTATGGAGTACCAGGGGAATAGCAGTTAGGTGGAGCGCATTGTTCGATACTCATTTATGCATGAGTGGAGTAAAAAACCAGTACAGTAATCTATTGTATATTTAATCAAGAAAATTATCCACGGATTTTATTTTATCTACGGGGATTTCTATCGGCTTTCCTGTAACAAAATTTTTTAGTAAGGCATTTATCCACGCCCTATCGCACTTTGTATTTTCAAGAATAATTTTTGCAGTAGCACCCTCTTTTATTATTTTGTATTTATTGATTTTTATGTTAACCGGCTTGTTCTCCCCTTTTAGTAGAATAGATGCAGTAATGTTTTTGTTTTTATGATCAATATTCAGATTAATTATTTTGCCGTATTCTCCCATCATTTGATTTATTAGAAATTTCGTACTCGCAGAACCAGTTAACTCGTCGGCTGCTTTTGCCATTTTTATAATTTTTTCTTTAATCGACATGCTTAACCTTTCTTTCGTGTTTTCGTTTTTAACGCATAGTGACAAAACTAACCAGTCGCTATGGAGCGCAGCAAAAGCGGTTGAGTGAAACGTTTTGTTAGTAGTTTATGCGTTTTTTACCTTCCAACTTTCTTTTACGCTGTCTTCATTCATTCCTGAAGCAGAATAACATGTAACTTTCACCCTATATTGTACTGTACGACTACTGTCAAGTATAAGCCGGAAGAGAATCCCTCTGTCGCCGGAGGAGTACGAAGACCAGAATGAGGTGCATGAATCTTGAATCGTTCAGGTTTCCGAAGGAAATTCTGAAGCGATAAAAACTCAGTCGGAATGGAGCCTGCATGCGTGCCCTTTATAGTATTGCGTTGAGGGTTGGCGGCTGTGTTAGAGGGGCCAGGGCAAGCGGCCAGGTGGAGCAGTTTGTCGGCCTAATATTTCAAGGTCAATTCTCGGCTTATTTTATCTATTCGGTATCTAGTTTTCTTGTTAATGAAATACTTTACTCCTTTATGCCTGTTACGGGAAAAGATTGTCTCTAAAGCTAATATAAGATTAGCCCGCTTTTCCTCTTACTGAACAGATGCTTGCCAAACGCCTTACTGATACGGGCCCTGCCACTAACTTGTCGGATCAAGAACCGTGAAACCGCCGGCTTTTCAGTATGTGACTTTCCGAGGAAGCTGTTTGGCTTGTTCTATCCACGCCTTGACCTGAGTTTCTGACGGCAATTGTCGAACCAGCTTCTTTTCCTGGTTGACCTTGATCAACTTCTGGTACAGGTTTGCGGCGTTCCGCTGTCCCAACTCCGGAACAGTGTCTACGCCGGATGCCTCCAACAGATCGGCGTATTGTTCCCCTATTCCGCTGACCCGGAATAGATCCACGTGATTGACCCAAGTCAGGATCAACTTGGGACTAATGCCTGTTTTCTCAGCGATCTCTTTGCGTCCCTTCGGAGACGCTCCCTTCTCCAGTAATGCTTGCGTTGTTGAAATACCAGCTTCCGCCAGTTTCTTTGCATAGGCTTCACCAATGCCTTCAACTTTGACCAGGTTCGCCATTTTTCAAACTCCTTTTTCTGTATTGTTTATGCCACTCAAAGCGGAACATTCCCCGAAGCTCATTGTCGGGCGATGCACGGTGCATCATCATTCGCCGTAACCAAGAACCGCCGGGGTCGTATCCACGAGCGTCGTAATCATAAACATCACCACCTCTCCCGATTTCGACGCCCGTAAACCATCTTCATCATAATCGCAGACACTTTTATCCTTTTCAACTTCAACGCCGGTATACCTCCCATCATATGAATAGATGGAGCTATTTTGTTCCGCCTCACCAACATAACCTCTATCGCTACAGTATATTCCCCCATTTGATTCAACTTTACAATATACAAATGCCCGGGCTGAAGAAAACCATCAGGAATGAAGATATAAATCATTTTTCCCACAGGCGCGGGATATTTCACACGCAATAACGTTCTGTTGCGTAACCGACACGGGATACACCACGTTTGTATCAACTCAATTCCGCTACAAGGAAGAGCGACCAGGTATCATGGATTTGCAGAAACAGGGTTTTAAAATAACGAAGAGGCAACCGGGAAGCGTTTCGGTGGGCGGGATCCGGTAGGTATGCGGGGGCGGAACGATGTGAACCAGGGGGGAGAGTCACATCGCTCCGCCTGGAAGAGGGGAAGTTATTCGGGTATCGCGTCGGTTTCCACGTACTTGGCCATAAGGTCCGCGGAAGAGACCATCCTGTACTTTTTCCCCTCGATGATTATCTCGGTGCCCGAGTATTCCTTGTAGATAACACGATCACCTATGGCTACCTCATCTGTGGCGTCGGCCGCCTTGGCCACCACTATTCCTTCCCATGACGATTCCTTGGCGGAATCCGGGATGACTATGCCGCCCGCGGTGGTTTCTTCCGCCTGCACCGGGGCAAGCATTACAAGGTCGTGAAGGGGTTGGAAGTTGCTGCTGTCCATGTTTCACTCCTCACTGCTGTTGATTCCGAGATACCTGTCTATGGCGGGCTTGTCGAAACCCACCACGAATTTACCGCCTATCTGCAACTGGGGAACACCGATCTGTCCCGTGCGTGCCCGTAACGCTTCGGCTTCCGAGGGGTTCCTGGAAACATTCACCTCGCGGAAGGGGACACGGAGTTTCCGCAGGTAGGATTTGACCCTGGAACACCACGGGCACGTATCGCTTACCCAAACGGTCACCGGCGGGAAAGCAGGCTTGCCCGATGCCGAAGATGTTCCGGTGGATGACTTGACGAAGGCATTGAAGTAGTAATCGGGGCTTTGTTTCCCGGAAATCTTGCGGGTCACCCTGCTCCCGGAAAGGCCTATTACGGTGGGAACCCCCGTGATTCCGTACCGTTTGTGCAGGCCCCTGACCTTTGTTACATCGACGTATAAACATGGAATGTCGGGATTCTCCGCCGCGAACTTCCTGAAAGAATCCTCGGCTTCCCGGGATACTTTCGAAAACGCCCCGAAGAAACCCACCACCACCGGCGAATCGTTGCCGGAAGTCTTTTCGTCGAATTCTTCGATGCTTCCTATTTCAATCAGACTCATTTTCTCCTCCATCAACCGCCGTGTTCACGGCCGTGAGCACGGTTTTCACGAGCCGCGGCCGTTTCAGATGGTACCTGCGGCAACGCCATTCGGAATCGCATTCGACCATGCCGGCCCGCCTCAGTACCGCGAGGTGCTTGGAGAGCAACGTACGTTCCACGTCCACGGTCTCCATAAGTTCTGAAACCAGCCGGGGACCCTCAAGAAGAAGTTTCATGATCCTTATCCTGGTGGGGCTCACGAAGGCCTTCATCAATGCGGCGATTTTTTCTTCAGTTGTATCATTAGTCATTGCACTAACCCTTCAATTGAACGTACGGTAATATAAGAAGGGTTTCGAATCCGTCAATACCGGACGGCCGGGGTTATCGGCGGAGCTGCTTGTTATACACCCGCACGCGCTTGTGAAGTCTTTTGTCGTACTCTTTCCACATCGCCCGTATCTTTTTGTTGTCCTCCAGCTCGTGGTTGCTTTCGGCGAACTCGATACCGCGATTCATGGCCGATTTGATCATCTCGAAGCTCATCAGTACGTCTATTCCTTTGCCCCGATATTCCGGGCGGATGCCGGCGAGGTAGAAATCCAGGACCCTGCTGGTCTTCATTTCTCTCAGGATGTGGATGAACCCGACGGGCAAAAGCCTGCCGCGGGCCTTCCGGAAGGCCCGGGAGAGATTAGGCATAGCTATTATGAATCCCACCAGGCGGTCGTCGCTGACGGCGAGCTTGATGAACTCTGGGTCAACCTGGCCCAGGTAGGCGTTTATGTAGTAGTCTACCTCGTCATCGTCCAGGACGGTGGTTCCGTACAGGTCGCCGTAGGCTTCGTTCAGCACTTCGAATATCTGGCGGCCCCATTTTCTGGACATCGCCCTGGAACTCTTTTCATTGAATACCCTTACCCGGCTTCTCCGGGCTACCAGGGACGCCAGTCTCTCCAGCCTTTCCGGGATGTTCTCCGGAACCTTTATCCTGTATTCCACGTAGTCGACTTCCTTGGAGTAACCAAGGCCGGTTACCAGTTCGTTGTACCAGGAAGGGGTATAGCTTCCGGCTATTGTAGGAAGTTCGTCGAAGCCCTGCACCAGGAACCCGGTCGTGTCGTTGTCGGTGAAACCCATGGGGCCTGAAACCTCGTTCATGCCCATCCCGGCCAGCCATTCCTCCATGGAACTAAGGAGCATTTCCGCCGCTTTTCCGTTCTCTTCGCATTCGAACCAGCCGAACCTTCCGCATTTTCTCCCGGTCTTCTCCAGGTATCTCTCATTCACTATGGCCGCTACGCGGCCCACTGTCCGTCCGTTTTCGACGGCCAGGAAAAATCGGGTCCTGCAGTAGCGGAAAGCGGGGTTGACTTTCTCGTCGAAATGGGCCTTCTCCTGGCGGATAAGAGGGGGGACCCAGTTGGGATCGTTCCCGTACAGGCGGTATGGAAGCCTGATGAACTTCTTCATCATTTTCCGGTTCCGTACCGGAATTACGTCTATGCTCATGAAAGCTCCTTGATGAGAATGATTGTGGGGAATTCGGAACCGGACCGCGGCTCGGGATCAATCCTTTCTTAGAAGTACTTTTTCGATTGCTCCCACGTACATGCGGTGATAACCCTTTTCCGGGTAGAGTTCATCTATCCAGCCCTCGGCGAAGCGTGAAGAGTCGATGTCCTGGTGATAGAGTTTGCGGCAGACCAGCACCAGCTTCGCCTCCAGGAAGGCCGTGGTTCCCTTGCCGGGTTCGAACGGAGTCAATCCCGTCTCCCCGGTTTTGTCCACGTCTCGGCCGGAGTGCGAGCCGCAGTATTCCAGGGCTTTCCGGTACTTTTCATCGAAGAAGCTCATCGTGTAACGCCGGTTCTTCTCCATGTAATTCCAGGTATACCGCTGGGGCCGCACGAAGACGAAGGAGACTTCCCGGTTCCAGAGTACACCCAGGGCGCCCCAAGCGGCCGTCATGGTATTGAAATCCCCGGCAGGTGCGCCGGCGGTGAGGAGGAACCAGTCCCCGGCCATCATTTTGAAGACGTTGCCCGGGATTTCAGCGGGAGTGATCTCAACAAAAGGGAAGTTCATATCTTGTTCCATTTCAGATGGTGATCGAGGTGGCGGATATTTGTTTGTAGTCCGAATCCGGATCGTCGTCGCCGTCATCTCCGCATATGAATACCACGTTGTAGGTTTTGCCCTGCGAGAGCACGTTGTCGTACAGGTCGCCGGAGTTCAGCGGTATGGTGAAATGTATCGTCGTGGTTCCGGAACCTTCTTCCCCGGACTTGTTCGATACATTCTGCTTCCCTCCCTGGAGCGAAGTATCGGATACGTGGGTCTTGTCGTTTATTCCGAAGTCGTCCCTGATATTCACGGAAGAACCGGTAACGGCGCCTATTATGATGTTCGCGTCGTGCATCAGGTAGGAACCGGCGAAGCCCACCGCCACCCACCCGGTGGAAGGACCTTCCAGTTTCGCCTCGAGGTCGGAACCCACCACCCTCCAGTGCAGGGTGAACCCGTCCTTCTTCTTCACCTTCCATCCGTCGGGAGAGAAGGGGTTTTCGCCGCATCCCGTCCAGGCGATCATCAATGCGGTAACGACGACCGCCGCAAATATCCTTTTCATCCGGATCCTTTCCCCGATTGCACTAAAAATATGGGACTTACCGGGGAAAAGTCAAAACCCGCCGGGGTTGAATTTTCCACGGTGTTTCTGCAGAATATCCAGGTTGTAAACCAGCCATTGGAGAATGATGACACTGAACAGAAAACCTCTCAAGGGCATGCGCCAGCTTCTGCCGGACGAGAAAAGGGTGGAAAACTACCTTACGGGTAAGCTGGCTGAAGCCGGAAAGGCTTACGGCTTCGAAGAGTACGAAGCGCCTATCCTGGAACCCCTGGAACTTTTCACCGCCAAGTCCGGGAACGAACTCGCCGTGGAGCAGAGCTACAACTTCACGGACAAGAGCGGCAGGAAGCTCATACTGAGGCCGGAATTGACTCCTTCGCTGGCGAGGATGGTTTCAGGGGCCGGAGAGTTGGTGTTTCCGGTCCGGTGGATGTCGTTTCCGGTCTGCTTCAGGTACGAGAGGCCCCAGCGGGGAAGGGCCAGGGAGTTCCTGCAGTTCAACCTGGACATTCTGGGAGTGGACGGCATGGAAGCCGATCTCGAGTTGTTCCTGGTCCTGCGCAGGATAATGAAGAGCCTGGGGGTAGGGGAGAACCTTTACACGATAAGGTATTCCAACAGGAAACTGGCCTCGGCTGTGCTGGAGAGGATAGGCCTGGACGAGGCGCAGACCGCCGGGGCGTTTTCGGTGATGGACAAGAAGGACAAGATGGACCCGGAGGCATGGAGGAACTGGGCCCTCGGAAAACTCGAAGGGATACCGGGAGCCCGGGACGTACTCGAATTCGCCTCGTGCACCGACCTGCAATCGGAGTGGATGAAGAAGGTGGCCGGGGATACCGTGGAGTACTCGGAACTCCTGGAATTCGAATCCATGCTTCGGTCCGCCGGTATCCGGGAGGCAAGGTTCGAGGGAAGCGTGGTGAGGGGTCTGGACTACTACACCGGTATAGTGTTCGAACTCATGGACACGGGCAGGGAGAACAGGAGGGCCCTTTGCGGCGGCGGAAGGTACGAGAACCTGGTTTCCATGTTCGGAGGCGGTAAGATATCCGGGGTGGGTTTCGGACTGGGTCTTCTTACGGTGAGGCTGTTCCTGGAAACCTACGGCTTGATCCCGCAGAGGGTTCTGGAAGGTCATTCCGCCGATGTTTTCATCGCCGTGTATTCCGGAGAGCAGAGGGCTTTCGCCCTGGAACTCGCGGAAACCCTCCGTGACACCGGGGTTTACGTCGAGATGGACGTCACCGGAAAAAGCATTTCGAAGCAACTCGGCATAGCGAATAGGAAATCCGTTCCCTTCGTGGTGGTCATCGGGCCGGAAGAAGTGGAGAGCGGGAAGGTGACGCTGAAGAACATGGCCACGGGCGAGAGACTTACATGTTCCCCGAGCGAGATCCCCGGGCTCGTCGGGGGCCGTGGGTGAAGAAATCGCAAGGGCTCGTGGTCTTCACCGTTTCCGGGTATGACGGTTTTATGGGAAACGGCGCTTTTCCGGATGTATGCAGGAAGAAAAAACCGGTTGCCGCGGGATCGGTCACGATTTCCCATGTAGTGAAGGCGGACTGGTGCCGGATTGATGGATGAGGAAGAGATTTACTCCGGGTGGAAGCGGATCCTGGAGCGCAAGGTGCTGAAGGAACCGGATCCGGCGACGGCGCTTCAGGAGGTTTGCGACTACATTTCAGAGAACATGCCGACGTGCGATTGGGCGGGTATCTACCTTGTTGATCCCGAAAAAGGTTCCGAGTTGTTCCTGGGGCCGTTCGCCGGGGAACCGACCGGGCACGTGAGGATCGCTTTCGGAAAGGGCATATGCGGCCGGGCCGCGTCGAAACTTGAAACGTTCATAATAGAAGACGTGGCCGGGGAGGAGAATTACCTGTCATGCAGTCCTCTCGTGAAGTCGGAAATAGTGGTGCCGGTGTTTCACGGGGGATGCCTGGTGGGTGAGATAGACCTGGATTCTCACCGGTTATCGGGTTTTTCCGTGAAGGATGGCGAGTTCCTCGAATGGCTGGCCGATCTCGTTTCCGGCCTGGTGGACCGTTTGAGGCAAGAGGGAGGAAACACCTGAATATCCCGACTGTTCCGGGGCCTGGCGGCGTGGCCGGAAGCGGGCCGAGATCCAGGATTGTTGTCGTAGGGTTTATAACCATATTCCTGATTCTGCTCGTTTCGATGCTTTCCGAGCGATTCTTCCTGGGCGCTGCGCTGGTCGCCATTCCCATGGTGCTGATCCTGCTCGTCGGATCACCGGCGAGAGTGCTCGCCGCTGTCTTCGCTTTGCAGGTGGTGTTCACCATGACCCAGTTGAGCTGCTTGAGCCTGCAGGTCGGAATTCTTCCGGTGAGAATCGACGACGCCCTTCTCTTCCTGTTCCTGGCCTTGTGGCTTCTTACGCTTCCGGACGGATCGATGAGGAAAATTTCCATCGGCATCCAGGGATATCTCGTCCTGGCGTTTCTGGGTGTCTTCTGCTACTCCGCCTATGTGGGCAGGGCTTCCGGCAACGAGATGCTCAACATTTCCTACCAGTTGCTTCCGTACGGTCACTACGTGATGTATTTCCCGCTGCTTGCGGTACTGTCCGACAGGCGGAACTTCGTCCTGATCTGGAGAACGCTTCTCGCCGCCGCCGTGGTCGGTGGAATCGTGTATGCCGTGAAAGGTTACACCAGGACCGGGGAAGAGGTCTACATAAGGGAAACTACGGGTGTGAGAGTGGCCACCAGGCAGCCCAACGCCATAGTGGCGGTCATGTTGATGTTCCTGGGAAGGTTGTGGAAGGACTGGAGGAATCGGCCTCCGCTGTTGTTCGTCATCCCGGGGTTGGTGTTTATGGGGATAGCCCTGGTGCTTTCGCAGACCAGGGGCATATGGGGAGGGTTCATCCTTGCCATGGCTTCGGGATGGATACTTAACCTCTTCAGGAAGAAAGACAGGGTGAAGATGGGGAAGAAGCTGCTCGTGTCCGTCACGGTCTCGGCTTTCCTGGTGGTGCTTATAATATTTTCCGTTTCAGTAACGGGTATCCTGACCGCGGGAAACATAGCCAGCAGAACCAGCGAAACGAGCAGTTTCACCACCAGCGAGTCGACTTTGGCGAGGCTCCTGGCGTGGAGTGCGATACTTGGAAATCAGCACGGCAAGAGCCTCCTTCTGGGGAGGGGACTCGGTGCCACGTATACATCCTACAGGCCCGACATAGGCTCGGTCATGACCGTTTACTATGTTGACGGTTCCTACTTCCAGTTGCTTCTGAACATGGGCCTGGTGGGCGTGGTGGTATTCATGTCCATGTTCCTGGTGACGTTGTGGAAAGCGGCCGGGCTCTTCGTGAGGACTGAGAACAGGGAGAGGGCCGGAATCGCACTGGGGATTTTCTGTGCCGTGATAATGCTTCTTTTCGCTTCCGGTTTCGCGTCGGTCCTTACGAACTACAGGTTTACAACGCTCTGGGCTTTCCTTATGGCCGTAATCCAGGTGGAGTCGTCCAGGGATGCCGAGGAACGTAAAAACATTCTCTCCGAACGCCGGGGCCGGCTTGTTCGGAAGACCGAATAAAAGTATCTTCCAAACTTCATCGGCGTTGTATCGTGCACCGTGATGACCGCGGAAAGCCACTAAACATTCATGGAGGTTCTGGATGAAGATACTCGTTATAAACAGCGGCAGCTCTTCAATAAAGTTCAAACTGATGAACATGGAGAACGAAGAACAGCTTGCCGAAGGTTTACTGGAGAGGATAGGGTTGCCCCAGGGGCGGATAAAGTTCAAGACCCCATCGGGCAAGATGATATGGGAAGAGCCCATAACCGATCACAGGAAGGGTCTGGCCTTCGTTCTCAGAATTCTTACCCATCCCGAGTACGGACCGCTCGATAATTACGATGAAATAGCAGCAGTGGGACACAGGGTGGTGCACGGGGGAGAAAAGTTCACGGCGTCCGTAATCGTTGATGATGAGGTTATGCAGGGTATAGAAGATTGCAGTTTCATGGCGCCGCTTCACAATCCTCACAACCTTCAGGGTATAAGGGCCGCTATGGAAACCCTGCCCGGGGTTACGAACGTCGCGGTTTTCGATACCGCTTTCCATCAGACCATGCCTCCCGTATCGTACATTTACGGCCTGCCCTACGAAATATTCGAAGAAAAACGGATGAGGCGGTTCGGATTTCACGGTCCATCTCACCAGTATGTCGCCCAGCAGGCGGCGAAGATGCTGGGTAAACCGATCGAGGAACTCTGCATAGTCACCTGTCACCTGGGGAACGGGAGCAGCCTGGCGGCGGTCAGGCATGGAAAGAGTATGGACACCAGCCTCGGGTACGGCACCGCATGCGGTGTGATGATGGGTACCCGGAGCGGAGATGTGGATTCGGCGATACTGATAGACCTTATGGAGAACCACGGGTACTCGGTCGGGGATATCAAGGATATGGTATACAAGAAAAGCGGAGTCGCCGGTATTTCGGGAATTTCCAGTGATCAGAGGGATGTTGAGGATGCCGCCGAGCAGGGCCACGAGCGGGCAAAGCTGGCGCTGGACATGTATGCTTCCAGCGTCAGGAAATATATAGGGGCGTACGCCGTTACCATGGGAGCGTTGGATGCCGTCGTTTTTACGGCGGGTGTCGGGGAGAACGGTCCGCAGATGCGCGAGAGAATATGTAAGGGCCTTGAAGTTCTGGGAGTATATATCAACGCGGATGTCAATGATTTCAAGGGTCTTCAAAGAGATATTTCAGCCCCCGGAAGCAGGGTGAAGGTTCTGGTAATTCCGACCAACGAGGAATTGATGATAGCCAGGGAAACGATAAGACTGGTCGAAGGGAAGTAACATGAAATTCAAACTCCACTACCGCGTTTACATGGTGCTGGCGCTGGTTGCGGCGTCCTGCGGGGGCGGCGGAAACGACGCGGCCGACGGTGGCACGGAAGAACCCGCCGCGGATGTTTCCGCGGGCGGTTCGACGGCGGACGAGGCAATTCCGGAGGCTCCCGAGATGGTGTACGCCTCGCACATACTCATTCCCTTCGAAGGGTGTACCCAGGCCCCTCCCGACGCCATGGAACGGGACAGCGCCTTCGAACTGTTGAGTTCCGTGGCGGACAGTATCGAAAAAGGATTACTTACCTTCGAGGAAGCCGCCGGGAAATATTCTTCGTGTCCGTCTTCCCGGCAGGGGGGATTCCTCGGCGGTTTCCAGAAGGGGCAGATGGTTCCGGAATTCGAGGATGTGGTTTTCAACATGCCCGAGGGAACCTTTTCCGACGTGTTCGAGACGGAGTACGGATTCCACGTGGTATATCGTGAACCTGCCATCAGGGTGAGCCACATTCTTATAGCCTGGCAGGGAGCCGAAAGGAGCACCGTCGCCAGGAGCAGGGAGGAAGCTCTTGAACTCGTGGAATCCATCCGGGACAGCCTGTCCAGTGGAACACTCACTTTCGCCGAAGCGGCGGAGAAGTATTCCGATTGTCCCTCGGGGATGAACGGCGGAGATCTGGGACCGTTTTCGAGGCATGTCATGACCCCGGCTTTTGAGGATGCGGCCTTCGATCTGGAGGTGGGGGAGACCTCCGGGATAGTGGAAACGCCCTTTGGCTACCACCTGATACGGAGAACCGAGTAACGGCGAGCCGACTGTTCAGGTCCCGCCATCTCCCGGGCGAAGTTTAACCGCGTTTCGCCGGAGATGGCGGGTTGCATCGGCAGGTTGTTCCGGGGTTTCCGGCAATCGTAAGCGGCAGGGTCGGCAGGCCTGCCGGAAGTCGCGGTTCCCGGCCCCGCGGGTGCGGAATTTCCCCCGGTTCTTTGAACTTTCGATCTCTTTGATTTCCGGGATGACGTTCGGTAAACCGTGTCGTAAGTACCGTACGTGGCCTTTCGTGATATGACTGCGTGATTCCTGCTATTGACAAATCCGGAAACCCCGGCTATCAGGTTCCTGTACCGAAAGGATACCGTTTCAGATGATAAAGATATGGAGAAACTTGCTTCTCAGGGTCCTGCCGGCGGGATGGTGCCTGTTCACGGTTACCGGTTACCTCATGCCCGGGGTACGGTGGGTGGACTGGGGTTGCAAAATCACGCTTTCCGGCACCGTGGGTATATGGACCAACTTCCTTGCCGTAAAAA
>Ga0256835_1001448_pt1 | contig 14280 bp, 19 predicted proteins | sample PIR30metaG_FD_185972 | JGI IMG/M metagenome (GOLD analysis project Ga0256835, IMG submission 185972) | Hydrothermal vent microbial communities from East Pacific Rise, Pacific Ocean - PIR-30 | ecosystem: Environmental > Aquatic > Marine > Hydrothermal vents | place: Pacific Ocean: East Pacific...
TGTAACCCCGACAGGTGTACAGGTAGATCTTAGGGTTGTGCCAGAGGACAGCTGGGGAGCTGCTCTGCAGTATTTTACCGGTTCAAAGGCACACAATATTAGACTCAGAGAGATAGCCATATCTAAGGGGCTAAAGCTCAATGAATATGGGCTTTATCGTGAGGACACAGGGCAGAAGATAGCGGGACTTACAGAAGAGGAGATATATGAAGCACTTGGCATGCCGTGGATACCACCGGAGCTAAGAGAGGATATGGGCGAGGTGCAGGCAGCATTGCAAGGTAAACTGCCCAATCTCATTACAGAGGATGATATTAGAGGCGATATACACATGCATACTAACTACAGCGATGGTGCTGATTCTATAAAAGCCATGGCACTCAAGGCTAAGGAACTAGGTTATGAGTGGATTGTTATTACCGACCATGCTATTGGATTAGGTGTCGTAGGTGGTATAGACTACGATACATGGAAAAAAGAGTATGAAGAGGCTAAGCAGGTGGAAAAGGAGGTTGGTATACGCATATTTGTAGGTATAGAGGCAAATATTATGGTAGATGGTGAGGTTATGATATCGTCCCCAGATATGGACTTTGTCATAGGTAGTATCCACTCAGGACTTGATGGTAGCAGAGAGAAGATTATGGCACGATATAAAAAGGCCATATATTCCGGTCTCATTGATAGTGTAGGACATCCTACAGGAAGGTTGCTGGGAGGTATTAGACCACCTATGGACGTGGATATAGACCAGCTTCTTAGTATGGCAAAAGACAAGGGATTGTTTATGGAAATTAATGCATACCCTAACAGACTTGATCTTAATGGTCCAAATGTCTTTAAGGCAAAGAATATGGGTATAAAACTCTATATAGGTACAGATTCTCATGCCACTATGCAAATGGAAAATATGATTTATGGTGTTCACACGGCACGGAGAGGTTGGGCAGAGAAAAAAGATATCCTCAACACCCTCAGTGCCGATGAGATGGAAGAGCTGATAGAAAAGCTAAAGGCGAGAAGGAAGGCAATATCTGTTTAAATTAGGCATACGTATCGAAGTTGTAAGAAGAGATAAGCTGTATAAGTTCTTCAGCTGTGGCTTTTTGACTCTCTATATTGTCTTTGATGATTTGAATAACCAGTTCTCTTAACACATCGGCTGGTAAGTGTCCCATATTTTTATCTTTGAGTATCTGCATGAGAGTTCTCATAAGACTCTCATCTATGGGACTTATACCTGATACAGACATTGTATCCACCCCCTATATCTATTATCGGCGGTGGGTGAATATATGTTAGGTATTTACTTATCTTCTTTAGGGGGTAATACCGGATCTGTAATGCACTTTTTTCCCGGTCCACAGTCATCTTTTGGAACAGAATCTCCTTTGATTCTTTCTTTTACAGTTTCACTGGCTGTTGTTGCTGTTGTAGAGGTAGATGCTGTGGAAGGTGTAATGAGCGTTCGAACAGTATTGGATTTGACACCGTTTTCATCTGCCCCATATGTTTCTGTTTTTTCCATGTTTATCCCACCTTTTTGTAGGGTTGCATGGTTTCCACTTGGAAACCATAAAAATAGTGCAAGGGTCATAATGATAATGATAGATATAGTAGCATATGCCAATTTATATACAGGTTTTGACTGTCTTCTTCTTACAGGTTCTTTATCACCTTTAAGCATACGGGCTATGGGATCTACTTCTTCTACAACATCGGGAAATAGCCATTTTATCCATAGCGGTATCTTTTTTCCTTGTAGTCGTTTTTCGATAATAATATCTGCAATCTTATCTTTTATCTTCATTATCTATCATCTCCCTGAGCCTTCTAATGGCACGGTACTGTAGACTCTTGATGCCTGCTACAGACCTATTCATAGCATTTGCCACTTCTTTTATGCTCATTCCCTCTTTGAACCTCAGTGTGATTACTGTTTTTTCGTCTTCTGGTAACTTATCTACATACTTCCAGATGTCAAATATTTCTTCTTCATCTACTGACTCTTCTGACGCCAGTGTGAGCTTGTCTATTGGTACTTTAGGATATTTGTTTTTTCTCATAAAGTCGATAATCTTGTTGCGAAGTGTTCTATATATTAGACCTCTTAGTGTTGATAATGTTGTTATCTTGTCTGTATACTCCCATATTTTGAAAAGAGTATCTTGTACAAGGTCTTCGGCATCTGCTCGTATGCCAACATATTTCATAGCAAATCCAATAAGCTCATCATAAAGACCGCCAATTATCTGTTCAACCTTGGCCTTTTCTACCATGCCTCACTCCTGTATACGAAAGATGCTGTGAAAGGTATCACTTTTTCATACATGCTAGCCTCAGATATGGAACATTCAGTGGATACCATTCTTTGTATTTAGTGAAACCTATCTCTCTTGCCATCTCTTTCAGGTCAAGTTTGATGAAGTTGTATGCATGTGGACACTCTACTGCTCTAAATATCTTTTCTACTACTGGATGAGCTGTTTCGAGGTCAAATGTGCCGTAATCAAAGATACAGAAACGGCCATTATCTTTGACGTGGTTGTATGCATTTTCCATAATGATTCTTTGCTTATCGTGGGGAAAGCCGTGGAAGGCAAAAGAGATAAATACAATATCAAATTTCTCATGTAAATCAAATGGTTCTGTGATGGAAGTTTCAACGAATCTAACATTATCACGATCACCGCATCGTTTCATAAAGCGTTTTTTCATACCCTGGCTGATATCTATGCCAACATATGGTGATTTACCTATAAGCCTGAGAAACCTACGGCAGTTGGCACCAGGTCCTGTGGCAAACTCCAAGACTGAGGTACCGTGATGTGCTCCACTGTGGGCTATGGCTGTCATAAGTATCTCGCCATATCCTCCTAGAGTAGCCGTGTTTAGCAATTCTTCATAGAAGTATGCAAATATGCCATCTATAAATGGTCCATTCTCCATTGGCATAACTCTCTCCCCCTTTCCTTTAATAATACCATGTAGTTTATAATAAAATCAGACCTACAGTTTAGGGAGGTGGTGCGTGTGATTGTAAAAGTTGGTGACAAACAGCCCAGTATTCATGAGACAGCTTATGTCTCTGAGATGGCGTTTCTATCTGGAGATGTCAGGGTAGATGCCGGTGCTTCCGTGTTTCCGTTTGTGTCTGCCCGTGGAGACCTTAATTACATTCACATAGGTGAGGGTTCTAATGTACAGGATGGCAGTGTTCTCCATGTGACAGATGAATATCCTGTAGAGATTGGTAAGAATGTCACGGTGGGCCACGGGGCTATTCTTCATGGTTGCACGGTGAAAGATGGAGCCCTTATAGGTATGGGGGCTATTGTCCTTGATGGTGCCATTGTGGAAGAGGGTGCCATTGTAGCTGCCGGTGCATTAGTGCCTCCGGGTAAGGTTGTACCTGCCGGCGCATTGGCCATAGGGTCTCCGTTTAAGGTTGTTAGAGACCTCAGTGATGAGGAAAAGGAGGCCATACTGAAAAATGCAGAGGAATATCAGAGACTAAGAGATATTTATAAGGAGGCCGAAAAGGGTGAGTAAAGGGGTAAATCCCTTTGATTCTGAAGAGGTTGCTGCCTCTTATGACAATTGGTTTGAGACACCTGTTGGTAGGCAAGTAGCTAAGGAAGAGCTCGAAGTGTTTTGGCAGAAAATGGCTCCACTAGGCGATGGAGTGCCACTAAAGACTGTTGGTGGGGGCTGTGGAAGTGGTGTATCTGGAAGTCGCTTTAAAAATGCTCCTCCTTTAAATGTGTTAGAGGTTGGTAGTGGTACTGGTTGGCTACTTGATAAGATGTACCGCAGTCCTTTCAACATTCGCGGGGTTGTTGGCGTTGAGCCATCAGAGCATATGAGAAAGTATGCGGCGAAAAAGTTCGATAAGGTTGTTTCTGATGTCGATGAGATTGCGAGGCTTATCCGCCTAAATCAACGTTTTGTTGGAATTGTGCCTGGTGATGCCATGGCCTTACCGTTTGGTGAAGAGTTATTTGATAGGGTTGTATTTTTCACATCACTTGAATTTGTGCCCGATCCAGATAAGGCTATATGGGAAGCCCTCAGAGTGTTAAAGCCTGGTGGAAGAGTTGTTATTGTTGTACTTAATGGAGAAAGTCCGTGGATGAAGAAGAGAATAGGTAAAGGAGTATTTGCGTCGGGACATTTTCCTACGGTTTCAGAGTTTAAAGAATTTCTTGCCCGTTATGGTGGAAACTATGTATCGGGTGCGGTATATTGGATGCCATCTGAAGAGGATAGGCTTCCTTCATTACTTCCTTTGAGAGCGTGGTGGAATAAGTTATGGGGACTGAAGAACGCGACAGCATTAGTGGGGTACATACCGAAAACATAAAAGAAGTTTCTGCTGGAGGTATAGTCTTTAGAAAAGACGGCTCTACATGGCAGGTGCTTATGGTGAAGAACCGTCGTGGATCTTGGACATTCCCTAAGGGTCGTGTCGAAGATGGAGAGACCCTAGAGCAGACGGCGATTAGGGAAGTTGAAGAGGAAACAGGTATTAAGGCTAAGATTGTTCGCTATGCAGGTTCCGTCTCATATGTTTATCACAAAGATGATGGCATGACAGTTGACAAAAAAGTTCACTTTTTCATCATGAAATACATTTCTGGAATTCCTACACCTGATGGTGTAGAAAATATTGCTGTACGATGGGTAGATCTTCATCGCGTAAAGGATTATATGGCATATGAAAATCTCTGGAAAGTCTATTTAGATGCCATGTTTTCTGTTGTTGGTGGGGATGATGATTTATAAATAAAACTTTGGTATATGCAGTGCATATAAGCCTACATATCCAACTTTTGTTATAATCACAATGTTGAAATATGTGCGGTCAGTGTCTTGTTCAGTGGTCGTACATCATATATGAAAAGAGGTGATGGCCTTGAAGCTACTCAAAGCACTTGGACTGGGTGTTGTGTTTTGGGGAATCTATCTTGTCCTTGTTGGAACGACAAATTCCCAAGAACTACTAGTTGGTGCCATTGTAGCCTTTCTTATTGCCTATGGAACTGTTGAGATGGTGACCTCGTGGGAGGGAGGTCGTACGACGATTGGAGGTATTCTTCTCTTTATCTTTATTTATCTTCCATACTTTATATATGCAATGATTAAGGCAAACCTTGATGTTGCTTACAGAGTACTTCATCCTTCTATGCCAATTAATCCGGCAGTTGTATCGTTTAAGACCAATCTCAAATCTGATCTTGGTAAGCTTATTCTTGCCAATTCTATTACGCTGACACCAGGTACGATTACACTGGAGGTCAAAGATGATGAGTTCTTTATTCACTGGATAGATGCTCCAACATCTGATCCAGAAGAAGCCAAAGAGGCCATTTGTGGCACCTTTGAGAGACTTCTAATGAAGATTACGGGGTGATGCGACATGGGTGTATGGTCTAACATATTGTTTGCCATTTTGCTGTCGGCTATTATACTGGGACTTTATAGACTCATAAAGGGTCCAACTAATGCCGATAGAATGGTGGCGCTGGATATTCTCACCACTTCTACAGTGGTGCTTATTGCATTTTTGGCATGGTATTTCGGAAGGATTATCTATCTCGATATCGCCCTGGTATACGCCGCCTTATCATTTATCGCCGTAATTGTTCTTGGTAGGTATCTGGAAGGGGGTGTATGATATGTGCGATAGAAGAGAAATTTTCTGGGGACTTGTTGTTACTCTGCTTATTATCTTCTTTGCCGCTTCTCCATTTTTGCCTAAGCCATACAACATCTTTTCTAAAAATGTTGTAGGATGGACTTTTATGAGTATAGGTGTATTCTTTGTTTTCCTTGGTTCTCTAGGTCTTGTCAGAATGCCTGACCTGTATTGCAGAATGCAAACTGCAACCAAAGTTACTACACTTGGTGCTCTTTCTATGCTTCTTGGAGTTTCCATTCTTGATAGTAGTGGTGTGTTTGTGCTTAAGGCTATCGTGATTGGTGTATTTCTTCTGCTTACTGCTCCTATTTCTGCCTCTGTTCTTATCAGAGCAGCACACGATGAAGGTGTACCACTGACCGAGGAAACGCAGTTTGATAGGTACGAAGAGTCTAAGGCAGGTGAAGAGGTATGACAGTAGTTAATTTTCTTATATATGTATTGATGGGGCTTATGGTTGTCATGGCTATCATTGCTGCCGAGACAAAGAATCTGCTGTCCGCAGCGATATTCTCAGGATTCATTAGCCTGGTTGTGTCTATGCTTTTTGTGTATTTGCAGGCCCCTGATGTTGCCATGGCTGAGGCGGCTATTGGTGCAGCCCTCTCCCTGGCCATTATCCTGTTTGCTATTAAGCGTACGGGGGAGGTGGAAGAGAAATGAGGCTAAAACATATTCTTGCATGGGTCTTTGTCATACTCTTTGTTGGAGTAGTGGCTTATTCTTTACAGACAGAAGTTCCGTTTGGTCATGACCTTACAAAACTTGCCAAATATTATGTAGATAATACCGCTAAAGAAACTGGTATTCCCAACTTTGTTACAGCTATTGTTGTCTCTTACAGAGGCTTTGATACACTCGGTGAGGTAACTGTTCTTTTGCTTGCCACACTGGGTGTTATTGGTATCTTGCCATGGGAAAAACACGAAAAGGTGAAAAAGGCCCATCCCGTGCTTTTATGGGGTATAAGAATAGTATTTCCTATAATTCTCTTGGTTGGTGTGTATATTGTCATCCACGGACACCTGACACCGGGTGGAGGTTTCCAGGCTGGTGCAGTTATAGCCTCTGCTTTCATGCTATATATGGTGTCCCTGTCTACTCATCTTGACCTTGAGGCATTTGCCTTTACAGAGTCTATTGCGGGAACAGGTTTTGCCCTTATTGGTGTTGCCGGTATCTTCGCCGGTGGAGCATTCCTTTATAACTTCTTGCCTAAGGGTAATCTCTTTGACCTGTTCTCTGGTGGTATTATCCCCATTGTCTACATTCTTATAGGCCTCAAAGTTAGTAGTGAGCTTACCGAGGTAGTCTCCCATATGATGAAGGGAGGGGCTGAGCAATGATGTTTTATATAGCAGCTTTATCACTGATTGGTATAGGTCTATATGTTGTTCTAACAAAGAAAAACCTTGTTAAAGTCCTCATAGGCATTTCCATTGCCGACAGTGGTGTTAACCTACTGCTTATATCTGTTGGATATCTCAAAGGTGGAACTGCGCCAATATTGGAAAAGGGACTAAATAAGCCTATGGTTGACCCTGTGCCTCAGGCACTGGTGCTTACAGCCATTGTCATTGGTGTTGCAACACTTGCTCTTGCTATGGCAGTAGTTATTGATGTGAAAAGACACTTTGGCACTGTTGAGCTGGATAAGGTCATCAAGATGATGCGTGGAGGTGATGGCAGTGACGCTTAAACTATTTGATCCAATGCTAATGATAGGTATATCTCTTGCCATAGTCTTCTTGATGCCCATTTGGAAGGCACTGGGTGGTAAGAAGTTGGCATGGGCTGTTTCTGTGCTTTTGTATGCCTTTAATACTCTTTTTATGATAGGAGTTGCCTATAGGGCTACTTTGTATCCAGAAGGCCTTATCATTAAGATAGGTGGTTTTAAGCCTCCATTTGGCATTGTGCTACATGTAACATTTTGGGGTGCTGTACTTAGCACATTTGTGTGGTTTGTGGCATTCCTGTCTATTATGTATGCATCTACACGTTACGATGCCGAACCAGCAGATGTGTATTATGCTCTTTTGACTCTTTTAGCACTGGGTTCTTCTGGAATGTTCCTAACAGGTGATATCTTTAACCTGTTTGTATTTACCGAAATTACAGCTTTGGCGGCATTTGGCTTGTCAGCCTTTATGAAGAAGAAGGGGACAGCTTATGCCACTATTAAATACATTATTATGGCAGAAGTTGCCTCTGCGTTCCTTCTCGTTGCCATAGCACTTCTTTACGGTAAGCTGGGGACTCTCAATATGCTTGATGCCCAGCAGACATTAAAGACTGTTGGCATGACAGGGGCTATGGTGCTTAGTGTTCTATTCTTCCTTGTAGGTTATGGGGTTGAGGCAGAGATTTTCCCTCTGAACCTCTGGGCACCAGATGTATATAAATATGTGCCTGAAGAGGTTATAGCCCTGTTTATATCTGGTTCTTCTAAGGCAGCAGCCTTTGCATGGTTGAGAATGTGGGTTATGGTGTTTGGTGTTCCTCAGAAGATGCTTCAGACTATGCTGTGGATTGGTATTGTCACCTTTGCCTTTGCAGAAGTCATGGCATATTCTCAGAAGAGTTTCCGTAGGGCTTTAGGTTATGCTTCTTTGGGACAGGCAGGTCTTGTGTTTGTGGCTATAAGTTTGGGTAGTGAACTGGCTCTTAAGGCTGCATTCCTTCTTATGATTAATCATATTCTGTCTGAGGCTATTCTCTTCTACATTGCCGGTAATATTGGTGAAGATGGTGCTCCTGCCAATGTGAGAATCCCATTGGTATTTGGTTTTCTTGGAGCTGTATCTATGCCACCATTTATCGGTTTCTGGGGAAAGATATTCCTCTTTATGGCACTGGCTAAGGCAGGGTATTGGGTAATGTTTGTGCTCATTGCCCTTTTCTCCATAGTGGAAATAGCCTATATGTATAAGTGGTTTATCTCCCTTTATAAGGGTACAGGCAAGATGGATCTTGTTCGCAGCTTCTCTCCTATCATGTTGACCCTTGTGTCTTTTGCCATGTGGTTCATGCCATTTGTGCCCAAGATTATGGACCTTCTTGACCTTGCCATTAAACCCTTCCTTCAGAAAGGGGTGATGTAGTGTGGGTATGCTAACGCACTGGTCTGTGCTTACTGTGCCAATGGTGCTTGTGCTGGGATCAATACTGGCGGCGCTATTTGGCCTTATAAAGAATGAGAAAGCAAAACGCGTTCTTCAAATGATATCTACAACTGCTGCAGCAGCCTTTGCACTGTATGTCAATATTGCCCTTGTGGCAGGATGGAAAGGTGTGCCTAAGATGGCTGATCTCAAGCCATTTACTGTAAAACTTACAGAAACACTAACCTTGAGCTGGCAGTATTACTGGATAACAGGCACATTTGCCATTTTGGTGATGGGTGTACTTATGTTTGTTCTTGCATATGCCCTTGAGACATTCAAAGATGATGAGAATACAACACCGTTTTATGTTCTGACACCACTTCTTGCTGCTGCTATCTATATGACTTTGGCTTCTGTAAATCTTATTGCCCTTTTCTTCTCTTGGGAGCTTATGTCTTTCGTGGCATTCTTGATGCTCCTTTACTACGATCGCACTAAAGAGGGTGGCCCATGGCTATATGCCTTCTGGTCCGGTGTGGGTGCTATGTCTATGATTGCCGGCATCTTTCTGTTCTATCTAGCATCTGATGGTAAGACAGGTTTTGGTCTGTTTGAGCTCATGCAAACTGTTCCTGTGCTTACCATTAAACACCCATATATGACTCTGGCAGCTGTATTGCTTTTAGGTGTTCCATTTATGATTAAGGCTTCTATTCCACCTTTCCATACATGGGCACCACGCACATATGGAAGCACTCATCCTTCCGTTGCGGCATTCTTCTCTGCCGCATATTCCAAGGTTGGTATCTTTGCCATGCTCATGTGGGTATATATGTTTGTAGGTACTGTTATGAGTGGTAAGTGGGTGACAACACTTGGTGCCAACTTTAGAAACATGCCCACTGCATTCTTCATATTGGCAATACTTCTGGCATTTGGAGCTGTATTTACTTCACTCCTTGCCTTTGCCCAGAAAGATGCCATGTATCTTCTTGCCTATTCTTCTATGGGTCAACTCATGTATATGGTTATGGCCCTTGTGCTTGGTATAGGTATTACAGTAGGGTATCAGAAGGACATGAATGTTACTATGACCGTGTATACATTGGGTTTCTTTGGTGCCATTTATCATGCTTATGCTCATGGTGTATTTGAAATGGCGGCATATATGGCATTGGGTGCTGCATATAAGCGTTCTGGTGGTGAGACTGAGTTTAATAAGCTTGGCGCTTATGCTCACCGTATGCCTGTGACATTCTTTATGGGCTTCCTTGCCATGCTCTCCACTGTTTCCATCCCACTTATGTGGGGATTTGCATCTAAGTATCTCATCTATCAGGCAGCGTTGTATGGTAGGTTCTTCGTTTTGTCTGCTATGGCTCTAATTGCCGGTACCGCTTCTTTCTTGTATGCGTTCCGCTACATTCACGGTATTTGGTGGGGACAGCCTACAAAGGGATATGACTTCATGCACTCTGTAAAAGAGGTATCTGCATGGGGCATAATTATAGCATTGGTGGTAATGGGCCTTACTGTGCTTGGTGGTGCTATTCCCGGTCAGGTACTCAACTTTATTACTGGTAATGCTGTCAATCAGATGGTTATGCAAAGTGCTATGGCTGGTGGTCCTCTTCTGATAGATAAGGCCGTTTACATGGTTAATGGTTTCTCTATACTCCACTTTGGGTACTTGGCTATTCTCTTTACTGTAGGTATTCTTGTTGCCCTCTTGGTTTACACAACATCTGGTGGTTCTCGCAAGGTCAATCTTGATGATTTCTATAACTCTGCAGAACCATATAGACCTGAGTGGCAGGTTCAGCTTATCGGTGCTTTCTACGGTCCTATTGAGAGGGTTATTGAGCCATACTTCAAGGTATCTATTGAGAGGGTATACAACTGGCTTGGCGGTATATTTGGTTGGTTTGCCTCATATATTGAAAGTTGGAATACTGGAGATACCCGTGACTATACATGGGCACTGGCAGGGCTTATTGTCCTGCTTATGGTGCTCTGGGTATTTTAAGGGGGTGTGAGATGTGAATACAGCAACTGTAGTAGGGACTGCTTCTATGGGTGCTAAGTTTTTAGGTGCCCTAGTGCTGACACTAAAAGTGCTAATATATCTGTTCCTAATGGTCATGATAGGTCTATTCCTAATGGGTATCTACAGGAAATTTACAGCCCGAGTTCAGTACAGAGTTGGTCCGCCTATATGGCAGCCATATATTGATGTTATAAAGCTCTTGTCTAAAAAAGATGCCGCAACGAAAAATTGGGTCTTTGACCTTGGTGTGATAATGGGACTGGGTGGCCCACTGGCACTGCTTCTATTCTTGCCGTTGGACACTATTGTTGGTTTGAACTTCCATACCAAAGGTGACCTTATACTGATTCTTTATCTTGCCGTTGTCGGTCCTCTGGGCTTTGCACTAGCTGCATCAGTAGGTGCTTCTCCATGGGGTGCCATAGGTGTTGGTCGTGCCCTGTCTATGATGCTTGGCTATGAGTTGCCATTTATTCTTGGTTTGCTTGCTGTTGTGGCCAAGGATGGTACACTATTGCTTCAGAAAGTTTCTGCAGCCCAGAGCATGTGGAATCCTGCGGGGTGGCATTATTTCCAGTGGCCACTGATACTTGCCGCCATTGGTGCACATATAGCCTTACAGGGTGTTATGTCTGAGAAGCCATTTGACCAGGCTATTGCACCACATGAAATAGCTTCTGGTATTATGGTTGAGTTTGGTGGTAAATATCTTGGTATGATGCTCCTCATGAAGGCTGCATCTTTGATGGCAGAGCTTGGTTTATTTGCCGTGTTCTTCTTAGGTGGTACAACAGCATGGGATACTATAGTGAAGATATTTGCGCTATTTATCATAGCAATATCCTTTGATGCCGTACTTGGTAGATTTCGTCCTGATCAGGCATTTACCGTTCTTTGGAAGTGGCCAACCATCATTGCTTTGCTTGGCCTACTTCTAACAGTCTTTGCGTGAGGTGATGTGAGATGGTAGAGTGGTTGAAACTTGTTGATAAAGCAAGATCACGCAGTATATGGATGCTTATGTATTGTACAGGTTGTGGTGCTATGGAGCTTCCTCCAGCTATGACCTCAAGGTTTGATATGGAGCGTTTTGGTATCATGCCGATGGCAACACCAAGACAGGCAGATGTTATACTCGTAACAGGTTATGTGACCAAGAAAACACTGAAGAGAATTATCTATGCCTATGAGCAGATGCCAGCTCCTAAGTGGGTTGTTTCCCATGGTTCTTGTCCTATCAATGGTGGTGTTTACTGGGATAGTCATGCTACGGTTAATAGGTTAGATCTATTCCTTCCTGTTGATCTGTATGTTGCCGGTTGCATGCCAAGAGCCGAGGCTAACATGAAGATGTTTACCGAACTAATGGATATGATTGCCAAGGGCGAGGCCCGTGGTTGGGAAGAGTATGTGAAAAACAGAGATTATTATAAGGAGAATCAGCGTAAGCTCTTTGGATATGACCTTGTCTTTACAGATGGGAGGTCTGCCCTATGAGAGTGGAAGAGGTTATCAAGGCAATACAAGATAAATTTGGCCTAGAGGTAGAAAGCCCATATCCTAGAAGACTCAGGGTAAGGATTCCTGCCGAAGGTAAATCGGAAGAAGAGAGAAGGCAGATGCTCAGAGACTTGCTTCAGTATGCGAAAGAGATAGGGTTTCAGCATATGTCTTTCATTACATGTGTTGACTTTATCAAAGATGGTAGGTTTGAGCTGAACTATGGGCTATGGTCATATACGATACCTACCATGCTTGTGGTAAAGTATGATCTCGACAGGGAAAACCCCAAGCATATAACAGTGGTAGATATTTGGAAACCTGCCAAAACTTGGGAGCAGGAAGTCCACGAGATGTTTGGTGTTGAATTTGATGGTAATCCCAGGTCTTTTGAGCCTTATGTGCTTGAAGATTGGGATAGCATTCCACCACTGAGAAAAGATTTTGATCCCGTTCAGTACCTTAAGGAACATCCAATGCAGGGAGCAGGATATGATCCGCTACCTTATGTAAACTTGGTAGAAAAGAATCTTGAGCAGCCAACAGTAGAGGAGACAGGGGGTGACGAGGGTGCCGATTCGTGAGCTTGTTGTTACATATGATTTTCCAACAGATTTACACTTGGGTCCGCAGCACCCCGGTATTCATGGAAACTTTGCCTATATATTAAAAGTCGACGGTGAAAAGATTATCGAAGCAAAGATTGTCCCAGGTTATCTACATCGTGCCTTTGAGAAGCTTATGGAACGTAGAACATGGATAAATAATATTGCCCTTATACCCCGTGTATGTGTTCCTGAGCCTGATGTTAATGAATATGCCTTTAACGCAGCCATAGAGCGTATAGCCGGTTGGGAGATTCCACCAAGGGCTAAATACATAAGAACCGTTGTGTTGGAAATGGCTCGTATTTCCGCTTATCTTATGTATCTTGCATCTATGGGTGGTGGTGTTGGTGTCTACCCACTAGCACAATGGGCATTTGGTGATAGAGATTACATTCTTGATCTCTTTGAAGCACTTACAGGTGCCCGTGTCTATCATATCTATATGATTGCAGGTGGTGTTAGAAGAGATATACCGGAAGGTTGGCTTGATAAATTAGAGGAAACATTGAAATATCTTGAGGGTAGGCTAAAGGAATACGACAAACTTGTTATGAATAGTGCTGTTGTTCAGCGAAGACTTGTTGGTTTGGCACCCATCACCCCTGAGTATGCTATGGAACATGGTGTTACAGGTCCGAACCTCAGGGCTACAGGTGTACCATATGACCTGAGAAAGCTTGACCCATATGCAGCCTATGATGAGCTTGACTTTGAGGTTGTCACGGAAAAAGATGGTGATGCTTGGGCAAGATTCATGGTAAGAAGAAGAGAAATAGACCAGTCTATTGACCTTCTCAGGCAACTTATTGACAAGCTGAGGAAGGACGATACACCACATATTCACCAGCCATATAGCGGTTTGGCATTTAAGGTGCCTCAGGGTGAGGCTTATGTGCATATAGAATCCACCAAGGGTGAGTTTGGTTATTATGTGTGGTCTGATGGTGGATTTAATCCATACAGGGTATTTGTTAGAGGACCAACAACCTCTCATGCCGGTGTGCTGATGGAAGATATCGTAGTGGGACAGGAACTTGCAGACTTTTCTCTAATCGATGGTTCCTTTGATATATGCCCACCGGACTTGGATAAGTGAGGTGATGAAGGGTGATAGGATATTTAGCACCACTAAGAGCTCTAAAGTTTCTGTTTATAAAACCACATACCGTAAGGGTGCCAGATAAAGTATGGCCCCGTTGGCCAGACTTTGCCGACCCAAGAGAGGGTAAATCTGTTTATCGTGGTACCCATGATAACGACTGGACAAAGTGTATTGGCTGTGGTAACTGCTCCCGTATTTGTCCTGCCATGGCCATT
>Ga0256835_1001449_pt1 | contig 14267 bp, 11 predicted proteins | sample PIR30metaG_FD_185972 | JGI IMG/M metagenome (GOLD analysis project Ga0256835, IMG submission 185972) | Hydrothermal vent microbial communities from East Pacific Rise, Pacific Ocean - PIR-30 | ecosystem: Environmental > Aquatic > Marine > Hydrothermal vents | place: Pacific Ocean: East Pacific...
GGGCGCGCCCGACACGGTGCCGGCCGGGAAGGCGGCCTCAAAGGCCTGCCAGATATCCACCTCCGGCCGGGGACGCCCGGTCACCTGGGACACGATGTGCATCACGTGGCTGTAGCGCTCCACCACCATGTAGGGGTCCACCGCCACCGTGCCGTAGCGGCACACCTTGCCGGCGTCGTTGCGGGCCAGGTCCACCAGCATGATATGCTCGGCCCGCTCCTTTTCCGAATCCATCAGCTCACGCTCCAGCCGCCGGTCTCTAGCCGGGTCGCCGGAGCGCCGCCGGGTGCCGGCGATGGGGCGCAGGCGCAAGGTGTCCTGGTCCATGGAGACCAGGGTCTCGGGCGAGGCCCCCGCCAACTGGGTCTCGCCCAGGTCCAGGAAGAACATGTAGGGAGATGGGTTGGTGGTGCGCAGCACCCGGTAGGCGGTAAAGGGGTCCAGGTCGCTGGTGCCGGTGAACTGCTCGGACAAGACCACCTGGAAGATATCGCCCTCCAGGATGTAGTGCTTGGCCTTTGCCACCGCGTCGATGAAGCGTCCCGGCGCCGGCGGGTCCATGGTCAACGAGGCTGGAGCCGCCTCCACCGCCAGGGGGACCCGCAACTGTCGCCTGATCTCGTCCAGTTTGGCCCGGGCCTGGTTCTGGGTATCGGCCAGGGCCACCAGGGTGAGTTTGCGGCCCAGGTGGTCGAAGACCACGAAGCGGGAGCAGAAGCACAGCTCGGCCACCGGTAGGTCTTCGGGCCAGGGCGAGGGCAGGCGCTCCATGAGGCGCACCGCGTCGTAGCCCACGTATCCCATCAGCGAGCCCACAAAGGGCAGATCGGGCAGACCCGGGTCACCAAGCCGCTCCAGGGTGGCCCGGGCAATGTCAAAGAAATCACCCGGCGGGTGGGATCGCTGGAGCAGGGGATTGATGACCTGCAGCCCCTGGGTGGTGAGATGCAGGCGGACCAGGGGGTCCCAAGCCACAACGGAGTAGCGACCGATCTGGTCCACGCTCTCGCCGCTTTCGAACAAAAAGCTGCCGGCCTGGCCGTGGCACAGTTTCAGATAGGCCGACACCGGGGTGTTGATGTCCGCTAAAAAGTCCTCGCTAACCGCATGCAACATTTCCAACCGCCCTTTTGGTTTTTCCCAAAAAGAAAGGCCCACCGCCTGGCGACGGTGGGCCTGAGTGCTTTTAGTTTATCTAGGGTTTATCCAGAACCCCGCGCAGCACCTCCCACCGCCGATGACCCGGGCCACCAGAAATAAAAACGCACCTCGCCGGCGGCCATGGTGCGCACCAGTGCCTGGCGGGGGCTCTCGGATCGGTTGGTTTGACGAGGTAAGTGCATCTTGCTCTACGTCCTTGGGTTGCTTCCCAAATCCTTTAGCCCGCAAGGCGATTTGTCAAGTAAAAATGTTTACGCTGGTAGCCCGGATGGTTTCTACCTGTATTTTTCGCACCATACCACCGGCGCCCTTTACGCGGCCGCTAAGGGTCGTCATAAACATCGCCGGCTAGCATGCGGTCCAGGTCGATGAGGATCAACATCTCATCCTCGTGGTGGTAGAGCCCGCGCAGGAACTCCCGGCTCACCGGGCCGGTGGCCGGCGGGGCCTCCTGGATCCAATCGTGGTCTATCTCCACCACGTCCTTGACCCGGTCCACTACCGCGCCCACGATCTTGTCGCGTACGTACATCACCATCACCACCGGCTCATCCGGCTCGGCCGCCGGCAGCCCCAGCTTGCGGCGCAGGTCGATCACCGGCACCACCATACCCCTGAGGTTGATCACCCCCAGGACGTAGTCCGGACTGCGCGGCAGCCGGGTGACGGGCGGCAGGTTGATTATCTCCTGCACCGCGAGGATATCCACCGCGTAGGTTTCGTCACCCAGTTGCAGGGAAAGATACTCCGGCAGCCACTCCAGGCCGGGGGCCTCGCGCTCCGGCAACTGGGGGCCGGTGGCCGGTCCAGCCCCGGCCGGCGAGGCCGCGGCCGCGGGGGCGGGCTGGTCGAGCCCGGGCTGACGCAAGACGCTGCAAGGGGCCTGGGTGGGGGTGAAGTCCTCCTGGTCCAGCCGGCGAAAGTCTTCCGGCCGCAGCCGCAGGGCCCCGGCCATGAGCTCGGCGTCCAGTACCGTGGCCAGGAGCAGCTCCAGGCCCGGGCCGCCGGCCTCGGGGTTAGCCGCCGGATCGGGTGTCACCTCCAGCGCCGGCACCCGGCCCAGGCCCAGTACTTCTTCCAGGGCCTGGCACGGGCCGGCGTTCCAGTCGGCCAGGCGGCCGGCGGTGAGGTTCAGGTGATAGATATTGCCTTGGGAAAGGTGCTGCTCCAGGGTGTAGCGGCTCAGGGCCAGGCGCGGTTCACCCCCGGGCCTGGCCAGGCCCAGGCATTGGCCCAGGGCCTCGATGGCCGCCGGTGACTTGGCTCCGCCTTCCAGGGCCGCGCGTATGCCGGCCAGGGCCGGGCCGATATCCACCTCCGCGGCCGGGTCCCGGGCCGCCAGCAGGCCGGCCAGGCGCCCCTGGGCCTGGGATAACGCCTCGGCCGCCGCCCCGCCCGGGTCCACCTCGCCGGCCTGGACCAGCTCCAGCAGGTCCTCCATGGCCCGGGCCAGGGCCGCCACCCGGGGCCGGTCGGCCATCGCGGCCCCGGCCCGGATGCGACCCAGCGCCTCCCGGGCCGCGGCCGCACCCCCGGAGTCCAGCCCGGACAAGCCGCGCTCCAGGGCGGCCGTCTGCTCCGTGGCCAGGCTGGCAAACCATGCGCCTATTTCATATGACCGGCCCATCGCCTACTCCAAGTCACGGCCGCGCCCGGGCTCACCCGGACAGGGACAGCCGCTCCAAGCCGTATACATCCAGGATCAGGCTCACCCGGCCGTCGCCCAAGATGGTGGCCCCGGCCACCCCCTCCACTTTCTTGTAGTTGCGCTCCAGGCTCTTGATCACCGCCTGCTGCTCATCCACTATGGCGTCCACCATCAGGGCGAAGCGGCGGCTGACGCTTTCGACCACCACCACCAGGGCCTCGGTGGGCTCGGTGGTGCGCGGCGGCAGCTCAAGCACCTGGTACAGCCGCACCAGGGGCAGGTACTCCCCCCGCAGGTCAAACAACTCGCTTTGCCCCTCCAGGGTGGTTACCTCCCCGGCCCGGGGCCGCAGGGACTCGATCACCGAGAGCATGGGCAGGGTGAAAACCTCCTCGCCCACCTGCACAGTCATGCCGTCGATGATGGCCAGGGTCAGCGGCAGCTTGACGACGAAGGTGGTGCCCTGGCCCGGCTGGGAGCGCACCTCCACCGTGCCGCGCAGGGCCTCGATGTTTTGGCGCACCACGTCCAGCCCCACCCCGCGTCCCGAAAGCTCGGTCACCTCGGCAGAGGTGGAAAACCCCGGCTGGAATAAAAAGGACAATACCTCGCCGGGCGAGGGCATCTCGCCGGGCGGGGCCAAGCCCTGCTCCACCGCCTTGTCCCACACCCGGGCGGGGTCTATGCCGCGGCCGTCGTCGGCCACCTCGATGATTATCTTGCCGCCCTCCTGAAAGGCCCGCAGCCAGATGGACCCCTGCTCCGGCTTGCCTGCGGCCAGGCGCTCGACCGGGGTCTCCAACCCGTGGTCGATGCTGTTGCGGATCATGTGCTTGAGCGGGTCGGCGATCTTTTCGATAACGTTCTTGTCCAGCTCGGTCTCGGCCCCGCTGAGGCGCAGGCGGATATTCTTGCCTTCCTCGGCCGCCAGGTCGTGGACCATGCGGTGAAAACGGCGGAAGGTGCTCTCCACCGAGAGCATGCGGGCCTTGAGCACCTGGTCCTGCAGCTCGGAGCTGATCAGCTCCAGGGCCTCCACCGCGGCGGTCATGGCTTCGTCTTCCTCGTCCCGCAGTTGCTTGACCCGGGCCACGCCGATGGTCAACTCACCCACCAGGTCCACCAGGTGGTCCAGCTTGTCGGTGCCCACCCGCACCGTGGCCGAGGCGGCCCCCTTGGGGGCCGGCGAATCCTCCGGGGAAGCAGGCGGCGGCGCCGCCTCGGGCGACGGTGGCCTTGGGTACTCGTTAACCGGTGGCGGCACCTGCAACAATGGCCGGAAAGACCCGGGCTCACCAGCGGCCTCGCCGGCCGGCTCTGCCGCGGCAGCCAGGGAGCCGCCCGGCCGCAAGAGGTCCTGCAGGGCCTGCATCACCGGCCTGGGCGGCGCAGGCTCCCGCCCGGCCAGGCGCTCGGCCAGCATGGCCTTGAGGGCGTCGGTGGCCTGTAGCAGGGTCTTCACCGCGCCGGCGTCGGGCTGGCGCTGCCCCTTGCGCATCTGGTCCAGGACGCCTTCCATGCCGTGGGTCAGCTCGGCGATACCGGTAAACCCCACCAGGCCGGCGTTGCCCTTCATGGTGTGGGCCGCCCGGAATACCTGGTTGATCGACTCCTGGCCCGGGCTACCCTCCAGCTCCAACAGGCCGCTCTCCAGGGCGTCGACGATCTCACCGGCCTCTTCGGCAAATATCTTCAGGAGTTCGTCTTCCATGCCAGCATCCTTGTTCCGGGGCGGGACCGGGGCCAAACCTTACCATGTATAAACATCCTAACAGCTTGCATCGCCATTGGTAAATAAGCCCGGCATCGCCGGCAGGCCGTGGCAGCCGGCGAGGCCTTGCCGGCCGTCTTAGTATTTTTAATTTCCGGGGTTGATTCTGCTTGCCTTGATCATGCAGCCGGCTATAATATTAGTAACAATTACTAGAAAGGAGGGGCCATGCTCAACCTGGAAGAAATTCGCCAAGACCGCGCCCTGGTCAACCAGATCGACTGGGAGATGACCCCCGAAAAGGCGGTGTCTTTATACCTGGAATGGGGAAACAACTGGAATCACGGCATAAAAATGGTTCGGTCCAAGGACGAGGTCGCCCTGTATTTCGTGGTGTACTCCTGGGAGGACGGGCCGGTGGTGCACTTGGTGCGGCGCGACGGCAACGGCGCCGATGAGCTGGCGGTCATTGAATTGCCGCCCCGGCTCAAGGAGCAGTTTCATGAGCAATGGGCCGGCCACAAAGGAGTCTACGCCCTCACCAGCGATATCGCCCAGTGGCTCAAGGACCGCCTGGGCCTGGACGAGACCCGACACTGATCCCCACCCCGGCCACCCGCCGTGGGTTATCGCCAGCCCCTGCCGCCTCACGGACGCGCGGGGGCCGGCGTTTTTGGGGGCGGGCGCCCCGGGCTAGGTGGCCAGGGTCTCGCGGGCCCAGGCGCGCAGCTTGGCCAGGTCCTCCTCGTCCGGGTGGCCCTGGGCCTTGGGCGCGTCGCCGATCCAGGTCGGGGGGTCCGGCCGGGCGGCTACCTTGGCCAGCAACTTGGGGTTCACCTCGCCGGGGCAGGAAAAGGCCCCCACCACCGCGGCCCCTCCGGCCAGCTCCACCGCCTTGGCCAGTCCCTGGGCCGCGTGTTCCGAATCGGCCGGGGCCCCGTGGGTGGCCGCCAGCATCAAGCGCCCGCCGGTGATCTTGGGCAGGTAGGCGGCGCTCTTGGGGTCCGGCGCGCCGCCCTGGAACCAAAAGGCCAGGGCCACCAGGTCGTAGCCCGCCGGGTCCGGGGCCTCGTCGATGGCGTACAGCTCCGCTCCCGCAGGCAACTCCTGCACCAGGGTCTCGGCCAACTTGCGGGTATTGCCGGTCTGAGAAGAATAAACCACCATGCTCTTCATGATCGCCTCGCTCCTTGGCCCCGGCCGCTGAGGGCCGGGTGAATAAGGTTTTACCGGCCGCCGCCGGGTCTTTAGAAGGTGAAGACCTTGTAGGACGGATCGGTCATCATGTCCACCAGCACCGGCGCGCCGGTCACCACCGCGCCGCTGACCAGCTCGTCCGGGGATACCAGGCGTTTGTCAGCGCAGGCCTTGCACACGTGGATCGGGGTCTTGCTCTTTACCAGCTCGTCCACCAGGTCCTTCATGTGCTCGCCGGTGGTAGAGCGGATGCCCTCGGCCATGCCCAACTGGGCCCAATGGATGGCGTCGTCGATGAGAAACACCTCCACATGCTCGCCCTTTTCAGCCGCCAGGGCGGCGAACTGCATGGCGCGGGTGGCGCCGCCGGACTTTTCAAATCCCTTAGAGATTATAAACAAAAACTTGGTCATGATCATTTCCTTCCTATGGTGATTGCGGGTTTGGTTGTCTTTTGGTTGATGAAGCTTCCCGGTGGCGCTCAAGCCGCCGGCGAAGGCACCGCGACCGCCTTGTGGTGGAGCCGCAGCAGTATTTTCATGATCACCGCGGCGGTGGGCACCTGGATGGCGTAGGCCAGGGCGATGGGCATAACCGCGCCGGGAAAACTCAGCATGGCTATGGCCACGGCGATGGACAGGTCGCGCATGGCGGTGCCGTAGACCAAGGCGATCATCTTGTCCCAGGGCAGCCACAGCCGGCCGATGAGTATGCCCAGGCCCACCGAGAACAGGTAGAACAGGCCCAGGGGGATGAGGGTGAAGGCCGAGGCCGAGGCATCGGCCAATATCTGGTGGGACTTGAGAGACATGGCCACGAAGATGATGAGCACCACGCCCAAAGACGAGACGCTCGACAGGTGGGGCTTCACCTTCATGAAGCCCGGCTTGCCCCAGCGCCGCACGATGAGACGGCGGGTGAGGTCGCCGGCCACCATGGGGGCGATGACGATGTAGAGCAGTTGCCGGAAGATGTGCATGGGGTCAAAGGGCACGCTCTGGCCCACCAACAGCTTGAGGTAAAAAGGCAGGATAAAGATGGACAGCAGCAGGTTCACCGCGATGATCACCAGGGCGGTGTTGAGGTTGCCCTTGGCCATGCCGGTCCAGGCGGCGGTCATGCCCGAGGTGGGCAACAGGGCGATGAGGTAGAGCCCCACCGCGTACATGGGCTTGCCGCCAAAAAACACCGCGGCCACCGTCCAGGCCAACAGCGGCATGAGCCCGAAGTTGATCAGCAGGCTCAGGCCCACCGAGCGCAGGTCGGTGAAGGCGTGGGCCACTTCCTCGATCTTGATGTTGACCATCATGGGATAGACCATCAGCAGCAAGATGGGCAGCACCGCCGGCTTGAGAAAACCGGCCGGCTGCAGCGCCCCGAAACCCAGGCCCAGCACCATGGAGCCCAGGATGAAGTACAAGAGGTTTTCGCGAATAAAAGTCAGGGACTTGAGCATGTCACCCTCCTGGTTGTCCCGCGGCCGCGGCCCGGGAGATCATTTATCCCGCCCGCGTTGGATCAAAAAGCTGTGATACCCGCCATGGTCCCGGGTTTGGACCAGGCGGCTGTCGTTGGCCGGCAGCAGGCGCGGCAGCACGGCCACCGCCATGGGGTCTTTCACCCAAACCTCCAACCGGCCGCCCGGTGGGAGCCTCTTCAAGTGGCTGATGATCTTAAGCAAACACCAGGGACCCGACCAGGTGCGGGCGTCGAGACGACGGGGTCCGGAAGGACCTTGCACCTGGGGTTGATCTTTCTGGGTCTGCACAGCCTTGATTCCACGCCGGGGTTGTGTCTTTCTCGCCTGACCATGGTAAGGCAAAGGACATGCCAGCCAGCGGCCCCGGCCGGCAATAGTCGGATAACCGCATGTTATATGGGGGTTAAAAATTAATTTGGCCCTAGCGCTTGCCCCGGGGGCCTGCAATCGTTAACCTTTAACCATGTTAACTTGTTAATGCTTAACGCGACGTTAACCAGCACGATTTACGTTTAACGACCACCATCCGGACGAGGCGCCAAGCAGATGATCGACCAGGAATACAACCGATATTGGGAAACCGTGGTGGAGACCATGCAAAACGGCCTCATCGTGGTCGACACCGGCGGCACCATCGTATCGACCAACCCGGCCATGGCCGAGCTCACCGGCTACACCGAGGAGGAGCTCCTGGGCCAGCCCTGCTCCATCCTGGGGTGCGACCGCTGCCAGGGGGTGCGCGCCGCCGGCGGCGAGGCCCACTGCGAGCTCTTTGAAAAAGGCGGCATCCGGGGCTGCAAGTGCAAGCTGCGGCGCAAGGACGGCTCTCCCCTGCCGGTGGTGAAAAAGGCCGCCCTGCTCAAGGACGAGTCGGGCCAGGTCATCGGCGGGGTGGAGACGCTCACCGACCTGAGCCCGGTGGCCGACCGCGAGCAGCAGATCGACTCGCTCAAGCGCGAGCTGGGGGTGGAGGATTCCTTTCAGGGCATGCTCGGCACCTCCGAGCCCATGCGCCGGCTCTTCAACCTGGTGGAGGCGGCGGCCAACTCCCAGGCGCCGGTCTTGATCCAGGGCGAGAGCGGCACCGGCAAGGAGATGGTGGCCGAGGCCATCCACAACCTCGGCCCACGCTCCGGCGGGCCTTTCATCAAGGTCAACTGCGCGGCCCTAAACCCCTCGCTATTGGAGAGCGAGCTCTTCGGCCACGTCAGGGGGGCCTTCACCGGCGCGGCCCGCGACCGGGTAGGCCGCTTCGAGGCCGCGGCCCACGGCGATTTCTTTTTGGACGAGATGGGCGATCTGCCGCCTTCCATCCAGGTGAAGCTCCTGCGGGTGCTCCAGGAACAGGTGATCGAGCGGGTGGGCGACCACCGGCCCATCCCGGTGGACACCCGCATCATCTCGGCCACTCACCGCGACCTGCGCCAACTGGTGGACCGGGGTCAGTTCCGCCAGGACCTCTACTACCGGGTGGCGGTCATCCCCATACGGGTGCCGCCGCTGCGCGAGCGCCGCAAGGACATCCCCCTGCTGGTGGACGCCTTTATCAAGCGGGTGCGGGCCAAGAGCGGCAACCCGGTGGAGGGAGTTACCCAGCAGACCCTGGACCTGCTCACCGCCTACGCCTGGCCGGGCAACGTCCGCGAACTGATCAACGTGGTGGAGTACGCCTTTGTGGTGTGCAAGGAAGGATTGATCCAGCCCCATCACCTGCCGGGCCACATGCTGGGCACGGCCGCGCCACCGCCGCCGGTGGTGCAGAGCCGCCGGCGGGGCCCCTTAAGCGCCGAGCAACGCCAGGCCATCATCGACGCCCTGGAGCAGACCGGCGGCAAGCGGGCCGAGGCGGCCGCCCTGTTGGGCATCAGCCGGGTGACCCTGTGGAAGCGGCTAAAGGAGATGCAGCAAGAGCCCGCCGGCTAAGGGGCCAGGCGCAGCAGGAGGTTCTTCACCAGGGCCAGGCGATATTCCCGGCTGGCCCGCAGGTCGTCGATGGGACTTGCCGCCTGCTGGGCCAGCTCCCCGGCGGCCGCCAGTGTCTCGGGGGTCAGCTTTTTGCCCTGGAGCGCCGCCTCGGCCGCCGGCGCGCATACCACGGTGGGGCCCACGCTGCCCCAGGCCAGCTTGATCTGCAACACCTCGCCCTGGTCCGAGAGCCGGCCGGCCACCGCCAGGCTGGCGATGGATATGGCCAGGGCGGCCCGCGAGCCCACCTTTTCGAAATGCTGCAGGTTGCCATCGGTGGCGGGCAGGCGCACCCCGCTCACCAGCTCGCCCGGCCGCAGGTCCACCTGGCCCGGCCCCTGGATGAACTCGGCGATGGGCACCCGGCGCGTTGCACCGACGGCGACCAGCTCCACCACCGCGTCCAGGGTGTAGAGCGGCGGCAGGGAGTCCCCGGCCGGCGAGGCGGTGACCAGGTTGCCGCCCAGGGTGCCCATGTGCCTGACCTGGGGCGAGCCGATGCGTTGCAGGGCCGCGGCCAGCACGGGGTACTTCTCCGTAACCAGGGGCGAGGACAAAAGCCGGCTAAAGCTGGCCGCCGCACCCAAAAACACCTCCGGCCCGTCTGGCTCGATGCGCCCCAGCTCGGCCACCCGCTCCAGGCAGATGAGGGCCTCGGGCCGCACCAGCCCGGCGCGGCGGCGCACCAGCAGGTCGGTGCCCCCGGCGTAGAGCGCGGCCCCGGGGTTCTCGGCCCACAGGGGCCAGAGTTCCTCCAGGCTTGAGGGCAGCCACACCCGGGTCATGGTTTCTCCCCCCCGTCCCGCACCACCGCTTCCACCGCGTCCACGATCTTCTGGTAGCCGGTGCAGCGGCACAGGTTGCCGCTTAGCCCCTGCCGGATGCGCTCCCGGTCGGGCCTTGGTTCCCGGCCCAGCAGGCTCTCGGCGGCCAGGATCATCCCCGGGGTGCAAAAGCCGCACTGCACCGCGCCGTGCTCGATAAAGGACTCTTGCAGGGGATGCAGCCGGTCGCCGTGGGCCATGCCCTCTATGGTGAGCACCGTGCGGCCGTGCAACTGGGCGGCCAGCATGAGGCACGACAGGCGGCTCTGGCCGTCGATCAAAACCGTGCAGGCCCCGCACTCGCCCTGGCCGCAGGCCTCCTTCACCCCGGTGAACCCCAGCTCCCGGCGCAGTACGTCCACCGCCCGGGCATCGGGAGCCACCTCCAGCTCCACCTTCTCTCCGTTGATCTCAAAACGAATGGTCATGCCAGGTTCCTCGCAGCGCCTTGGTGCAAGAGCTCCAGGACTACCTGGGGCGTGATGGGGAAACGGTTGGGCGCCGCGCCGCAGGCGTCGGCCACCGCGGCGGCCACCGCGGCCGCGGGCAGGTCGGTGGGCAGCTCGCCGGCGCCCTTCATGCCAAAGGGTCCCTCGGGCTCAAAGCCCGGCACCACCACCAGCTCCATGTCGGGCAGGTCCCCGGCGGTGGGGATGATATAGGTGGACAGGTCGTTTTCGATGATACGGCCCTCGCGGGAGCGCATGCGCTCCCACAGGGCGTAGCCCAGGCCCTGGGCCGCCCCGCCCTGCACCTGTTGCTCCAGGACCTGCCGGTTGATGACATTACCCACGTCGCAGAAGGTGACCAAGGACAACACCCGCACCCGGCCGGTGAGCCGGTCCACCTCCACCCCGCAGAGCTGGGCCCCAAAAGAAAAGATACGGTGGGGCAGGCCGTGCAGGGTCAGGCCGGGGTCGTCGCTGGGCCTCTGGGGGCTCACCGGCGCGCGGAAGCTGTGCACCGCCACCCGCTCCTCGCCGGCCATGAACCCGGCCAGGTCCTTTAGGCTCAGCTCGCGGCCGCTGGTGAGGTGGCGCACCGCGCCGGGCACCAGGGTCATCTCCTCCACCGGCACCATGAGCATGTCGGCCGCCCGCTTGAGCAGGCGGACCTTGAGCTCGCCGGCGGCGGCCAGCAGGGCCCGGCCATAAGTAAAGGTGGTGCGGCTGGCCGAGGACGAACCCGAGGGCAAAGTGCGGGCGGTGTCGGGCAGCACCAACTCCAGGTGGGCCAGGTCCTGGTTCAGCAGGTGGCCGGCCACCTGGAGATAAGTGGAGGCGTTGCCCTGGCCCATGTCCACCACCCCGCAGTAGACCACCAGGCGGCCCTGGTCCGACAGCTCGATCTTGGCGTTGGCCACGTCGGGCACCACCGGGCCGTAGCCCATGCCGTGCAGGGCCAGGGCCAGGCCCACCCCGCGCCGCTGGTGAGGCCCGGCCGCGGCCTTCCACGGCCGCCGCCGGGTCCACAGCCGGTGGCCGGCCGCCTGCTCCAGGCAATCGGCCAGGCCCACCGAGCAGTCCAGGGTGACCCCCACCGGGGTGAGGGAGCCGGGGCGCAGGATATTCTTTTGGCGCAGCTTAGCCGGATCCATGCCCAGCCGGCCGGCCAAGCGCTCCATCATGCCTTCCATGGCCGCGTTGACCTGGGGCACGCCAAAGCCCCGGAAGGCCCCGCCCACCGGGTTGTTGGTGTAGACCGCGTAGGTCTCCAGGTGAACGTGGGGAATGACGTAGGCCCCGCCGGAGTGCTCCAGGCCCAGGGTGGCCACCACCCCGCCCAGGTGATCGTAGGGGCCGGTGTCGTAGTGCAGCACCGCGTGCAGGGCCTGGAGGGTGCCGTCTTGGCCGGCCCCCAGGCGATAGGCCAGGCGGGCCGGGTGCCGCTTGGGGCTGGCGATAAAGCTCTCCTGCCTATCGAGCCATATCTTCACCGGCACCCCCGGCGCGGCCAGGGCGGCCAGGCCCAGCAGGCTCTGCACGCTCACCCCGTCCTTGCCCCCAAAGGCCCCGCCGGGGTAAGGGGCCTTGATGCGCACCTGGTCGCGCTCCAGCCCCAGGGCCTCGGCCACCTCGGCCATGTCCCGAAACGGCGTCTGGGTGGAGGCGGTGATGGTGAGCCCGCCGTCTGGGTCCCAGAGGGCCCAACCGGCCTCGGTCTCCAGGTAGGCGTGCTCCTGCCGGGGCAGGCGAAACACCTCCTGGACCACCACCGCGCAGTCGTCCAAGGCGTCCAGACCCTGGCCGATGGTTACCTGGCCGGCCAACATCAGGTTGCCTTGGGGGTTGTCTCCATGCACCAGCGGCGCGCCCGGGGCCAGGGCCTGGTCCAGGTCAAAGACGCCGGGCAGGGGATCAAGGTCCAGGCGTATCAGCTCCAGGGCGCGGGCCAGGCTGGCGGGGTCCATCGCCAGCACCAGGGCCACCGCGTCGCCGGCGTGACGGACCTTGTCGTCCACCAGCACCGGCTGGTCCTTGCGTACCACGCCCTGGCGATTGCTGCCCTGCACGTCGTCATGGGTGAGCACCGCGGCCACGCCGCTTAGCTCACGGGCCGCCGCGACATCGATGCCTCGTAGCCGGGCGTGCGGCACGCCGGCGCGCTTCACCCCCAGCCAGAGCATGTCCGGGTGGTAGAAGTCGCAGGCATAGGGCTCCCGGCCGGTCACCTTGGCCAGGGCGTCGGCCCGTGGCAGGGACGACCCCACCCGGGCGGCCCGCGCACCGTAGCGCGCCTGGAATATCTCTGGGGTTTTCATGCTGTGATTTTGGAGCATGCGCCGGGCCCTGTCAAAGATATTTCCCGCCGTCGGCCGCCGGCCCAACGCTTTAACCCCACATGCAGCTTGGCTCTTTGGCCACTTGCGGTTAATATAGGAGCCATATTTTCAGGCTTGGGAGAACGCAGACATGGCCAGCCACAAGACCTCCGTCCGTCTTTCGGTTCCCTTGGACAGCGCCATGGCCCCGCTGGTGGCCGGCTTCAGCGAGCAGGCCGGCATCGCCTTGGGGCTTAGTCGCAAAAACGCCTTGAAACTCACCTTGGCCTCGGAGGAGGTCTTCGGGTATCTCACCCAGCACGCCCAGCAGGATCATAACCTGGAGCTGGAGGCGGCCGGCGGCGGCTACTACGCCGAGCTGCGGTTGCAGGTGCCTCCCCAGGCCATGGACATGACCGTCTTCAACCTCACGGCCACACCTTCCCTGGACGACCCCGAGAGCCTCGACGACCTGGGGTTGCTCATCGCCTCGCGCTCGGTGGACCGTTTCACCATCGCCGCCGGGGAAAGTGGCGACATGGTGCTGAGCTTCCGCAAGGAAAAGGACTACCCCCCGCCCGGCGACGAGGCCCCGGCGCCCCCCGGCGAGCTGGCCCGGTTCAGCGTCGGGGCGCCCTCGCCCCAGCAGATCAAGCTGGTCTCGCGCCTGGTGAGCCGTTTCTACCCGGCCCACCAGCACCCCCAGTCCTTCACGGTGCCGGGCAAGCTGGTGGACATGATCGCCTCCGGCGAGTACCAGGCGGTGATCGCCTTTGACCGCGACGACCAGGTGGGTGGCTGCCTCATCTGGCGCTGGCGGGGGGACCACTCGGTGCAGGGCTACGGTCCCTACATCTTTGGTCAACCCCAAGCCGCAGACATGGCCCAGGCCCTGGTCGACGCCTGCCTGCAAAAGCTGGCCCGCACCGACGCCCTGGGCCTGGTCTTCGGGCCGGCCACCGAGCACCTGCCCCCGGGCTACTTTGAGCTGCTGGGCGAGTTGGTCATCCACACGCCCGGCGGTGAGACCTACCAGCAGCCCCACTACTACCGCCAGCTCAACGAGGACCCGGGCGACCAAATCTGGACCCATCCCCGCTTGGAGCGGTTCCTGCGCGACCAGTACCAGCGGCTGTTCTTGCCCCGGCGGCTTTCCACCACCGGCCAGGAGGGCGAGTCGCGGCCGGCCCACCTGGTCATAGGCGCCAAGATCAACCGCGAGCTGCACTCGGTCTCGTTGCACCCGCTCTGGGACGGCCAGGACGCCGGCGCCTGCCTGGCCCGGCACGTCAAGACCCTCACCGAGGAGGGGCTGCCCAATATCCTGCTCTTTTTAGACCTCGGCCTAGACTGGTCCTCCTACCTGGTGCCCGACATCCTGGACACCGGTTTCTCCCCCCGGCTGGTTCTACCCTGCGGCGGCCAGTCCGACATCGTGGTGTTTGAGCATCTGGGCGGGGCCGCATGACTCGACCGTTCGACCTCCAGAGACTGACCCCGAAGTATGTCCAGGGCTTTGA
>Ga0256835_1001450_pt1 | contig 14261 bp, 13 predicted proteins | sample PIR30metaG_FD_185972 | JGI IMG/M metagenome (GOLD analysis project Ga0256835, IMG submission 185972) | Hydrothermal vent microbial communities from East Pacific Rise, Pacific Ocean - PIR-30 | ecosystem: Environmental > Aquatic > Marine > Hydrothermal vents | place: Pacific Ocean: East Pacific...
CAGATCGCCTGGGAAAAAGCCGGCATCCTCAAAAGGGGCTGCCCCCTGGTCCTGGGAAAGACCCCTCCGGAGGCCCGCGAGGTCATTCTCAAGCGGGCGAAAAGCCTTGAGGCCCCGGTCTTCGAGTTCGGGCGCCACTTTGAAATTTGCCCTGCCGAAGAAGGGCTTACTTACCGCGGAGAACTTTGCCTTTCGGGCTTAGAACCCGGGCTTAAAGGTCGTTTCCAGTGGCACAACCTGGCCCTCGCCCTCAAGGGAGCAGAAATCCTGGCCCGACAAGGTGTGTTCTCTCTCGAGGAAAGTGCCGTGAAGGAGGCCGTGGCCTCCACCTTCTGGCCGGGGCGTTTTGAGATCCTCAAGACAGAGCCACCTCTCATCCTCGACGGAGCCCACAATCTCGAAGGGATCGAGACCCTTCTCTCCTGCATGGAGGAGGAAGGGCTCCGGCCCTTCAACCTCGTCTTTGCCGCCTCTGACGAAGGGGGTACCAAGCCCTATCGCAAAATGCTCGAAAAACTGCTCCCCTTTGCCCAGACGGTCTACCTCTGCGAGCCCCCTGGCCCCAGACGCCCGGTAACAATGGAGGAATGGCAGAGATGGCTTGCCGAAGAAAAGCCGCCCGGGCGTTTCATGCTGGTCTCAGATCCGCTGGAGGCCGTAAAGAAGGCCCTCAAGGAACCGCTTCCGGTGCTGGTCACCGGCTCCCTCTATCTCGTCGGCCAAATCCGTGAGAAAATCGCAAACCCCCGAAGCAATCACTCCAGGTGAAATTCGCTCCCGAAGCCTTCGAAACCCTGCCAGGCAACATCTTTTGATTCCGCAAATTTTGGGCTAAAATAGAGGCACTTCTTGACAGCAGATGTGAGGGTGATATTTTGCCCAGGTCATAGTCAGGCTGGAGGTGAAAAAGTGTACGCGGTGATCAAAACCGGAGGCAAACAGTACAAAGTAAGCCCGGGGGATACCATCCGGGTAGAAAAGTTGCCCGGAGAGCCCGGTGAAGAGATAGAGCTCAACGAGGTGCTGCTGGTAGACGACGGAGAAAATCTCAAGATTGGTCAGCCGGTAGTAGAGGGCGCAAAAGTGGTCGCCACCATTGTGGCCCAGGGACGGAGCAAAAAGATCATCGTCTTCAAGAAGAAGCGCCGGAAGAACTACAAGAAGAAGCGCGGGCACCGGCAACATTATACCGATATCCAAATCAAAGAAATTCAAGCCTAGCGGAGGTATCTTATGGCTCATAAAAAATCTGGTGGTGCATCAAGAAACGGCCGGGATTCCCAAAGTAAGAGGCTGGGAGTCAAGCGCTATGGGGGGCAGTTTGTAAAGGCTGGCAACATCATCGTTCGCCAGCGCGGGACAAAAATTCACCCCGGTTTCAACGTTGGTCTTGGCAAAGACTACACCATCTTTGCCAAGATAGACGGCATCGTAAAGTTCGAAACCCGTCACGGGCGCAAGATCGTAAGCGTCTACCCGGTAGAATCTGCCGCCCAGGCGGCTTAAAAGCGGGGCCTCTGCCCCGCTCTCCCTCCTTTACGGTCTCTTTAATCCCTTACTTCGAATTTCAGATTTCACATGGGAAGTCCCCTTACAACGTCAAGAACTGCTGGAGGCATGCTCTTTGTGCCCGGTATGACAAACAAACATGGCCCAAGCTGGTAAGTTTTCACCTCTCTTAAATTTCAAAACCCGCCCCCAGGGGCTCCTCAAGATCGGAGGTCTCACCGAGGAGGCACTGGGGCTTCTTCTGGCCCATTTCGGCCCGTCAAAGGCCCTGGTGGTCTTTCCGAAGCAAATCCAGGCCGAACGTTTCCTGAAGGCGTTTGAATTTTTCGGCGGAAAGGGAAGCCTCTTCCCCCAGGAAGAGGCCCCTCCTTTCGCCGGAGTCTATCAATCTCCGGAAGATAGCGGGGCCCGCCTGGCGGCTCTCTTCTCTTTCCTCAACCAGAAAGAGGGGGTCCTTGCCCTTGGCGCCCCGGCCTTCCTCAGGCGCACGATCCCCCCCAGCGTCCTCCAGGAAGCTTACGAATACGTGATAGTGGGAGAAGAAATTCCCCGCGAAGAGTTCCTTTCGCGCCTTCTCTCTCTGGGATACGAAAAGACAGGGCTGGTACAGAAAACCGGCGATCTGGCCGTGCGAGGAAGCGTCATAGACGTCTTTCCACCGGGTGAGCCGTACCCCCTGCGGCTCGACTTTTTTGGAGACGAACTCGAAAGCATCAAGACCTTCGACCCCACCACCCAGCGTTCCCGGGGGAAGAAAGATGAGGCCATCTTGCTCCCGGTGCGGGAAGTCCTCCTGGAGTACGACTATGCCGGGCTCGAAGAGAGGGTCTTTTCACGACTCAAGCGCTTCGAACTAAGCCCCGACAAGGAGAGCACCTACCTCCGCGCCCTGGAGACGAAACACCTCCTTGATCCGGAAGAATTCTGGCTCCCCCTGGTTTACGAAAATCCGGCCTCTCTCTTCGATTATCTGAGCGGGAAAGAAACCATCGTCCTCTTCGAACCCGAACGAATCCGGGAAGAATGGGCCTTCTTTGAAGAAAAGCTCCTGCTTTCCTGGCGCCGGGCCCGGGAAGGGAAACGGGTTCTCGTAGAGCCTTTTGAGAGCTTTCTCGCCAAGGAAGAGGCCCTCAAAAATCTCGAAAAGGCCCCCTCGAGGATAGAAATCTCCCGCCTCCCCCTCTTTGAAGAAGCTCTTAATTTCGAGGTCCGGGATCACGAACAGCACGTGGTGGCCCTCAAGGCCAAGCCCCAGGAGGCCATTGCCAGGGGGCTCTCTTACCTCAGAGAGGCCCTGGATACGGGTGAAAAAGTCGTCGTTTTGACCCCCAAAGAGAGCACCGCCGAAAAGCTGAGCTCTCTTTTTGAGAGGGAAGGGCTGGCAGAGAAGGTTTCCGTCTTTCAGGGCCCGCTCAGGGAGCTTCCGCCTGCCGAGGATCTTTCCATCTTCCTGGATGAGTTTGGGCGGGGTTTTTTCTGGCCGGAACTCGGCCTTTTTCTCATCCCGGAGCACGAGCTCTTCGGGGCGAGGAAACCCCTTACCACCCGCAAACGCCGTCTCAAAGAGGCGTTTCTCCGTTTTGAAGATCTCAAACCCGGCGATTACGTGGTTCACCGCGAACACGGTATCGGTCGTTACCAGGGCCTGGTCTCGCTGGAGCTGGGCGGGCTTCCAGGCGAATTTCTCCTCATCGAGTACAAAGACGGCGACAAACTCTATCTTCCCGTGGACAAACTCCATCTCCTCCACAAGTACGTCGGCCTGGAAGGCAAGGAGCCGAGCCTTGACCGCCTGGGAGGCAAAAGCTTTGAGGCCCGCAAAAGGAAGGCCCAGAAGGCCATCGCGGAGGTGGCCCAGGAGCTCCTGGCGCTTTACGCGGCACGCAAGGTGAGCCAGGGTTTTGCCTTCGAACCCGGGCCGCTTTTGCGACAGCTCGAAGCCACCTTTCCTTACGAGGAGACCCCGGAACAGGCCCTGGCCATCGAGGAGACGCTCGCTGACATGCAAAAGCCCGTGCCCATGGATCGCCTCGTTTGCGGGGACGTGGGCTACGGGAAGACCGAAGTGGCCCTGCGTGCCGCTGCGCTTGCGGTGGAGAACAAGAAGCAGGTCGCCGTCCTGGTGCCCACCACGGTCCTTGCCGAACAGCATTACCGCACTTTTTCAGAAAGGCTTACCCCCCTGGGAGTGAGGGTGGCCGTCATCTCACGGCTCAAGTCCTCCCGGGAGCAGAGGGAAATCCTCAAAAAACTTGCCGGGGGTGAGATCGACGTCGTTATCGGCACTCACCGCCTTCTCTCCTCAGACGTAACGTTCAAGGACCTCGGGCTCCTTATCATCGACGAGGAACACCGCTTCGGGGTGCGCCACAAAGAAAGGCTCAAACAGTTGCGAAAAAACGTCGACGTGCTGGCCCTCTCCGCCACCCCCATCCCGCGGACCCTGCAGCTCTCTCTCCTTGAGATCCGGGATCTTTCCGTGATCACCACCCCTCCCCTCGAGCGGCTTCCGGTGAAGACTTACCTCGCCAAATTCGACGACCAGGTCATCAAGGAGGCCATCGAAAGGGAGCTTGCCCGCGGCGGGCAGGTCTTCTTCGTGCACAACCGCATCAAAGGAATCTATGCCCTGGCAGACTGGTTGAAGAGGCTCGTCCCTCGGGCCCGCATCGAGGTGGCCCACGGGCGCACTCCACCTCAAAAGCTCGAGGAGATCATGGTGCGCTTCGTGCGCCGGGAGATAGACGTCCTGGTCTGCACCACCATCATCGAATCCGGACTCGACATCCCCTCGGCCAACACCATCATCATCAACCGGGCCGATCGCATGGGACTGGCAGAGATCTATCAGTTAAGAGGGCGTGTGGGGCGGAGCAACGTCCAGGCTTACGCCTATCTCCTGGTGCCCTCTCTTTCCGGGCTCTCCGAAGAGGCGGAAAAGCGCCTGAAAGCCCTCATGCAGTTTACGGAACTGGGCTCCGGCTTCAAGCTTGCCATGAGCGACCTCCAGATCCGGGGCGCAGGGAACCTCCTGGGGACGTTTCAATCCGGGCAGGTGGCTGCGCTGGGCTACGATCTCTACCTGGAGCTCCTCAAGAAGACCATCGACGAGATGCAGGGAAACCCACCGGAAGAGGAAATCGAGCCCGACGTCAATCTCAAGATACCAGCCTATTTCCCCGAGACTTACGTCCCGGATGTGGAACAGCGCCTCCATCTCTACCGCAAGCTCGCCCTGGCCCGCGAGAGGGAAGAAGTCGAAAGCCTGGAGGCCGAAATCGAAGACCGGTTCGGCCCTTTGCCCAGAGAGGCCCGGAACCTGATTTCCCTCTCTTTTCTCAAGCTCTACCTGCGAAAGCTCGGAGTGCGAAAGCTTGACCGTCGAGGGAAGGAGATCATCTTTTTTTGGGAACCTTCTCTGCCCGTGCCGGAGAAAGCCCTCCGGAAGGTGGCAAAGGAGCGTGGGCTTCAAATCCGCCTCACCAAGGACAAAAGGGCCATCGTTTCCTTTTCAGAGGCCGAGTTTTTGGAGGAGCTCCTCTCCTACCTCAAAGACGTTTTGGCCCTGGCGGAAAACCCAAAAGAGCCTTACACTCAAGGAAAAATACTTACAGCGGCGGGAGGATGATGCGAATCGGGTTCTGGTCTCTCCTTTTTCTATTGTTTCTTGGCGTGGCGGCGTCTTACGCCGTGGTGGTGGATCGTATCGTGGCGGTGGTGAACGACGACGTCATCACGCTTTCTGAACTCGACGAAGCGGCAGCCCCTCTCTATCGGCGCTATTTGCCCCGGGCCAAGGACCCGGTAGAGCGGGAAAACCTCATTCGTCAGATTCGGCGCCAGGTCCTGAACCAAATGATAGACGAAAAACTCCTGGCCCAGGAAGCGGAAAAGCTCGATATCAAGGTGAGCCCCGCGGAGGTAGACCGCTTCATCGCCCGCTTCAAGGAGCAAAACGGCCTCTCCGACGAAAAATTCCAAGAGTTCCTGGCCGCTCAAGGGCTCAGTTACGACGAATACCGTCAGAAGGTGGCGGAACAGATCAAGCGCCTCAAGCTGGTTCAAGGCCGCATTCAAGAGCGGATTGTCATCACCGACGAAGAAATCGAGGATTACTACCGGAAGCACTATCTCAGCGGCAACAAGACCAGATACGAACTTGCGGCCATCGTCATCACCGGCCCCGAGGCCGAAGAGAAGGCCCGGGAGGCCTATCAAAAGCTCAAGTCCGGGGAAGATTTCAGGAAAGTAGCGGCAGAATATTCCAGTCTCAAGGGAAGCGGAGAGGGGCTTGGAAGCTTCCGCCTGGACGAGCTGGCCCCGGAGGTCCGCGAAGTAATAAGCAAGATGAAGCCCGGCGAAATAAGCCCTCCCATCAAGGTGGGAAAGAGCTGGCAAATCTTCAAACTTCTTGCTATTCACTCTGATAACTCGAAGCCTCTTGGCGAGATAAGGGCTCAGATCGAACAGCAATTGAGGCAAGAAAAAATTGACCAACTCCTCCAAAAATGGCTAAAAGAACTTAGACAGAAGGCTTACATTCGGGTGCTTTTGTGATGGCGGAAGAAGGCCAGGAACGTTTTGGCGAATACCTGCGCAAACAAAGGGAGATCCGCGGTTTCTCCCTGGATGAGATCGCGGAGCAGACCAAAATAAGCCTCAGGGCCCTGAGGGCCATCGAGGCGGAAGATTGGGAGATCCTCCCCGCCGAAATCTATGTGCGTGGTTTTATCCGCTGCTACTGTGAAACCATCGGCCTCGACCCACACGAGGCCCTCCTGCGCTTTGAGGAGGCTTATCTTCCCTACAAACGCCAGAAAGAAGAGAAGAGACACAAAGAAACCGAGTACCTGACGGGAAAGGGACGTTCCCCCCTCTTCTGGGTGGTCCTGGCCCTTGTTTTTTTGGCCCTCCTGATAATGGGTGGATATTTCTTCTGGCACAAAAAGTCCACCCCCTCTAAGACCATCCTTCCTTCTCAGACGGAAGAAATTCCCGCTCAGAAGGAAGAAAGTGCCGTAACGAAGGAGGAACTGCCCCCTCCGGTAAAGGAAGAAACCCCTGGCCCGAAGGAAGAACTCCCCGCCCCCAGGGAGGAACTCTCTTCTCCAGAGAAGGAGTCTCTCCCTGCGAAGGAAGAAATCTCTCCACCACCGGACACTCCGGCTCCCCTCGATTCTTCCAAGGCCCCCGAAGTCCTACAGGAAAGCACCGAAAAGCCTTGACCTTCGTTACCACGGCTCTGGTCTTACATTCCCAATCCCTCGCTGAAAAGGACGTCCGTCTGCGTGTCCTCTCTCCGGACAAAGGACTCTTCGAGGTCGTGGCCAAAGGCGGAAAGAAGAGCAAGAGAAGGTTTGTCAACATCCTGGAGCCTTTTTCTTTTTTGAGAATCCACGTCAGGCCCGGGCGGGTCCTGCATTTGCCCCCTTTCCTTGACCAGGCCGATCTTCTGGAACCATTCGAGACTCTGAGAGTCTCGTTTTCCCATTATCTCAAGGCCTCCTACTTCTCCGAATTGACAGAATCTCTCTTCCGGCCCCACACCGGCCAGGAAGCCTTCAGACCTTTGCTGCAGGCTTTCTATCTTCTGGCGGAGGAAAGATCCCCCCCGTGGCCCCTTTTCAAACTCCATTTTGAACTCCAGATGCTCACCAAAAGCGGCTTCATGCCCCGTCTCAGGGAGTGTGTTCGCTGCGGAAAAAGGGTTTCCGGGCCGGAAAGATTTTTTGCCATCGCCGAAGGAGGGGTTGTCTGCCAAAACTGCTTTCGCGAGGGAGACTTTCCATTTCCGCCTCCGGTGCACGCCTTCCTGGGGCATCTCCTGCAGGTGCCAGCTGAAAAATTAAATCGTCTTCGCCCTGCCGCCGAAAATCTAAAACAAGCCGGTAGAATAATGGAAAACTTCTTGTTATTTGTGATCGACCGCGAAATCAATTCTTTACGAATTTTAAAAGAGATGCTTTAAAACACAGACTAATCAGATCTCACAGAGGAGGTGGCCTTGAAGGACTTCAACGACCGCCAGTACGTCTTGAACGGGCTTGCAGCTAAAGAGTCCTGGCGACTTTTCAAAATCATGGCCGAATTTGTGGACGGATTCGAGGAGCTACCAAAGGTTTATCCGGCGATAACGATCTTTGGCTCCACCCGGATCACTCCGGATCATCCTTACTATCAAAAAGCCGAAGAGATCGCTCGCCTCCTGGCAAAAGAAGGTTTCTCCGTCATCACGGGAGGAGGCCCTGGAATCATGGAAGCCGCCAACAAAGGGGCGGCGGAAGCCGGAGCTTATTCCGTGGGGCTCAACATCAAATTGCCGCGGGAACAATACCCCAACCCTTATGCCAACATCAAACTGGAATTCCGCTATTTCTTCGTGCGCAAGGTAATGATGGCCAAGTATGCCGTGGGGTTCATGTGTTTGCCCGGCGGTTTTGGTACTCTTGACGAATTCTTCGAAGCAGTGACCCTGGTTCAAACCCACAAGATTCGCCCGGTTCCCATTGTTTTGGTCGAAAGAAAATTCTGGGGAGGGCTCGAAGCCTGGCTGAGAGAAAAACTCCTTCACGAGGGCATGATCTCCAAGGAAGACCTCGACTTGTTCGCCATTTTGGACGACCCGCGGGAGATCGTGAGTTTTCTCAAGGAAAAGGCCCGGGCTTATCAGCTCCTATCTCGCCTCGAATCCACCTAGGCCCCTCTTTGCGCCTGGGCCTGAGTTATGCTCATCACGGCCAGGTTCTTGAGGATGCTTATCTTTTGAGCCTCTTCCGTGGAAAAGGGCCGTTTGCGAAACGCCATGATCATACCCAGGGGTTTATCAAACACGATGAGGGGCGAAAAAAGGATGTCGGTTTCCGAAGAAAGAGAAATCTTCTGAAACTCCGGAATGGCAGACTTCTTCCCGGCCCATTCGACCTTTTTGCGAAAGATGTCGGCAAGCACCGACCCCACCGGAAAGAGGGCCCCTTTAAAACGGCCATTTTGGGCCCCCACAGCAAAGCGCACCACCAGACCACCTTTCCCGGGATTATAGAGACCAAAGAGGACCCCTTCACAGTCGAAGGCCCGACAAATGGTCTCCACCACCATGAAGAGCACTTCCTGGTACTTGCTCTCCGGAGAAGCCAGGAGAGCTGTAATTTCGGCCAGGGCCTTCTGGAAAAATTCTTCCTTGGCCGGAGAGGCGGAAATCCGGGGCTCTTCAGCCTTCTCTCGCCAGAAAGTGAGGTGTTTGCTCAGAGGCTGGTAGAGCTCCTTCGTGGCTCGGTAAGCAAATTCTACCAGCTCCCCGGCCCTATCTTCCTCCAGCTTCAGTCTGTTAAGCAGGCTCTTGAGGGCTTTGGGATCGTTTTCGCGAATGATGGCCCGGGCCGCTGAATCTATACTCACCACCCAGGAAGCAAGATGTTTCTCTTCTTCACTTCTGGGAGACCCTTCAAAGGAGTCCACCAGAGAGCGAGGAAACGACCACTTCTTGCCCAGGAACTCACCCAAAAGGAAAAGCTTTTCCTTGACCTCGGCCGGTTTCTCTCTTTCCAGCTGACAGAGAAAGAGATACTCCTCCGGATAATGCATGGCCAAAAGCACTCTTACCAGGCGGTGGAAGAGGACGTGGATAAAGACCTCTTCCTTGGTTCTGCGAAGCTGCGGACCAAGTCTTCCGCCCAGGAACGCACTGAAAAAGGATTGGCTCAGAAGAGACAGAACCAGGTGGCGCCTGTCGTCGGGGGTCTGGCGCAGAATTTCTTCGAGGAAATTGGCCGCCAGGGCGATCTTCCTGATGACCTCAAAACCCAAAAAGATGATGGCCTTGGAAATTGTCGCTATCTCGACTCCCTGGGGATTGTAAAAGCAGGAATTGGCCATCTGGATGACTCGTTTGGTCAGGCCGTAATCCCGCAAGATGAGGGCCGCCAGTTCCTGGGCTGAAATCTCATCCTCCGGAGTGATTTCGGTTACGGTTCGTATAATTTCGGCTGTTCCTGGAAGATCCCCCTTTTCTGCCAGTTCTTGCGCCAATTTTTGCCAATCGATTGCTTTGGGAGAGAGTCCCTTTTGTGCTATCATCCTGGCATTCTTATCGGAGAGCACTTTTTATCCTTTAGCCATGCAGGAAGGTCTCGTGCGAGTGATAGCTACGGGAGGGGGGCTCGGAAGGCTACCCCGCGCGCCAGGGAGCTGGGCCTCGCTTGCCACCGTCGTCTTCTTCGCCTTCAGCGGGCCGTATTTGCACGCCGCCTTGCAAAGTGCCCTCCTGGTCTTGCTCTTCTTCGTGGGAATCTGGGCTTCAGGGCACTACGCCGCCGCGGTGGGCAAGGGTGATCCCTCGGAAGTGGTGATCGATGAGATTGCGGGGCAATGGCTGGCCCTGGTGGGTTTTGAAGCCTCTCTTTCCAATCTCGTCTTGGCCTTTTTCTTTTTTCGCCTCTTCGACATCTGGAAGCCCCTTCCCATAAGGCTTGGAGAGAAACTCCCCGGCGGGCTCGGCATAATGATGGACGACATTCTCGCGGGCATCGCCGCCCATTTCGCCGTGACCCTCGTCAATCGATTTCTGTTAACTTGAGACCGAGAAGAGAAAGCTTCGCCGCACAGACTCCCATCTGAGGTGTAAGACCACAGGAGGGGCTGCGACTCTTGAGCAGAGCCTGCCTCACCCCCAGAATGCGAGCCAGTTTGGCCACCTCCTCCGCCCCCCGCAGAAAGGCTTCTGTTACGTCCTGGCCGTTTCTGGTGATTACCCTGGCTTCTCCGGCAAGGACGGAAAAACCGTCCCCGCCGTAAAGGTCTGCCGGAGGCCGCGGGGTCGGGAGACCACCCAGCTGCTCCGGACACACCGGAAGCAAGACGTGGGTCTTCGCCAATTTCAGAACCCGGGAAGAGGCTTTGGAAGCCCCGTCGTACCTGGTACAGAGCCCCAGGAGGCAGGCCGAAACCAGAACGACTCCGGACATCAAGAGATGATTACGGAGGGTTCTTCAGGATTACGGGCTTCCACGTGCCCGATGACAAAGGCTTCTTCTTGCATACCCTTCAAAAGGAGCAAAACTTCCTGGGCCTGAGATTCGGGCACGATGAGAATCATGCCAATTCCGCAGTTGAAGGTGCGGAACATCTCATCTTCGGGGATGTTCCCGGCCTTCTGAAGAAACTCGAAGATGGGAGGCACAGGCCAGGAGCCCTTCTTGATGATGGCCTTGCAGCCACGGGGCAAAACACGTGGAATATTATCGTAGAAGCCGCCTCCGGTGATGTGAACGATACCCTTGACCGGCACGCCGTTCCGCAGGAGCCCCAGCACAGACTTGACGTAGATTTTCGTGGGCCGCAGGAGCTCCTCCTTGAGGGGAGAGGGAAGACCTTCCGGCTGGTCGTCCAGAGAAAGCTTCAGCTCTTCGAAGATGATCTTCCGGACCAGCGAAAAACCATTGCTGTGGAGCCCATTTGAAGCCAGCCCGATGAGGAGATCCCCCACCGCTATCTCGGAGCCGTCAATGATGGAACCCCTGTCGACCACCCCAACACTGAATCCGACACAATCGTAGTCTCCCTCCGCATACATGCCTGGCATCTCGGCGGTTTCACCGCCCAGCAGGGCACATTCCGCCTCTTTGCAGCCCGCCGCAATCCCCTCGACAAGTTCGAGGGCGATCTTTTCGTTCAACTTCCCGAAAGCCAGGTAATCCAGAAAGAAGAGAGGGGTGGCCCCGGTGACCACGATGTCGTTTACACACATGGCCACGAGATCGATGCCGATCCCCCGGTGACTGTCTGCCATCACGGCGATCTTTATCTTGGTGCCCACCCCATCGGTGGAAGAGACCAGGACCGGCTCCTGAAAGCGATCTATGTCCAGGGCAAACAAGCCGGCAAATCCGCCGATCTCCGTGATGACACCGCGCCGGAAAGTCCCCGCCGCGATCTTTTTGATCCTGTCTACCAGGCGATTGGCGGCTTCGATATCAACGCCGGCTTCAGCGTAGCGCGAGGCTTTAGTAGGCATAAAGTTTCCCGTAAGGACGATGGGTTTGGGGCCGAATCTTCACAAACTTGGTGGCCAGTATCTCTTCGAGATTGTACCCCAGATCCTGGCAATATTCCTCCAGATGTTTGCGAAGGACTTTTTCGTCTTCTTCATCTAAGTCTTCGATTTGGAGAGCGGCTCCGAGCTGGGTCTCAGGCACTCCTTCCCGAACGTAGATCACGCCCCCGTGCATTCCGGTGCCAAGGAAGATCCCCGCAATGGGCCTTTCGGGGTAGCGAGAATACATCCCCAGAAGGATGATGACGCCGCCTGCCATGTATTCCCCAAGGAAGTCTCCGGCCTTGCCACCGATCACGATGACCGGCACTTTGTCCATGTAGGCCTTCATGTGGATCCCTACCCGGTAACCCACGTCAGAGGCCACAAAGATCTTGCCTCCACGCATGGCGTAACCTACCACGTCTCCAGCCATTCCTTCGACGATGATCTTTCCATCGTCCATGGTGTTTCCGGCTCCGTCCTGGGTGTTGCCGTGGACCCTGATGCGCGGCCCCCGCATGAAGGCCCCCAGATCGAGCCCGGGCACACCGTAAATATCGATATCTACCTCCGCTGAGACTCCCGCGGCAATGTAGCGCTGACCGTTTACGTTCTTCAGGACCAGGTGCTTGTGGCCTTCTGCAATGGCCTTACGAATGAGTTTGTTGAGCTCGCGATAATGTAAATCCTTGGCATCGATCTCAAACGCCATGGCTTTCTCCTTACTCTTCTTCCTCGTCTTCCTCAGCCGAAGGGAAACGACAAATCGGGGCAGAGATGCGCAAGGCTTCTCCCCGGAGATAACTCCGCTGGTTCGGAATGGTGTTGGGTTCAAGCTCCACGATCACCGGCTCTCCAGCCTTCGGACACCAGACTTCCTCAGGGTCCGGACAGATGGCGCGGATGGCCGCTTCTTCGCTTGCCATATAGTAGAAATCGCCTTTCTTGGCGGCTACCAGAGGGCGAAGCTTTACCCGGTCGTTCAGACCCACCAGCCCGCCGTTGTAGGCAAAGAGAATGGCAAAGGGGCCATTCAGCATGGCTGCTCCGTAGACCACCCGTATGGCCGTACAGACACTTTTGTCCGGCTCCTCCATGCGGTCTATCTCCTGCCAGAAAGGCGGAGCCAGAGCCATACAGGCGAGCTCAAGGGGTAGCCCGTGGCGCCTGATGAGGAGGTCGAGAAGATAGGCCACGACCTCCGTATCCGTGAGAAGGGTACAGTGGTAACCGAACATTTCCAGATAGCGGCGGTTGGTCCCGTAACTTGAGATCTCACCGTTGTGTACGATGGACCAGTCGAGAATCGTAAAGGGGTGTGCCCCGCCCCACCAGCCGGGAGTATTGGTGGGAAAGCGGTTGTGCGCCGTCCAGATATAGGCGGAATATTCTTCCAGGCGGAAGAAGTTGGCAATCTGGTCGGGAAAGCCTACCCCCTTGAAGGCCCCCATATTGCGACCGGAGGAGATGACGTAGGCTCCGGAGATGTTTTTGTTGATGAACATCACCAGTTCGACCATGTAGTCGTCTTCATCAACGGTGCCTTCACAAATCTCCCTGAGCTCTCCTTCGTAACGGGGTTTAACGAAGTATCTCCAGAAACGAGGGGGCGAGACGATACCCGGGGTGGCACGGGTTGGTATGCGTTCCTGGTGGACAAGATAACACTTGTGGGCCAGGATCTCCTCCACGTCTTTCAGGGCCTGCTTGGTGTCAGCCATGACGTGGAGACAATAGTATTCGGCAAATTCGGGGTAGATACCATACGCCGCGTAACCGGCTCCGAGGCCGTTTCCTCTCTCCATCTGGCAGCAGATGGACTCGATGATGACCTCTCCCTTTATCAGCTCCCCTTTCCGATTGATGATGCCGGAAAGCCCGCAACCAGATTGTTCTTTGTTAGGTATAAAGATTTCCATCGCTATTCTCCCGCGTGTTTTACACCCAGGATTTTGAGTTCAACTTCATTGAGGCCCACCGCTCGCAGCTTATCACGATTGCCGCGCAGACTCTCGATGGAGTTGAGCCCCATTGCTCCCAAAAGCTCCTGGATTTCGTGGGCCCAGCCGTGTACGAGGTTGTAGATCTTTTCAAAGGCCGTCTCAGGATCGAGCCGCTTGATGAGCTCCGGATTGTTCGTGGCGATACCCCAGGGGCACTTGCCGGTAAAACAATGCCCGCACATGGTACACCCTACGGCAATGAGGGCCGGCGTACCGATATAGACGGCGTCTGCCCCGAGAGCGATGGCCTTTACCACGTCGGCGCTGCAGCGGATACCACCGGAGACCACCAGGGAGGCCTGATTCCTGATGCCCTCCTGACGCAGACGCTCATCAACCGCCGCCAGCGCCAGCTCGATGGGAATGCCTACGTAATCGCGAAACATGGTAGGAGCCGCACCTGTGCCACCCCGCAACCCATCAAGCACCACGACGTCGGCCCCGGCGCGCACGATGCCAGAAGCGATGGCCGGAGCGTTGTGCACCGCGGCAATCTTCACGAAGACAAGCTTTTTATATTCCGTGGCCTCCTTGAGGGCGTAAATGAGGCCCCGCAGATCTTCGATGGAGTAAATGTCGTGGTGAGGGGCAGGAGAAATGGCGTCGGAACCCACCGGGATCATTCTGGTTTTGGAGATCTCTTCGGTAACCTTTTCTCCGGGGAGATGGCCACCAATGCCCGGCTTGGCTCCCTGGCCAATCTTGATCTCGATGGCCAC
>Ga0256835_1001451_pt1 | contig 14257 bp, 8 predicted proteins | sample PIR30metaG_FD_185972 | JGI IMG/M metagenome (GOLD analysis project Ga0256835, IMG submission 185972) | Hydrothermal vent microbial communities from East Pacific Rise, Pacific Ocean - PIR-30 | ecosystem: Environmental > Aquatic > Marine > Hydrothermal vents | place: Pacific Ocean: East Pacific...
GGAGAGAGAGTTTTAGGCCTAGGCGTAGTTGAGAGCCTAATTGATAGCTTTATTAATACAAAATTTGAAGGCGGCCGCCACGCTACTAGAGTAGAAAAAATTATGCAAATTGAAGAGTAAAAAATACATCCACCGACAAACTCTATCTTTTAGTCGGTGTGAAATTTTATCCTTTATTTCCTAAATTTTTTAAATCTATCACTTTCGCTAATTTCTTTTTTAATAACTTTCTTTTTATTTTTTCTACTAATATTTTCTTTTTTTACGTCCCTATCTTTTAAAAAATTTAATGTTTCTTTTCTTGGTAGAGGTTTATTAGTATTCATAGTAACAACACATTTTATACATCCATTTAAACACTCTTCATCATGTTTTTTATCTATAAAAAGTCTTTTTTTTGTTTTTTCAATCCAAGTATTCCATCTATTTTTTGCTAAATCATATACATAACCAACACCACCTGATTGATTATCATAAATTAATATGCTCAATTTTCCATCAACTTCTTGAATTAATGCATTTATTTCTCTTTCATCAATACCTAACTCTTCTGCACCACTTAACTGCATAGCATTTGCTAATGTTTGAGCTATAGAGATGTCATTTATCTCTTTTTTTGGAATAACTATTATAGCATCTGTAGTCATTTTAGCCATTAAATTATAATTTCTCCATATAGCAGGGGAAGTTTCTAAACATCTATTTGCAGGGGATTCACTATAAATTGATGAATGCTTTTTAAAAGTAGAAGGTAAATTATCATAACTACTACTATCAGCTTTTTTTACTTCTGATTCACAATATCCACATTTAGTACAAATTGCAAATCCAAACCCATTATTTCCTCTATTCATTCCATAAATATGAGCTTTTTCTTTATATACTATTAAAAAATCCTCATAATCAAATCTAATATCATTTTGAGAATTAATATCTATTGCACTAAATATTTCTACCTTCCCAACTTTTTCTGCTACCCCTGCTTTATATGTTAATTTATCTGATGCAGTAGTAATATATCCATATTCAGGTATTAAATAATTACAAGCAGGTTTAACACTACTATTACATCCATCAACATTACATTTTTTATTTTCTTTTAAAGATAGTTCAGTAAAAAAATGACCTCTATCACATTGATAAGCAAACCCTTTTTCTCCAAAAGCTTCATCTAAATTCTCTCCAGTAAAATGTTTTGCAATACCTTTTGACTCTATTAATACTCCTCCAGCTAAAATTTTAGAGCCAGGTACATATTCAGATAAAGCTAAAAAACTACTTCTTGATAATTCAAATATTTTAGGAGCATTAATTACTTGAAGGTTTTTAATATCTATTGGAAAACCATATTTTGGTAAAATCTGAGCATTTGAAAAAACTTCAATTAAACTTTCATTATGTTTTTGTTTTATCGTATATCTTATTGCATTTTTATGACTCGATGTTAAAGCATTATTCCAATCTTCATACAACTCTTTTAAAGTATTAATATATTTTGCACTTATTTTCTCAATATTATTTTTAAACTCTTTAATCAACTTTTGATAATCTAATTTTTTGGTATGTTTAAAAATTTCATCAAAAGCTTTTTTATCATCATCTAGCATATTATAGGTAGTTAAAAATTCAATAAATTTGTTATAAATTGAATCTTTATCTATCTCAAACTTTACTTTAGAATAAGGATTATCTGTATATTTAGGAACTTCATATATACCTACAAAATACCCCATTTTCTTAAATGAATTAAAAAGTAAGACATCTTTTTTGCTTACATTAGCTTCATAAAATTTAGATAAAATTAAAGAATTAAAATGTCTAATAGCAATTTTTTCTTTTTCAAGTGAAATAGTTAATTTCTTATGAGGTTTTTCTAAATAAAACTTAAAGTCTCTAAATACATTTTGGTCAAAATGTCTTGTTTTCGCATAAGTTAATATTATGGAAGAGCCATCTGTTCTTCTTCCGGCTCGTCCAGACCGTTGAATATAGTTTGCTTTATTTGGAGGAACATTTGCCATTAAAACACCACTTAAACCTCCTATATCAATTCCTACTTCTAAAGTAGTTGTTGCTGATAAAACATTTCTTTTCCCTTGAATAAATAAATTTTGTAATCTTCTGTTTTCTTTTTGGGCTAGTTGAGCAGAATGCTCTTCAGCCCATAATCCCATACTTAGCTCTTTTGATTCATTTAAATACATTTTTCTATATCTTGAAAAATATGAATGTTTATCTAAATCTTTTTGATTAACTTCTTTTATTCTAATAATACTATTTCTTTCAGGAACAATTCCATTAATGGTTTCTTGCCAAAGAGTATTATTAATTGTATTTAAGTAAAGAGTTTTGGGAATTTCAAGAGATAATTCATAAAATACTATCCTAAAAGCTTCAACAACTCGCCCATCATCACTTTGTATGTGGTTATATTCTAACCATTTAATATCATCTCTTTTAGCATTATTTAGAAATGTTTCAAAAACTGCTTCTAAAAAGATATGAATATTTTTCTCACTATTTTCTATTTTAAAGCTTCTAAGAACTGCTTCAATAAATTTATAAATAGAACTTCTGCTAGTTACTTTAAGATTATATATATTTTTATTTTTTGCATCAAAAGCTATATATTGTCCTAACCCCATTTTTGAACTTTCATAATCTTTTAAATCATTAAATGAAGATTCAGAAGTAATAGCTCTAAAATTTCTAAATAAATATAACCATATATTTATTAGATTCATTCTATACTTTTCTAAAATTTCAAAATTCGTAAATAAATTTTTAAATTTATCAGAGAGAACAAACGACTCAATTCCCGGATAGGTAAATTTTACTAAACCTAAACTTTCAAGATTTATATCTTTAATATTAGGGGTTATTAATGCTTCAACCACTCTACTATAAATCTCTTTTTTTATAGCTTCTAGATTTTTGTTATAAGATAACTGCTCCCTCTCTTCTGGAACTTGGTCTTTCATCCTTTCTCTATTAAAAAATTCTCCTATTAAAGGATGTTTTTTAATATTTTTAATTAAATCTACAATAGAAATTCCTGAATTCATTTTTAAGAGTTCAACTTTTGCTTCATTTATTTTTTCATTAAGCTTTTGTTTTACTATTAGATTATCTGTATTTAATAATTTACTTTCATTTTCTTTTATTTCATTTTGATAATACTCTTTTAATTCACTATTTTGATTTATTGAAGCTATATTTTGAATAGTTTCCATTATTACTCTTCTAAAAAGTTGAGTTTCATGTTGAGTTGTTAAAAGTGGTCCAAGTCTTGCAGCCTCACTTCTACTATCTGAAAAGGTTAAAAGTCTTCTTCCCTTAGCAGGTAAAAAAATATTTATCTCTTTATCAATTTCTGGCATATTTGTAACCATAGTTTCAGCTACTAAAGGGATTAAAAATTGGTCATTTACACTTAAATCATAAAATTCATCATTAGAGCATACAGGACATAAAGAGTGTTTATAAAATTTATTATTATATTCATATTGAGAGCATTTTTTACCCTTTTTTGTAATATAAACTGCTTTACTAGACTCTTTAAAACTTAAAATATAACTATCTTCATTTTTTACTTCATCTTTAAAAAGTTTTTCAAAATACAATCTATCTGTTTCATTGAATTTTCCATAAAAAAAATGTTCATTACATTCACTACATCTTATAAGATTTAAAGTAGGGCTTTTGCAAGTAGTACAGTTATAAAAAGTACCATGATGAATTCTGCCTATACCTTCTATTTTAGAATCACTACAATTTGGATTTGAGCAAACAGAAAATCCTTGAGAACTTCTAACTTGTAAATGTAATTTATGGGGTAAAAGAGGTAACTCATTATCACTTAATCTTGCTTTTGCCCCTATTGTAAAGATATTTAATAAAGTTTTCGAATCAATATTATTGGAAATTAATTTAAGCAATTTATTAAAAGAAATTGTATATTTTTCGGATAATATTTTTAATATCTTAGGAAATATTTTGTAATTTTTAAATTCATTATATAGCTCTAAATTTGTTTTAGTAACAAAAGAAGATATATCAGTAAATTTTTCAATTTCTTTATCAACATTTATTGTTGAATCTATCTCTTTAACTTCTTTTTTTCCTGAGACACTTTGAACATTTTCTTTATTAAAAAATTTACTAAAAAAATCTTTTTGCTCTTTTTTATTATCTGAAATAGTAGCAGTAGTAGCAATATACAATATTTTTGAATTAGGAACTTTTGCTTTTGTAGTAACTCTTCTTAAAAGTAAAGAGACTTCAGCTGCAAGTGTTCCAGTATATAGGTGTGCTTCATCTACAATAATAGTTCTTAAAGCATTACCAATTAAAGGATAGTCATTAGGTCGAGCTAATATATATTCAAGCATTGAATAGTTTGTAATCATAATATCAGGTGGGTTATCTCTTGCTTCTTTTCTTGTTTTAATAAAACATTTATCATTAAACTCATCACTAGCGTATCTTTTTGTTTCAGGTGTTTCGCTATTATAAAAAAACATTGTAATTTCAGATTGTCCTTTTAAATAAGAAAATAATCTCTTATTTTGGTCTGCAACTAATGCATTCATAGGATATAAAATAATAGCTCTTACACCTTTTTCATCTTGTTGCCTCGGATTTGATAATAAATCATTTAACATTGGAAGTAAAAACGATTCTGTTTTCCCAGCTCCAGTTGGTGCCGTTACCACAATAGCAGGTTTATTATTCTCATTCATCTCATTAACAATTTTTAAAGTTTCATATTGATGGCTAAAAGGGTAAAAATTAGGATTAAATACTTTATTTAAATTTAATAAATCTAAAAATTCTTTATTTAAAAATGGAATATCTTTTAAGATACTATTATGTTTTTTTGCAGAAAATGCTCCTTCTACCAAAATTTCAGATATTAAACCATCATTTGATTTTATTATTCTACTTAACTCTTTTTGAAATTGTTCATCTCTTACATTGATACTACTTAATACTATCTCTTCAAGTCTATTTTTTAAATTATTTGATAACTCTATTGCATCTAAATATTTAGCCATTTAATCTCTCCAATATCTTTTTTAAATAATATTTTCCATTAATATAATGCATAGCAATTTTTAAATTATGTTTATCTATCCCTTTTAGATTATTACTATTTAGCAAATTATTTATAACTATATGAGTAAATTTTTCATCTCTTTCATCTTGTAACTCTGCATTATATACTAAATTGTAAAAATAATTTATTAATTGCTTTGAATTAGCCGAAGATAAGAGATTATATAATACTATTGGTGTATCAATTAATAGTTTCTCTTGTTTGTTTAAAATAATTTTTTGAAGAACTCTTTTAGCAACTTTTTCTTCTACATTAAAATTAAATAGAAGATGTTCTATTAAAAGATTATATTTTGAAAAATCTAAATTTATTACATTATCATTAACTAAAATTTTATCATTATAAAAAACAGAAAAAAACTCTTCAAAATTATTCATAATAAATTTTCTTAGAAAGTTAGTATAAGATTGTTTTAATAAAAAAGTATAGTTTGAAAGCAATAGGTTTTTAACCACATTAATATCTTTATAATCATTATAATTATCTAAAAAATTATCGTTAAAACTACTATCAATAATACTGCTTCCTTGCACTAAAAGAGCTGAAACCAACTTGTCTTTAAAATACAATGTATTATCTTTAATATTTTCTTCTATTTCTTTGTATGATAATGTATACTCTTTTAGATTATTATCTAAAATTATTATTCTAGAGTGTTGAGGAATACTTTTAGGAAATTTTATTACATTTAAATTATTAGAAATAGAAATATACTCATCACTCCTTTTATAATTAAAAATATTAATTAAAGGAGAGTTAAATAAAAATTCACTTATAAAAATTGTTTCTCCAAATCCATAAAACTTTGAAAAATTTATAATTTTGTTTGTTTTAAGAGTTTGATAAAAAGCAGATTTGTTTTTAATGTAAAACAACTCAGGTTTATTTCCATTTATATCAGGAAAACAACTTAAATAATATTTATGGTTTTTTATATCACATTTATTTAAACAATCACTTCTATTAACTAATCTACTTGTACCATCTTTTTTAATCTGAAATAATCTATATTGATTGTCTTTTTCAAAAAAGTTGCAATACAATACTTTTTTAAAGACTCTTTTTCTATATTTTATTAATAAAGTATGCTTTGGGGTAGTAATCATCTCTGGGTATAATATTGTAGAAATAGTACTATTGTTTTTAATTTCATCACTATCTCTATAGCCTCCAGAGTATGACCATTTAATTATTTTAGCATCTATAGGAAAATCTTGTAATTCAATATCTTCTGTTTTTTCATTTATTGTCATTACTTTTAATTCAAAGTTATATTCATTATTCAAAATAAAAGAGTGATTAGTTTTTGTATATATCACTAATTGGTCAATAAAATCAGGCTTTTGAATATACTCTGTAAAATTAAGTTCAAATAATATTTCATTATTATAAGTAATTTTGCAATCATCTTTGTAAGTTATATTAGGAATTAAAGTGGCATATCCATCAAAATATTCTCTTTGTGTATCTATTTTAAAATTACAATCTAAATCTGAATCTATTAAAATATGATATTTTTTTGATGGGTTTAACTTTTTAAAAATATTTTGATAGATATTTCCATCTTCATCAAATAAAATTAGTTGTTCATTAAAATCAAAAAGGGTAATTTCAGTACTATATACAACATCATTATCTTCATTTCTTACTTCTAAGTCTATTTGATTAACAAAGGGGTTAGAAACTATAATAGGGGATTCTAATATTAACTCTTTTGAATCATTTGCAATCAAGACACCTTTATATTCATTATCAATATAAATTTCATATCTAAAACCAATTAAATCAAGTGCATAAAGGTCGTATGCATTGATTATAAACTTTAATCCATCATCCAAATAGTATATTTTATCTAGAGAAAAAATAGATAAATCATCATCTTGAGTTGTCATTAACTGTTTTTTACTCTTTTGTTTAGATACTTTTAATAACTCATTTAAATTCAAATGTTTAAACCAAATATTCTGATTTAGTATATTTTTTGTTTGTTCGTCTGAGAGTATATTGTCTCTAAATCTTCTTAATACTCTCCATCCTTCATGAAACTTTTCTGAATAGTTTTGTGAATCTTTATCTAATAATTCAGATATAACAATAGGAAGATTATAATTTGATAACCATAATTTTAAATTATCTAAACTCTTATTTAATAAACCTATTTGCAATAAAATTGTATTTCTTAAATATTGATGTTCATCTCTATTTTCAAAATCATTTCTTAGATTAAATTCTTTACAAGCTAATTCAATAGCCTCTTTCAAATAAAAATTAGGATACTTATAGTTTATAAAATATGAATTAAGAAAATGCTCCGTAAATATAGAATAGTGTTCTAAATCTTTAATAATTATTTTCCATAGTGTAGAATAACTAATCTTTTGTTCTAATTTACCAACCACATAAATTAAAAAAATTAATCCAATAAAAGCTTTTTTGCTATAAGGTAAATTTTTAGGCTTTTCTCTAAAATGAAAAAGTATTTTTTCTGCTTCATTTACTTCCTCTTCTGTTAAGTTCAGTTCTATAATAGATTTATACCTATTATCATTTATAAATAATGATAATATTTTAGTAATAGCAGGATTAGTTTTATACTCATTAACTAAATATTCTAAAATAAAATTATTAGAGGTTTGAGTTTCTTTAGTTTTTAAATTTTGATTTTTGTCTTTAATTATATGTTTTTCATTTACATTATTTTCTATATCATTTCCTAACCAATCGCTCCAACTAATCCAGCCATCATTTTGATATACGAACTGAGGTGATTTTGGTATCTCAAGGGGTTTTTGAGGTAAATTTTCAATTCTATTTTCAATATAAGCCTTCCATTCATCATAAGATGATAATTTTAATGAATGTACATATTTCTTAGTATATTCATAAGATAACCAAGTTTCACTAACCTCACCATCATTCTTCTTTCTTTTTCTATTTGTTCCTAACCAATCTGACATATCAATCCACTTACTATCTCCATAAACTCGTTGTGGGTCGGTAGGAATATCCATTGGTTTAGAAGCATAGCCATCTAATTCATTTTTACAATATAATCTCCACTCAATTTGACCTTTTAAACCTAAACTTCTTACAAATTCTCTAGCTTCTTTAAAATTTCTCCACTCTAAACCCAACCAATCTTTTATTCCATTCCATTTATCAGCATAAATTTTTTGAGGATTCCAAGGAATATTTTTAGGTTTTTGTAATTTTGGCAATTTACCCTGATAATATTTTTGCCACTCTTCTTGAGTCTTTAACCTTAAACTTCTAACATAATCTCTTGCTTCTTCAAAAGGTAAAAACTCTACAGGCTCCTTTATCCAATCACTCCAACTAATCCAACCATCATTTTTATACACAACATCAGGATTAGAAGGAATAAAATCTGGTCGCTTTTCTTTTCCTTTAAGTACTCCTTTAGACCACTTTTTCCAAGCTCTAGTATTTTTTAAATTCTGTTTTCTCACATATGCTCTTGCTTTTTTAAATGAAAGATATTTATTCCTCATTTATTATCCCTCTATTTTTAATTTTTAAATTTCTTTTTTAAACTCTTTACTCTTCATACTCTATTGGGTCTTTCACTCCAGCTTCACTAAAGCCTTTAAGGCGCAATCTACAACTATCACAAACCCCACACGCCTTATCGCTATTTTTATAACAACTCCAAGTATGCTCTAATTTTACTCCAAGCTCTAGTGCTTTTTTAACAATATCTCCTTTGCTTAAATGAATAAGAGGAGTTTTAATCTCAAGCGTAATATCATTTAACCCTAAATTAATAGCCTTTTGCATAGCCTTAATAAAATCTTCTCTACAATCTGGATAACCGCTGCTATCTTCTTCTACTACGCCAATAAAAATAGCCTCAGCTTCATATTTTTGCGCAAGTGCTGCAGCAATAGATAAAAATATCCCATTTCTAAAAGGAACATAAGTAATTGGCACCCCAGGTTTAATCCCCTCAGTTGGCACCTCTATAGTATCATCTGTTAAGGCATTAACCCCTATATCTTTAAAAAAATCTAAATCTATAACCTCTGTTGCTATCGCATCTATATCTTTAGCTATCTTTTTAAAACACTCTAACTCTTTATCTTGAGTTCGCTGGTTGTAATTAAAATGCAAAGCTACTACTTCATACCCCTCATTTTTAGCAATAGTTGCAGCTAAAGCACTATCCATTCCTCCAGAAATTATACATATAGCTCTTTTTTGCATAACAAATCCTTATTTCTTTTTAATATTTTACTTTAATTTAGATAAAATGGCTCTATGATTTTACTTGAAAATAAAACCAACCATAATATAGACGAAAATAGATTAAATAGTATTGCAAAATACTTAAATACTCAAAGAGATATTGAGCTTATTATTACTAATAATAGTGAAATACAACAATTAAATAAAGAGTTTAGAGATAAAGATAAACCTACAGATGTATTAAGCTTTCCGCTAGAAGATGCTCCATTTATGCCTCTTGGGACTATTGTTATCTCTCTTGATAAAGCAAAAGAGGTAGCCCATAAATTAAACCATAAAGTAGATGATGAGATAGCTCTACTTTTTATCCATGGCTTGCTTCATCTTCTAGGATATGACCATGAAGTAGATGAAGGAGAGATGAGAGAAAAAGAAAAAGAGATAATAGAGCATTTTAATCTACCAAAAAGTTTAATTATTAGAGGAGAAGATTAGTGGATTATTTAATCTTTTTTATATCTTTAGCTGCTTTAGTATATTCAGCCGAAGTAATTATAACCCAAAGTGGAAAAATTGCTAAACATTTTGGAATGAGTGATTATCTTATAGGAGCCACTCTTATTGCTTTAGGAACCTCTTTGCCAGAGATGGCCGCAACAATTAGCGCAAATTTAAACAACCGCCCAGAACTTGCAGTCTCTAATATTATAGGAAGCAATATTTTAAATATAGCTTTAGTTTTAGGATTGGTTTTAATTTTAGCAAAAAAAGTAAAACCTCATAGAGATTTCTTTGCAAAAGATAGCTCTTGGGCACTCTTTCCGGTTTTGATTTTTGTAGCAATTACTTTAGATAATGAAATTAGCAAAATAAGTGGCGCAGCTTTATTAGCCTTAATGGTTGGATATATGCTATTTTTAATTAGATATGATAAAGAGGCTTTAGAGATTAGTGAAGTAGTAGATGATGTTTTAGAAGATACTCCTAAAGAGTTTTCTCTTCCTAAAAATATTCTCATATTAATTCTAGGATTTATTGGAGTAGTATATGGCGCTGATTTTATGGTAGATAGCGCTTCAAATATTGCTAGAGATTTAGGTGTTAAAGAGTGGGTTATTGGAATAGTATTAGTCTCTTTAGGAACATCTATGCCAGAGCTTATTGTATCTATTGTAGCGGCTTTAAAAAATAGAGCAGATATGGCAATAGGTAATATTATTGGCTCAAATATGGCAAATATAACTATTGCTTTAGGGAGTGCGGCTCTTTTAAAACCTATTGAATTAGACTTTAAAGAGTATAATTTTGATATTGCAGTAATGGTAATTGCTACTTTTATGTTAGTTTTTATTACTGCTAATAAAATGTATACCAAAGCTGCTGGAATCTCATTACTAGTCTTACTTACTATCTTTTTAGAACATTTAGGTAAAAATATTCACTAAAAATAATTCCCCCCCCTCCCAAAAGTGGGAAGGTATATTAACTTAAATTAAAGCTCTTTTGCATGCTCTTGAAGATACTTAGCTACTCCACTAGAATCAGGCTTCATAGCCTCATCTCCCTCTTTCCAATTAGCCGGACACACCTCTCCATGCTCATTTGTAAAAATCATCGCATCTACCATTCTTATCATCTCATCAATATTTCTTCCTAAGTCTAAATCATTAATTACTGCATGTCGCACTGTTCCATCTTTATCTATTAAAAAACTCCCTCTAAGAGCTACTGCTTCATTAAATAATACATCATAATCTCTAGCAATCTGTTTAGTTAAATCTGCTACAAGCGGATAGCCAACTCTTCCAATTCCCCCTTTTTCAATAGGAGTCTCTCTCCAAGCAAAGTGGCTATATTGACTATCTACAGAACACCCAATTACACTAACTCCTCTCTTTTTAAACTCCTCTAACCTATTATCAAACGCAATTAACTCACTAGGACAAACAAATGTAAAATCAAGCGGATAAAAAAATAATACTGCTCCATTCTCTCCAATATTCTCATACAAATTAAAATCCTCTACAATCTCTCCATTAGCCAATACAGCAGGAGCCGTAAAATCTGGCGCTTTTTTTGTTACTATCATGAATTCTCCTTAATTAATAATTTTTATCTATAGAGAAATTATAGCTTTAGTAAGCTTAAAAAGATATTAATTAATAAAATTTTTCCTTATTGAACCTATATTTTATAATACTATACATTTTAATAATACAATAAAGCTATTTTTTTTAGACCTATAAGTAAATATTAATCAAATGAGAATAAAATATATATTAAAAAGAGGAGATTAGAATGAATGATAGTGATATTGAGTATAAAATAGAGCAAGAATGGAAAAGACAAAAAGAAGAAATGAAAAACTCAAAAGTAAATATTATAATTGCAGGAGGAACAGGAGTAGGTAAAAGTTCTTTAATAAATTTTATATTTGGTGAAAATATAGCCCAAGTTGGCGTTGGAAAACCCATTACTAAAGGTATTCATAAATATGAAAAAGAGACTTTGCCAATCAGATTTTATGATACAGAAGGATATGAATTAAACGATGGTTCTATAGATAATAATAACTTTAAACACAAAATCATTCCTTTTATAAAAGAATCTAAAAATAAAGAATTAACAAAACAAATCCACTTAGCATGGTATTGTATATCTATTACTAATAATAGAATAACTAATTTCGATATAGAAAATATAAAATTACTTAACAATATCCTCTATAAAAAATGTGCGATTGTCTTTACACAATGTGATAATGATGAAGAAACCGAAGATGGAAAAGGGGTAAAAGCAGAAGAATTTAAAAGAATACTTAAAAAAGAAAAAATAAACTCACCAATTTTTGAAACCTCAATTCAAAAAGATTTACCATTAGATATTGAAGAACTATTAGAATGGTCAAGAAATGCACTAGATGATGATACTTTAAGAGAATCTTTTGTAAGCTCTCAAAAAAAATCGGTTAGTTTAAAATTTAAAGAAGCTATTAAAGTTGTTGAAAAAAGAGCTTTAGCTGCTTCTGCAGCTGGAGCATCACCTATTCCTTTTTCCGATTCAGTGATAATAAGCGGTTTACAAATTGAAATGATGATAAAAATTGCTAATATTTTTGATATGAATAATTTAGGTAAACAATTTACAAATGTATTACAAACTCAAATAATCTCTCAAGCTGGAAGATTAGCGGCTTCAGAATTAACAAAATTAGTTCCAGGTTTAGGTTCAGTTATTAATGCTACTATTGCTGGTACTATAACTTATGCTTTAGGGTATGGAACCGCTAAAATTTTCGAAAAAGGATATAAAGAGTATTTAGATACAGGTAAAATACCTGATTGGATAGAGTTATTTAGTGGTTCTATTTTTACCAAATATTTTGAAGAAGCATTTAATTATTGGAAAGAGAGATAAAAAATGCAAAAAAATTTTACTATAAAACCTTTAAAAATTTTAATTACAGGAAAATCAGGAGTTGGAAAAAGTACTTTTGCAAATTTTTTATTTGGAAGAGAAGTATTCAAAACAGGAATTGGTAAACCAGTTACTAAAGGAATTCAAAAAACAGAATTTAAAATAAATAATACTCCCATAGAAATAATTGATACAGAAGGATTAGAACCAAATAATATATCCGATATTAAAAATAAAATTAAAACTTTGGTAGATTCTAATCAATTTTTATCTCCTACTCATGGAATATTTTACTTAATAAATGCAGCTTCAGCAAGAATAGAAGAGTTTGAAATAAATTATATAAAAGAACTCCACAGATATAATATACCAATTAGTATTATTTTAACTCATATAGATATAGCAACTAAAGAACAATTAGAAAACTTAAAAAAATTAATAGATAGAGAGTTTATGGATATAGCTACTAATAAAAATTTTGATAATTTTCATTATATATTTTTTAAACACCCTATTTTAAATATAGATATCAATATTCTAAAACTAACTTTAGTAACTAAAAAATTACGAGGAAGAAAACAAAGTTCATTATCTAAAGAAAAATTAAATCTTTATAGAAAAAATTTAATTGAAACATTTTTTAAAATATATGCCAAATATTATTTATATTATAATATTTTCGAATTAATAGAGTTTATAAAAAGGAAAATAGAAAACATAAAAAATAAAGCTATTAAAAGTATTGAAGAAGCTGATTTAAGTATTTTCAATATTACTGAATGGGAAGAAAAGTTAGATAGATTAATGGAAGAAGCAGACAAATTCTTCGATAATGAATTTAAAAAATTTGATTATATAGAAAAAGATTTTACCAACTTATTTAATAATATTGCAAATGATATAGGAATTAATATAGAAGATACTATAGATTTTAGTTTTTTAGATGAATTATTAGATTTAGAGGAGGATATAGTGTTAAAAAAAATATCTACTATTAAAAGTGTTGAAGAAAATATAGACAATATAGACAATGATGAAACAAGTATATTCCAAAAAACTTTATCCATTATCAACTTAGGAACTAAAGCTCTTAGAATAGAAACAACTTTAAAAAATATAGTTAATGAATTTTATAGAGAAATAAATCTAATAATAGATGAAATAGAAAACAAAATTATTGAGAATATGAAAAATGAAGAATGGAATATAGAAAACCATCAATAACTTTTGAAATAAAAAGGATCTTACAATGCCAATACCCCACCCCTATAAATTTACTTGTAAAAAGTGCAGATATAGTAAAGTTTATTTAATAGGAGATAATAGAATTCCCCTAGATTTTATTAAAAAGTGCCCTAAGTGTGGGGAAGTGATGGAGCGAGAAAGAGGGGAAAGGAAAAGAAATATTTTTGATGTTTTGTTTAGGAAATAAAACAAGAGTGAGCTAAAAAAATATTACTCACGCAAAAAAATATAAAAAATTTGATTTCTACTCTAAAAATATGATATACTTAG
>Ga0256835_1001452_pt1 | contig 14250 bp, 11 predicted proteins | sample PIR30metaG_FD_185972 | JGI IMG/M metagenome (GOLD analysis project Ga0256835, IMG submission 185972) | Hydrothermal vent microbial communities from East Pacific Rise, Pacific Ocean - PIR-30 | ecosystem: Environmental > Aquatic > Marine > Hydrothermal vents | place: Pacific Ocean: East Pacific...
TGAAACTAATGGACAATCCACTGCTGCTCAGGAAATTTAAACGGTTTGCAGCACGCGAAGCAGTAGCAGTGAGACCAGAGCTGAAAGGCTTTGATGAGGCCATAAAAGCCAAGGCCAGGCTTGCAAAGGGGGCCAGACGCCAGCTTTGGCTTCCGGATTTCACTGTTGAATGGAAGGTTGATCAGTATTTTGCCGAAGACGGCCATGGAAGACGCGAAGGCACAAGCTTTGACGATACAGATTGGAATGTAGGTGTATTTGCAAGGATTCCCCTCTTTGAGGGGGGAAAAACCGCGGCCAAGGCCGGCAGGCTTGAACAAGAACTTGCAAGACTGAGAATAGACAGGAACGCAGCCGCAGAGATCATCATCCAGGACGTTCTTGCAGCAGTTAACCGGACAAGGGCATCTTACCCTTCGATCATTCTCACCAGAGAGGCGGCCCTGGCGGCAAAGAAAAATCTTGCCCTTGTAACCGATTCATATATACACGGAATAAAGACCATAATTGATTTATTAGATGCCCAAAACCAATATTTAAGCGCTGAACTTAATTCGGCAAATGCCGTTTATAACTTTCTGATAGATTTTATGGGCGTTCAAAGGGCAATGGGAGAATTTGTAATCTTTATGCCCCAACAGGAACGCAACAATTGGATGGAAAAGGTAAAAAAGGCCTTGGGAGTCAGGTAATTAAAATTAAAGGGCTGTTAGGTTGCACTAAGAAGTTCAACAAAATAAAACGGATTTTTTTTGTATTTTTTGTTCCATTTTGTGTTTTGGTGATTATTATCAAAAAAATACAAAGGTCAAGAAAGGGAAAGAGTGAAAAGTCAGAAAAGAGATGTTGTTGGAGTATTGTGCGGCTTGCTATAAGCCGTTTCGTCTTTTTACAAGCGAGTCTGCAACGAAGCACTGTAAAGATAGGAGACGTGGATGGAGCAGGAATCTGGCAAGAGTTTTTTTGAACGTTTTGTTCACTCCCAGGCATCAGGCAGCATAATTCTTATAGCTGCTGCAATTACGGCAGTGGTGTGGGCAAATTCCAAATGGGCAGAATTCTATCATTATCTGAGCCATCTGGAAATAGGGGTAATATTTGCCGGCCAGACCTATCAGATGGGACTTGCCCACTGGGTCAAGGATGGGCTGATGACCATCTTCTTCTTTGTTGTGGGACTTGAGATAAAAAGGGAAGTTCTGCTTGGAGAACTGTCCAGCCTGAGAAAGGCCTCGCTACCAGTTCTTGCTGCCATTGGTGGCAGTGTTACGCCAGCCCTTCTGTATTTTTATTTCAACAGGTCGGGGCCTGCCCTTTCAGGTTGGGGAATACCAATGGCCACAGACATCGCCTTCGCAATAGGTATTTTGGCCCTTCTGGGCAAGAGGGTTCCAACCGGTTTAAAGATATTTCTTACGGCCCTTGCCATTGTGGATGATCTGATCGCAGTGCTTGTCATTGCAATATTTTATACTGCCCAGATACATGTAAAAAGTCTTGTAGTGGCTGCCATCTTTCTCCTACTTTTTTACATGGCAGTCAAATCCAAAACAAGAAGACCCTTCCTGTATCTCTTTCCTGCCATAGGTGTATGGGCAAGCTTTATGGTCTCTGGTATACATGCAACCATTGCAGGTGTGCTCATAGCCCTTCTAGTGCCAGTAAAATCTCTGATAAATCCAGGCCAGTTTCTGGAACAAATCCAAAAGGGTATTGAAAAGCTCAAAGAGACTGGTCCGTTGACAAGAGACAGCCTGACATACAACAAGCAGCAGTGGCAGCTCGTTCAGGAGATCTACCTTGCCGCAGACGACATGATACCGCCAGGAATATTTTTAGAAAAGCATCTGCATCCAGTACAGGCATTTATCATTTTACCCCTTTTTGCCCTTTTTGCAGCGGGAGTCACAATAAGTGCCGATACCATGGCATCCTTTCCCGGACCAATAAGCCTTGGAGTGATATCAGGGCTTATAGTTGGTAAACAGATTGGCATAATGTTTTTTAGCTGGCTCGCAATAGTGCTGAAAATTGCCGATATGCCCCAGGGCGTAAAATGGTCCAATATATGGGGGGTCAGTATCCTGGCAGGCATAGGCTTTACCATGTCGATATTCATCAGCGAGCTCGGCCTTGACAGCCCAAAGCTGGTGGATGAGGCCAAGATTTCCATCTTTATTGCCTCGTTCCTGGCTGGTGTAGCTGGATATCTAGTTCTAAGAAAGACCTTACCTGGTCAGGCCAATGCCTAGCCTTTTGTTATTATGGGAATAATTCGTTTTCGGTACAGCTTTCACAACCTGCTCGTATGGCTCCTGGTGTACATTGTCTTTTCCCCATTTCTTGCCAGGCTCCCAGGGGCCAAGATAATCTTTTCCCTTTTTATATCTTTGGTTTTATTTTTTGCAGTTTGTGCCATCGAGCGATATGAAAAACTTTTCAAACTGGCTGTCTTTTTTCTAGGTGTCTCCTTGACCCTTCTGTGGCTAGATGTCCTGAACATCTGGGATCTGCCCCCCCTGGCAGACACTGCTGTAATGCTTGTCTACATAGGCATACTCATATACTCCTTTTCAAAACATGTATTTCGAGCCAGAGTTGTAGACACAAAGCTCATCTGTGCAGCCTTGTGTTTATACCTGTTTATGGGAACATTTTGGGGATATATATATGAGATCATGTACACTGTTGTCCCGGGTTCCTTTTCTGGAAACATATTTTCTGCAAATGCCACTGCCGCAATCCCGCTTAGACAGCAGTTCCAGTACTTCAGTTTTGTGACCCTTACCACCCTTGGCTACGGAGACATTGTTCCCAAAAACCCAGGGGCCGCCTCCCTTTGTGCTACAGAGGCAATAATGGGGCAGTTTTTTTTGGCAGTCCTGGTAGCCCGTTTGGTGGGGATACAGGCCTCTCAACAATTTTCAAAAAACAATAATGATGATGAAGGCAAGAGCAGTGAAAGGAGTTAGGAAAAACATCACTGTATGTCCGGACTGCGATCTTCTGCTTGAAGTATCACCTCCAAGGCCAGGCTACAAAATCACATGCCCAAGATGTGGCTGTATTCTTGCTGCACCTGTAAAAGACAGTGTGGAGAAGACAATGGCCCTTAGCCTGACCGGTCTTTTTCTATTTCCCCCAGCCATCTTTTTGCCTCTTCTTACCCTTGATATTCTGGGGCTTGAAAGTACAGGGAGTATTTATGCCAGTGCAAAGGCAATGGTGGAATCGGGATTCTGGTTTACAGGTATTGCCGTATTTGTAACAAGCATTCTCGTCCCTTTCATCAAACTGCTACTACTATTTCTGGTCTCCTTGCAGGTACGACTTGGCAGGAGCGATGCCTCGACTGTGTTTATGTTCAAGACCTACAGTAGGCTAGACGAATGGGGAATGCTTGAAGTTTATATGATTGGCATACTTGTAACGATTATCAAATTGCTCCATATGGCCAAGATAGAATATGATATGGGGTTTTTTTGTTTTATAGGTCTGTTAAGTGCAACGCTACTTTCTTCATCGTTTCTTGATGAAAATTACTACTGGAATGAAATTCACATCCAGTTGAAAAAAAAGAAGGCCAGCAAAAAACAGGGGACTTTGCTAAACAAAAGGGTGCTTAAGGAGCTAAAAAGTGGGGGATAAAGGCAAGACAGAAAGGCCAAAAACAGGCCTTGAGGCGGGTCTAATGGTATGCCACGAGTGCCATAAGGTTGTAGGCATACCATCAGATGGATCATCTGCAGATTGTCCAAGATGTGCAAGCAAGGTCCATCCCAGAAAGCCAAATAGCCTTATGCATTCCTGGGCCCTTGTCATAACCTCCCTTATCCTGCTTTTTCCTGCCAACCTGCTGCCGATCATGAAGGTTGAATATATGGGTGCTGCTGAATATTCCACAATTATGGATGGTATAATCTATTTTTTTAAGGAAGGTTCATATGGAATAGGCATTATCATTCTGGTAGCCAGTATTCTTGTGCCAGTTTTTAAGATCATAGGAATAATGATGATACTGATTTCCATCCATTTTAGAATCGACAGTTGGCTTGAACACAAGACCCTGATGTTTCGTTTCATAAAATTTATCGGCCGCTGGTCTATGCTGGACATCTTTGTGATAGCGCTACTGACGGCCCTTGTTGATTTTGGTTTTCTTTCAACCATCGCTGCCGCTCCTGCAGCCCCATTTTTCTGTGGAGTAGTCATCGCGACCATGCTGGCTGCTGAAGTCTTTGATACCAGGCTCATCTGGGATTTTCCCAATGATACAATATGTCATCACTGCCACATGAACAGTGATAAAAAATAACAGAAGCAACAACTTTATGGATAATGATATGGAAAAAAGCAACATAAAAAAGAAGAAAGGGCTTTCACCCATATGGATACTTCCGGCAGTGGCTCTTTCAATAGGAATATGGCTTCTTTACAAAAGTGTTGTGGAAAAGCCCATAGATATAGTAGTGCATTTTCACAGTGCGGAGGGAGTAACCGCCGGCAAGACCAAGGTCATGTTTAAGGGGCTTCCCATTGGTGTTGTAAAAAAGATAACCGTGGATGAAGGGCTTGATACGGTATCCATGAAAATCGCCATAAGCCGCCAGGCAGAAAAGGGCCTGGTGCAGGATGTGAAATTCTGGATCGTAAGACCTGAGGTCTCCGCTGGAAGGGTACGCGGCCTTGAAACCTTGCTCACAGGCTCCTACATTGCCGTACAGCCTGGAAAATCCAAGATTCCATGTCGGGAATTCGTTGGCCTAGATGAACCTCCCCCTGTTCCTGAAGACGCTCCTGGTCTACACATACGTCTTGAGACAGACGCGCTCAACTCACTTCAAAAAGGCTCTGCCATCTACTACAAAGACATAAAAGTGGGTTCTATCCAGGGTTACAAAATGGAAGAAAGCGGCCGTATTTTGATAGACGGCTACATAGAACCTGAGTACGCAAGTCTTGTAAAACCCGGAACACGATTCTGGAACGCCAGCGGCATCACCCTTAAGGGGGGACTTAATGGAATCATCTTTCATATGCAATCTCTCAGTAGCCTCATAAGTGGTGGGGTGAGCTTTTATACTCCCCAGGAACTAATGAACCAGCCCCCAGCAAAAAATGGTGAGGTGTTCAAACTCTATCGAGACTATGAAGACGCCCAGTATGGCATTGAGATAACCCTGAAACTTTTTGATGGTGAGAACATAGTTGAAGGGCTTACAAAGGTCATATACCAGGGCATTGAGGTTGGACGGGTAAAAAAGCTTAGTCTGAATCAAAACGACAGAAAGTACAAGGTAACCGCCACCATACTGATGGACCCCATGGCTGAATCGGCCCTGCGTGAAGGAACCAAGTTCTGGATAATCAGGCCTAGAGTGGGACTTGGAGGGGTGAGCAACCTGAGCACCCTTGTGTCTGGTCCATATATCACCTTTGTTCCAGGAAGTGGAAAGGAAAAGCGGCGGTTCACCGTTCAGGGCAGCCATTCCAAGGAAATCCTAAAGGAAGGGACCTACTACCGGCTGAGGGCATCGGACCTTCATGCCCTTGACCCTGGCGCACCGGTCCTTTTCAAACACATCCAGGTTGGAGAGGTTGCAAAGTACACCCTTAACAAGGACAACAGCGTAGATCTGGTCTTCATCATCTACGACGAGTTTGAGCACCTGATAAACGACAGGTGCGTCTTCTGGAACTACAGCGGCCTTAACCTGAAGGTGACCCCCGCTGCGGTAAGTGTAAGCACCGATTCTCTAAAGGCAATCCTTTCAGGTGGGATCGCCTTTGACTATCCCCAGCGCTACTACAAAAGAAAGCTGAAAAAGGCAAAGCCATGGCGCAGGTTCCGACTCTACGACAGCTATGCCGATGCAGTGAAACATGTACCGGATCTGAAACCTGGAGGAATCTTTGTGCGCCTTGAGACTGATGAGCCCGTGTCTGTAATCTCCGGAAGCCCCATCTATTACAAAAAGGTCCAGGTTGGCGAAATAACAGGGGTAAAGCTTGACAGCAAAAAGGACAAGATAGTTATAAACGCCTTTATCAAAAAGAATTATCTTGATCTCATTACTACTTCTTCCCGATTTTATCTGACAAGCGGCCTCGAAATGAAAGGAAGCATAAGGAGTGGATTCAAGGTGAGGACCTCTCCATTGGCCTCCATCGTCATGGGGGCTGTGAGCTTTGTAAATAGTGGCAAGGGCAAGAAGATAAGGGAATGGCACTCCTTCCGTCTGTTCCCCGATCTGGAAAGCGCCAAAAATGCAGACTATGTGCCTATTACCATACGTTTTGCATCCTCCAGAGATTTGGAAGCCAACTCCAAGCTGCGTTACCAGGGTGTAAATATAGGGTTTGTAAAAAACGTCCAGTTTGAAAAAGACATGAAGTCCGTCCGGGTCACCGCCCTGGTAAACCGCCGTTACGCATCTCTTTTCACCCCAAACACCAAGGTCTGGGTAGTAAGGCCGGAGTTTGGCCTTTCAGGTGTGAGAAACCTTGAAACTGTAATCACCGGGCCTTATATAGCTATACTTCCTGGTCAGGGCACACCAGTGAGGCATCTTGTGGGACTTGATTCTCCCCCTGCAGTCCCATACCTGGACAAAGGTCTGCACATAGTTGTAGAGGCGGACTCTCTTGGCTCTCTCAAAAGGGGCTGTCCTGTCTATTACAAGCAGGTGAAAGTGGGAAGGGTACTTGGATACGAGCTTTCACCAGATTCCAGCAAGGTATGGATACACCTCAACATCTTCCACCCCTACAGCCCACTTGTAAGACAGGGGAGCAGGTTCTGGAATGTGAGTGGAGTAAGGATAAATGCAGGGATCTTCTCTGGAGTAAAAGTCAAGACTGAGTCAGTGGAGGCCATAATGGCAGGAGGGATCGCCTTTGCCACGCCAGAAGGTGAAGACATGGGGCCGACTGTGGCAGGCGGAACACATTTCACCCTTTACAAAAAGGCCGAAGATGACTGGCTGGAGTGGAGTCCGAAAATTCCACTGGGCAAAGCGAACCATGTCAGGTTCAAGCGAAATGTTTCCCCTGTTATAGGGACCTGCACGGAAACGAATCCAGCAGTCCATGATGATGGCCTTGAGTAAAGGATTTGAAGAGGAAATCTGGCTTAGTGGAAAACGGGTAGCAAAGGAAGTCACTGCTACCCTTTCTCAATGAATAAGTAAATTAATGTGTGGCCTTATAACTATCTATTTCTCTTTGGATCGAACGCATCGTTGTTTCGATTTTTCTTAGGTATTTCTGAATACGTTCTTCATGAACCAATTTTTTTTCTTCAAGCTCAAATTCCTTTTTTAGCAACTCATTTTCTTCAAAAATCAAATCTTGATATCTTTCTTTTAAATCTTGTATTCTGGCTTCTCTTTCCCGAAGTTCTTTTAAGAGCCTTTGCCTGTCTCTGTCAAGCATTTCTATTTCTCTTTCTGTTTCAGCCTCAATAGTTTTTTGTTTTATTCTTTTTAAATGGTTTTTGATTTCCCGGATTCTTGCTTCATTTCTTTTAATCTCTCCTTGAATCGCTAGCAAATCCGATTCTATTTCTAGCAGTCTGTTTTTAACCGGTTCAAGCTCTTTTTCAATCGATGCTACTTTTCTTTTCTCTTTTTCAATGGCTTTTTGAAATTTTTTCACACTGTCTTCAAAATCACTAATGAATGCTTCCATAATTCCCTCCTTAGATATTCCATAAAGATAAGTTACTTAATATTTATGTCAAATAAACCTGAATTCGTATCATAGTGCATAACCTCCCTTGCGCCTGATCGGGGAACAGCCTGATGTTAAAAGCAAGACCCAGATGTAGACTTCGCAATCAGCCATCATACTGTTTGCAGAGGTTAGCCATGAGGCATACTCCTGTGAGTCTTGCTGAAAGACATTATATCGAACTTGTATGTTATAAGTTATTACACCTGGTAAATAATTCACTTACTCTTTATAGCTGCTCTTTTGATAGAGCGTGATATAATCCTTTTTAGAAGCTCGATTTTTATCCTCCCATTACATATTGCACAAAAGGAGAAAAAGCATGTTTTTCAAACAATTTTTGGTCAAGGGCATGGGCTGTCTATCCTATCTTATTGGATGTCCCATGGCACGTAAGGCCTGTGTTGTAGATCCTAAAAGAGATGTTCAAGACTATATTGATGTGGCAAGGGCCAACGGAATGGAAATTACCCACATATTTGAAACACACATTCATGCAGACCATGTAAGCGGAAACCAGGAACTTAGATCCCGTACAGGGGCGGATATCTATTTTATGGAAGGAACTCCTGTGAATTTTACACACGAAGAGGTTCGTGAACATGATAGAATCGAATTTGGAAACGTACGCCTGGAGTTCTTAAAGACACCTGGACACACTCCCCATTCCATGTCTATTCTGGTGACGGATCTCGGCAGGGCAGAAGAGCCCTGGTTTGTTCTTACTGGTGACTGCCTTTTTGTTGGAGACATTGGAAGGCCTGATCTTGCAGGAGAAGAACTCCTTGAGGAACAGATCAAGAATCTATACGACTCCCTTCACAACAAACTAGGTGCCTTGCCAAGTCACATGGAGATATATCCTGCCCACGGTGAAGGCTCTCTTTGTGGCAAAGGCATGAGCTCAAAGCCCAACTCCACTATTGGTTTTGAGATGGCCCACATTCCGGTTTTGAAACTTTCCTTTGAAAAATTTCATGAGGAGATGACACAAAATTTCCCTCAGAGGCCAAAAAGTTTTACCCACATTATTGAAACGAATAAACAAGGGGCTCCTCTTCTTGAAAGATGCCCAATAGTAAGGGATCTTGGTCCAAAACAGGTTATGAATTTCATGAAAAAGGGCGCTGTAGTGCTTGACGCCAGAGACACGGCTGCCTTTGGCGGCGTTCACATTCCTGGCTCCATAAACATCGGCCTTGGGCCCCAGACAGCCAACTGGATAGGCATGGTGATAGAGCCTGATAGCGAAATCATACTTGTGGTAACAGGCATGGAGGCCTACATGGAGATAACCAATCAGCTTCACAGGATAGGCTACGACAACATCATTGGCTATCTTCATGGTGGCATCACTGCATGGCAAGAGGCAGGAATGCCCATAGAACACCTTTGGCAGATATCAGCTGCCAAGCTTTATGAAAAGCTCAAGTCAGGAGACTACAAACACCTGTTTGACGTACGTACTCGGATGGAGTGGGAAGCTGGACATATAAAAGGGGCCAAACATCTTCCCATAGACGTTCTTTTGAAAAATATCCCTGATATACCCAAGGATGATGAGGTGATAGTTTACTGCGGTGTGGGTTACAGAGGCAACATTGCCGCAAGCTTCCTCCAGCGACACGGTTTCACCCATGTCCACAGCCTTGCAGGTGGAATGAAGGCATGGATAAATGCAGGATACCCTGTTGAAAAATAAAAAAAACTCGGATTAAAAAGGAACTTTGGGCTCTGTTCTTTGTTTCCAAATACCCTTAATCGGCCCATATATTTATTTGAACTTTCCTAATGACTTCATAAGTCTTAGAATGAGACCTTTAGATAGGTCTGAAGTTTAAAGAATATCGCAAGATGTCAAAAAAGATGAAAATATTTCACAAATTTTCAAAACAAAATTCACATATTGCACAATGAAAATACTAAAGGCTACCAGGATAGAAAGATGCATAGGATGTCACGTCTGTTCTCTAAGCTGCGCAAGGCTTGTACATGGCCTCTTATCGTGGCAGGTATCAGGCATACGAATAAAAAGCTCGGGGGGCATTTCCACAGGTTTTGAAGCCACCTACTGCCTTGCGTGTAAAGAACCTATTTGCGCCAGGTCATGCCCTACAGGTGCAATCAGTATACGCAAGGCCGGAGGAGTGAGAATCAGAAAAGACTTGTGCATAAGATGCTCCAGCTGTATTGAAGCCTGTCCGGTCAATGCCATCACGAAAACAGACCATGGGTTCCCGGTTGTCTGCATCCACTGTGGCCTTTGTACCAATTTCTGTCCACACGGTTGCCTTGAAATGATAGAGGCAGTGTCGAGCCAAGATGTCCATGATCAAGGAGGACAGACAGGTGAATAAGGGCAACTTTCGAATAATGACAGTGGACTTATCATCCGGGAAGGCCAGCATCGAAAAGATTGCGGATCAAGACAAGGCAGTTGGTGGAAGCGGGCTTTGTGCCCTTTTGTTTGAAAAAGCAGGACTCAAAGATGAACCATGGAATCATCCTGAACAGCCGTTAATCTTTGCCATAGGTCCTCTTACTGGCTACTTTCCCCTAATGAGTAAAACCGTATGCGCCTTCAAATCCCCATACCACAACCAGTACACTGAAAGCCACGGAGGAGGCAGGAGTGCCTTGAGCCTCAGGTTTACAGGTCTTGATGCCTTGGTAATAAAGGGAAGGGCCAAAAGACCATGTCTGCTTAGCATAGGCTCTAACAGCCTGGAAATAAAAGATGCCCACTTTTTGTGGGGTATGGATGTGATATACAGTGGAAGGATAATTCGCCACATGGTAGAAAAATCCCATGGCCACCGTTCCATCCTGAGGATTGGACCGGCTGGAGAAAATCTTTCGGCAATGGCCTGCATAAACGCTGACACCTATCGCCATTTTGGACGACTTGGAGCCGGAGCGGTCATGGGGGCAAAAAATCTCAAGGCCATTGTGATCCTTGGCGATTCCTCACTTCCAATGCCCCAAGAAAATAAACCCTACCGCAAGATGTGGAAAGAAGTCTTCCAAGATGTGCACAGCTCTGGAATGATGCACAAATATCATGATCTTGGAACCCCTGCCAATCTGGAACGGTTGAATAACATCAAATCTTTGCCGTGGCGCAATCTTCAGGCCAGCTATGATCCTGACGCACACATGATTTCTGGCCAGAGCTTTGCCACAAGACATTTGCTGCGCAATCTTGCCTGCTCTGGCTGCCCGGTTGGTTGCATTCATGTCGGATTTGTAAGGGAAAAATTTACTAAGGATAGCCGTTATTATTATCAGCAGATGGCATATGACTATGAACCTATCTTTGCCCTTGGAAGCATGCTGGGAATAAAAGAGCCAGTAACAATATTAAAGCTGATAGAAAAGGCTGACCGCCTGGGTCTGGATGCAATCTCAGCCGGTGTGGCCCTGGCCTGGGCTACAGAAGCCATGGAAAAGGCTATTATCACCCAGAAAGAGACCCTGCTTCCTCTATCATTTGGTCATGGAGCTTCCTATCTGGAGGCCCTTGGGCATCTTGCAGTGGCATCTAACGAATTTTATCGTTTGCTTGCTCAGGGTACCCTGAAAGCAGCAAACAGATACGGAGGAGGCGAGTTTGCCTGCGTGCTTGGCCAAGAAATGGCAGGCTATGCCACTGGGGAGCTCTTTTTTGCAGCACAGTCCCTGGGATTCAGGCATTCTCATTTGGACACAGGCGCCTACTCCTATGAGCAAAAACATGCTGAACAGGATCTGAAAAAGGCTGTAGACTTCTTGCTTGAAGATGAACTGCCACGATGCCTCCTAAACTCCATGGTAGCCTGTCTGTTTTCCAGAAAGGTCTACACCAAGGAACGGCTTGCCCAATGTCTTGAAAGCCTCGGGTATTTGGATCTTGCTGCCAACCTTGACAAGGCCGCAGCTGATATTAGAAGGGCAAGATGGAAGCTCCGGTTCGACACGGGCTTTGATCCCGATGAGATCGAGATTCCAAAACGTTTTTTCAAGGTCACGTCGTGGAAGGGCCCTGTAGATAGAAAGTTCTTGTTAGAATTAAAAAGATCCTACGGACAGGCCATAAAAAACCTTGTATTTAAGCAGGCCAATCCACCACAAGGGACAAGGAAATAAACGATTCATGGATATTGCAGAATTCAGAGATAGGCTTAAAAAGATGGCTGGTGCCAAAGCCGGAATGATTTTGATTCATAACGGTATCGTGAGGGAATATTCCAAAGATGGCACCCCCTGTTCTACCATTGACATGAAGGTAGATTTTGAAAAACTTACCGAGATTATCGAAAAAACAAAGAACATGCCTGGTATCTTTGCTGTAGAGGTAGAGATAAACCCAGGCCATCTGAAAAAAGGTGAAGATATCATGCTTCTTGGTGTGGCCGGTGACTTTCGGGAAAACGTTATATCTGCCTTGAGTTACTGTTTAGATCGGATCAAAAATGAGGTTACCCACAAAAGGGAAGCTGCATAACAGAAAACAAGATAGCATCTAGTAAAGAAGAAATTCCTGTCTTACTGTACGAAATTTCTCCTCATCCGTGCTCAAGAATTCATCCAGCTCTTTAGGGGCACATCCTTTTTCAATCATTATTCTCAAGGCCTTGCTGCCAACTATCAGATCTGCTGGAAGATTAAAAAAGTCATATTCGTAAGGGGGAGGTGTCCATGAAAACTCTTCTCTTTGTATCCTGTTAAGGGCTGATAGAAGATTAAGGGTAAAACGATAAGGCCTGAACATATCCCTGTCTGTCACATGGATCTGAAATCCATGACATCTCTGTCTTTGCCACTTGTTAAATGTGGGCTCAAAGGATTGATACCTCAGGATGGCTCCGTCTACTGTGCCTATTTCTTTGTTTAATCGGTTAACATCTATATAGGGAGAGCCGAAAATCTCAAAAGGAAGGGTTGTTCCTCTTCCTTCTGAAAGGTTTGTACCTTCGAGAATAACCTGTCCTGGATAGACGACTGCTGTTTCTATGCGAGGCATGTTTGGAGACGGCATCACCCAGGGAAGGCCTGTATGATCAAAGTACATTTCTCTTTGCCAGCCATCCATTCTTACAACAAAAAGCTCAAGATCAAGCCCTGCATAACTTGCAAGAAAACCGGCCAGTTCACCCATTGTCATTCCGTGACGCATTGGAATAGGCGCCATGCCCACAAAGGAAAACAACCCGGCCTCTAGCATGTTTCCCTCCACCTCTTTCCCGCCAACAGGATTTGGTCTGTCTAGGATTGCAACCGTCACCCCATTTTTTGCACATTCCTTCATTGCCAAAAACAGGGTCCATACGTACGTGTAAACCCTTGTGCCACAGTCCTGCAGGTCCACCACAAGCATGTCTATTAGAGAAAGCTGTTTTTTGTGTGGCCTTCTACTTTGGCCATATAGGCTAAATACTGGGATACCAAGACCTGGATCAATGACATCACCTGATTCCTTCATATTGTCCTGCTTTTCAGCATAAAGGCCATGCTGGGGACTAAATAGGGCCTTGAGACTCCCAGGAAATGCCTCATCAATAAGAAAACGGGCATGATCTAGAGTACCAGCCACTGATGCCTGATTGCAGAGAAGCCCAAGACGCCTTCCCTTGGCCCAAGACGGCCGCTCTTTTACGAATATTTCAAGACCAGTGGAAACCAAGGTGACTACCTGAGCATCCTACCATGAAGAATTCTGACTTCTTCTTCCCACTTGTAGCCAGAAATCATGCTTCTTAAAGAACCTTTTATAGCAAAAAGTGACATGTAGAGATGGGTAATAAAAAAGGCCAAGATGCATAGCCCAAGAATAAGGTGGATCTTTATGAAACCAGCCATCTCAGCCTGCTGTCCAGCCATGATACTTACACAGTAGCCTGTATAAAACATTACTGCGCTACCAAGAAAGGCCAGCCAGAACCACATCTTCTGACCGAAGTTGAACTTTCCTGCCGGTATCTCTTGTTTTTTTCTGCTAAGATAGCCCCCTGCCTTTAAAAGCCACAACAGATCATATGGAGCAGGAAGCATGTCTTTTATCCATACGATGAAAAGGGGGGCAGCAACCGCTAAGAATCCGTAAGCACTCCAAAGATGTATGGTTCTGGCAGAAAGGACTAGAGGCCCCCCGCCAATGAATTTTGCAAATATGATCATAAGGCCAGTGACAACCAGCAGGCTAAAGAATATGGCGCTTGCCCAGTGCAAAAATCTTGTAGCCCCAGAATAAAACCATATCCTTTTACCAGAGTGGGCAAATTTTTTTGGACCAATGACTATATAATGTAGAAGGAATACCAGAGGAACGCCAAAGAGTACAGGCAGATAAAGCCTGTTAATGCCCTTCACAAAGGCAATAAAATCCCCTGCATAATGCTGCCAGTCTTTAGATACGAGGTCAAACTCCCTAAAAATTTGGGGAGTAGAAACAAGAGCAAACTTCCTCAAGACAGTTTCAGATGCAAACACAAGACAGCAGCAGCCAAGCAGGCACGCGGCAAATGCGCCTGCCTGCCAGAA
>Ga0256835_1001453_pt1 | contig 14245 bp, 4 predicted proteins | sample PIR30metaG_FD_185972 | JGI IMG/M metagenome (GOLD analysis project Ga0256835, IMG submission 185972) | Hydrothermal vent microbial communities from East Pacific Rise, Pacific Ocean - PIR-30 | ecosystem: Environmental > Aquatic > Marine > Hydrothermal vents | place: Pacific Ocean: East Pacific...
GGCGCGGCTCCAGGAAGTTGGTTCGTTTACCCTCGGGCGGCGTCGGGGCAGGGAAAATGTATTTAAACTTTTCCGTGAAGACGTGCACAAGGTAGGCAAATTACAATAATATTAATATCTAAGAGATTTACGGGCTATTTAACAAAACTGAAAATTTAGAAATCACCCCGCTCACGAATTTAAATGATGTTTAACGAAAAAACGTATATTGCAAAGTCAGGTATCCTGTTTTGCATTTAATTTATATGTTTATGTTCAGTTAAGCAAAACCTGGTAAAACTTAAACGACAATTATAATTTCGCGTTTATTAGAGACTAAAAAACCCAATCATGCGGTTTTTTAATTATATGAATTGCTTTTATTTAAACAACAAATAAATTAAATAACATGCCTTATACCGCGATGATGCGGGCGAGCAACGAGCTCCAAGCGGTTATTTATATTTGTATATAAATTGTTAAAGTCCGCGGCTACTCCCCAAATGAGTCAGTTTGTGGTATCTTGTCTTATGCTACTGCCCGGTGGCGGGTGCGGGTTCCCGCTTCGGGGTGTGGAGCAACCTTAACGCCGCTATATATTGCAGGCGCAAATATAAATGTTGGAACCATTGATGTACCTAATGATTGCTGTAAGGAGTGATACCCCCATGCCCAACCCCCCATTCCGGCCCCGGTTGCTTCTTCCCCCCGCCGTCATCCTCTCCCTGTTCCTCTTCATCCTTCTCGTCCCCCTGCTCCAGCCCGTCGCCCTGGCCGCCCAAGGCCCCGCCGTCGAGCTCGAGCTCCTTTCCTACAAAGTGGTGACGACCACCAACGAGCAGGGCGAGCCCATCGAGGAACTCCAGCCCGCCGGGGAGGTAGCGCCGGGTGACGTGCTCGAGTGGCGCCTGATCGCTCGCAACGCCACCCCCAACACGCTGACCAACGTCGTCCTCATCATCCCCATCCCCCCCGAGACCTACTACCTCGAGGGGACCGCCAGCGTGCTCGTCCTTCCCCGCTCCCAAGAAGGTTCGGACAAGGACGCCCAGGAAGAGGGCGCGACCATCGTCGTCCGCCCCGAGTTCAGTTACGACGGTGGCGAGCACTTCGCGCCACCCCCGCTGCTAAAGGAGGTCATCGAGATCGTTGACGGCAAGAAAGTGGTCAAGCAGGTTCCGGTCCCCCCCGAGGAGTACACCCACGTCCGCTGGGTCGTGCCCGTCATGCAGCCGGAACAGGTCATCGAGGTGTATTTGCGCACCAAGGTGCGCTAGGCCCACCGGGGTGCGCTAGGCACACGGAGGTGCCCGAACAAGGAGGCGTTACATGCGTATGAAACAGGTAAAGGCCATCAAGACCCTCTTCTTCATCTTCCTGGTGTTGGGCCTGGGCGCGGTCCTGGCCGCGGGAACCCCCGCGGGTACCGAGATCCGCAACCAGGCTTCGGCCACCTACACCGATTCCTCCGGCCAACCTCAAAGCACGACCTCGAACGAGGTCGTGACGGTGGTGCAGCCGGTCTACGGCTTCACGATCACCCCCGACGGCACCGAGACCGACCCGGGCCAGACCCAGTCGGCGGTCCCCGGGGGCACGGTCTACTTCCCCTACACCGTCACCAACACCGGCAACACCACCGACACCATCGACCTGGAGACCAGCACGGACAGCACCCAGGACGACTTCACCCTCGAAAACCCCGAGATCTACCTCGACGAGAACTGTGACGGTCAGATCGACCCGGGCGAGTCCGTGGTGTCTTCGGTCGAGCTCGCCGCCGACGAGAGCGCCTGCCTGGTGGTGGCCGCCACCGTCCCCACCAGCGCCACCGAGGGCCAGAGCGGCCTCGTCGACCTCAGCGGCACCAGCCAGGGCGACGACACGATCACCGACGAGGACAACTGGGCCGAGGCCCTGGCCACCGAGAACGCCGTCCTCACCTCCACCAAGAGCGCTACCCCGACCGGTGAGGTCGCCCCCGGCGACACCATCGCCTACACCATCGAGGGCTCCAACGTGGGCGGCAGCGACGCCTGCGCCATCGAGAACGTCGCCAACCTGGACGGCCAGGACCTCGACGGCATCATGATCTACGACGACATCCCCGCGGGCACCACCTACGTGGTCGGCTCCGCCTCCGGTACCGCGGGCGCGGGCGATGTCACCATCATCTACTTCCTCGACACCAACGATGACGGCACTGTCGACCTGGTGACCGACCAGGAGAGCGACATCTCCGATCCCGCCCAGGTCGTGAGCATCGGCATGCTCATCGAAGACCCCAACTCGCCGAATTACGACCACACCACCGACGACCCCTTCTTCCCGCAGGGCGCCCAGTACGAGCTCACCTTCTCGGTGACCGCCGACGACGGCCTCACCCCCGACGACACCATCGAGAACAGCGCCACCGTCAACTTCGACGGTAACTGCGACGGCGACGGCGACGACGACGGCGAAGAGGTCACCTCCAACACCACCACCAACGGCGTCGCGCCCACCTACGAGGTCTACAACGGTCCCCAGGACGACCCCGACTCGGACGGCAACGGCTTCACCAACACCTACACCGACCCGACCGGCAAGACCTGGAACTACGACGAGACCACCGATACCACCGATCCGCGCGACGACGACGCCGAGACGATCACCGACGAGGTCTACGGCGGCGACACCGTCTACTTCCCCTTCACCCTCCAGAACAACGGCAACACCGACGACACCTTCGACCTCTCCCTGAACATCGTCGACCCCGACACCAACGACGACGCCGACCCCACCACCTGGAGCTGCCAGATCGTGGCTTCGGACGGCACCACCCCCATCTCCGGGCCCGTGGGTCCCGTCCCCGCCGGCGGCACCTTCGACTACGTGGTCAAGTGCTCCATCCCCGCCGACTACGTTGAAGACGGCTCCGAAGACGCCGCCCACATCGAGGTGACCGCCACCTCCGAGGGCGACCCCACCCAGTCCAACAAGGTCACCGGCATCGTCGAGGACGTCCTCCCCGGTTACGCGGTGGACGCCGCCCAGCCCGGGAACTCGAATGACGGCGACGAGAACAACGACGACCCGCCCGCCCAGTCCACCGACCCCGGCACCAGCGTCGAGGTTCCCTTCGAGGTGACCAACACCGGGCACAACCCCGACACCTACGACATCACCTCCGAGCTGCCCGACGGCTGGACCGGCACCGTCTACCCCGACGAGGACTGCGACGGCGCCATGGACGACCCGGCCCCGGCTCCGGTCACCGACACCGGCCTGCTCGACGCCGGCGAGACCGCCTGCTTCATCCTGGTGGTCGACGTCCCCGAAGACCAGGCTCCGATCACTCTCGATCCCAACGACCCGAATGACGACAACGTCACGATCACCGTCACCTCGCACGCCGACCCCGACAACTCCAACGACACCATCAGCACCGACATCGAGGTGAACCCGGTCGCCGCCATCGACTTCAGCCCCGACCGCAGCGGCACCGTCACCAGCCCGGGCACCATCGTCTACAGCCACACCATCACCAACGACGGCAACGAGCCCGCGGACGTGACCTTCGCGCTCGACACCGACAAGGACAACTGGACCTACCAGATCCGCGTGGACACGAACGGCGACGGCAGCCTCGACGACGAGAGCTGGGTCACCCTCGACCCCGACAACCCCACCAGCACCCTGCTCGATGACCTGCCCGCCGGCGAGTCCCGCGACGTCGAGGTCCGCGTGATCGTGCCCGACGGCGAGCCCGTAGGCACCGTGGACGCGGCCGACATCACCGCCAACGCCACCTTCGACAGCGGCGCCACCGCTGAGGACACCGTCACCGACACCACCACCGTCGTCGGCGGCGACCTCCGCCTCGAGAAGGAAGTGGACAAGACCGAGGCCCAGCCCGGCGACCAGCTCACCTACACCGTGACCGCCAGCAACATCGGTACCGCCGACCTGACGCAGGTCATCATCACCGACCCGCTGCCCGGTTACACCGACTTCGTGAGCGTCTCCGCCACGATCTCGGGCTTCGACAGCGGCGCCACCGTGCTCTACTCCAACGACGGGAGCAGCTGGACCGACGATCCCTCCACCATCAGCCTCGCGTCCGGCCAGTCCATCTACGTGGCGGTGGACACCGACGGCGACGGTGACATCACCGATGCCGACGTCATGCCGCCCGGCGCCGAGATCGTGATCACCTTCGTGGTCGAGGTGCAATAGGCTTCTCATCCTCCCCCCGCCGCCCGCGGGCGGCGGGGGGAGAACCTAAACACAACAAGGGACGTTTAAAACAGGAGTCCATAAACCATGAAAAGAGCCCCACGCCCAAGGCTAGCGACCGCGCCGACCGCAAGGCCGTCCGCTGCGCTGCTTCACGCGCTGCTCGCCGTCCTGCTCATCGCGTTTTCCGCGGCGGCGCTCGCGGCCACACCGGCGGGGACCGTTATCACGAACCAGGCCACGGCCCTGGCGGGAGGCAGGACCTACCGCTCCAACCTCGTCGAGACCGTCGTCCTTCCGGTCTGCTCGGTCACGATCACGCCCGACGGCACGCCCGCGCAGCCGGGGCAGACGGTGGACGTGGTCCTGGGGGGGACCGCCTACCTCCCCTACCGCATCCTCAACACCGGAAACGCCAGCGCCCGCTTCGACCTCACCCTGCAGCAAGACCCCTCGTCGGAGTGGACGCCGGTCGCTTCCGCCCTCTACCTCGACGAGGACTGCAACGGTCGGCTCGACCCCGCCGACCCCGCCGTCACCGCGGTGGACCTCGCCGCCGGTGAGGAGGCGTGCCTGCTCGTGTCGGTCCAGGCCCCGGATCAGGGGCGTGGGGATTTGTACATCAGTCCGGTCGCGGCCTGCCCCCAGGGCACCAGCGACCGCGAGAACTACGGACGGGTCCACCTGCTGGGCGGTCCGCAGCTCCAGGTCGACAAGAGCATGACCCCAACCCGGGTGCTCCCCGGCGACCTGGTGCGCGTGAGCCTGAGCGTGCGCAACGCGGGCGACGCCCCCGCCGAGCCGGTGACCCTGAGCGACGACCTCGCCCCGCTGGCCGCCGCCGGCGCGCGCTACGAGCCGTCCAGCGCCCGCGCCGCCAAGGGTACGGTGGAGTTCTCGGACGGCGGCGGCTGGACGACCCGCGAACCGGCTTCGGTGAGCGGCATCCGGCTCGTGCTCGACCGGCTCGACCCGGGCGAGACGGCCGTGCTGGTCTTCTACCTGCGCGTGGCGGACGACGCCGCGGCGGCCACGGTGCGAAACCGCGCCGTCGCCGAAGGGCCCGGCGGCCCCGCCGAGGGCACCGCCGAGTTCGAGATCGCGCCCCGCTACGAACACTTCCTGGGTCCCCGGGGGAATCCGCGGGCCCTGCCCGGCGGCGAGGGGAGCCCCGACGACCTGCAGGAGGTGCCCTACCTGATCGCCGGCCAGACCTACTGTTTCGAGCACACCCTGGAGAACGCTTCCACCGCGGCCGACGACTTCGACCTCTCCGTCTCGGGCCTCCCCGAAGGGGTGGAGGGTGCCTTCTACCTCGACCCGGACACCCCGCTGGAATCGCCGGTGCACCTGGAGGCGGGCGCCTCGCTCGACTTCCTCTTCTGCGTCGTCGCCGAAGACGTCGTGCCCCCCTTCACCGCCGACCTCGTGGCCACCTCCGCGGCGAGCGGGGCCAGCAACCACACCTACGACCGGGTGAAGGAGGTCTGGCCCGCCGACGCCCTGGCGCCCACCAAGCGGGTGGACCCCGAGGGTACGGTGACCGCCGGCAGCGAGCTGGTCTACACCCTGCACTTCGAAAACGGCTACCCCATCGACCTGACCCACGTCGTCATAGAAGACCCCCTGGACGAGCACCTCGAGTACGTCGCCAGCGACCCCGAGGGCAGCTACGACCCCGAGGGGCACCTCCTGCGCTGGACGCTGGAGACCCTGCCTTCGGGGGCCGGCTGGACGGCCACGGTGACCGTGCGGGTCAAGCAGGACACCCCCGACGACGTGATCATCGAGAACGCCTTCACCGTGCGGTCCGACCAGCTGCCCGATCCGGTGGCTTCCGACCCCACCCGGACCCCCGTGTGGAGTTCGCAGCTCCTCTTGCAAAAGGAGGTCAGCCCCGCCGAGGTGCGCCTGGGCGAGCTGCTCCACTACGTCCTGACGGTGCACAACCCCAGCAACGCGGCGATGACCGTGACCGTGACCGACATCCCCGCCGCGGGGCTGCGCTACGTCGCCGGTTCCGGAACGCCCCTGGAGCCGGAGCAGCAGGACGACCGCCTGGTCTGGGCCGACCTGCGCCTGGAGGGCGGGGAGACGCTGGTGCTGGAGTACGACATGCGGGTCCTGCCCGGCGCCAGCGGCGAGCTGGTGAACGTGGCCGTCGCCGAGGGCACGGCTTCGGGGAGCACGGCCACGGCCCGCTCCCGGGCGACCGCCCGCGCGCGGCTGGCCGAGGGGGCCTTCCTGCCCCGCCGGGCCACCCTCGTGGGGCGGGTCTTCCTGGACGCCGACCGCGACGGCCGCTACGACCCCGGCCGCGACGTGCCCCTGCCGGGCGCGCGGCTGCTGCTCCCGGACGGCACCCAGGTGAGGACCGACGTCGTGGGCAACTACGCCTTCCGCGACATCGAGGCGGGCGTCTGGCAGGTCGTGCTCGACCCGCAGACGGCGCCCTTCCCGCCGCTGCCCCACCCCGAGGCCCTGGGGGACGGCTACCGCCACCGCGTCTACGCCTGGGGCCTGACGGTGAGCGACTTCCCGCTCGCGGCCCCGGCCGGGGTCATCGAGGCGACCCGCTCGACCTCCCTCTTCTTCGGTCCGTTGCGCGTGGACAAGCACCTCATCCCGCTGGGTGAGGGGCGCGTCCGCGTGGTGCTCCACCTCGTAAGCAGCACCCCCCTGCCCGAGCTGACGCTGCGCGATCCCCTTCCCGAGGGCGGGGAAAAGATCTTCGACCTCGGCACCTTCGAGGGCGAGAAGACCCTCACCTACGACCTGGAGGTAGAGGGCCGGCCCGTCCTGACCGATCCCGAGGTCCGCTGGAGGTATCCGTGATACGCGTTCGGGGGATGCTTCTTACCGTAGCGATCGGGCTGATTGCGCTCCTGGCCCTGGCGCAGGGCGAAAACGGGGCGGCGCCCCTCGTGGTTCCCGGGACCGAGCTGGGCTGGGAGACCGCCAAGCTGGAGCTGGTGCTGCGCGTCTCCGAGGAGGCGCGGGTACACCTCGAGGTGTACTCCCCCGGGTTCGACCCCGACGACTACCGCTCCCCCAACGAGTTCGGCGACGAGCGCTACGACGGGGCCGACACCCCCCTCAGGACCCTGATTCGCGTCTTCGACGGAGACGGCGAGCTGCGCCTGCGCCGCGAGTACGGGGTGGAGCCCCACCGCTGGCACACCCTCATCGACGGCGAGCTCGCCCCCGGGGACTACCTGGTGGAGATGCAGTTCTTCGGCAACGGCAAGAACGCCCTGGCCTTCCGCCTGAACACCGAGCCCGCCGGCCGGGCCACCCTGGAGGTGGCTCCGGGGTCGATGCAGACCTACAACGTTCACGGCGAGGCGTGGCAGTACCCCTTCACGCTGGAGCAGCGCGAGGGCTTCGCCCCCATCACCGTGGGCATCTACGACGGCGACGGCCCCGGCGAGCTGCTGGTGCGCGTGCAGAAGCCCGACGGCTCCAGCGAGGCGCTGCCCACCCCCGGCAACGGCGAGTGGGTGCGCTACCGGCTCGACGAGGACGGCCGTTACCGCTTCGGTTTCAGCCAGCCCCCCACGGCCCGGCAGTACACCAACACCGTGGGTTTCAAGGTCTTCCAGGGCGAGGTCAAGGTCGGCGCCGTGGACACCGAAGGCCGCCCGGTTGAGGGCGTCGCCTACACCATCACCGGCCACTACGACCGCATCGTCTTCCTGCAGGGCCTGCCCGAGGGCTGGGAGCTGGTGGATACCCGCATCCGCTACGGCGTGGCGCTCTCGCCCAGCCGCACCCTCTTCGGGCCCGGCGGCGGCGAGGTGGTCTACGTCCTGCGCCGCGCCCAGGGTACCCTCACCGTCAGGGCCGCCGCCGTCTGCGGCGAGACCCGCCAGCCGGTCCCGCTGCGGCTGCGGCTGGGCGATGAGACGGTGACCCTGCCAAAGAGCGGCCAGACCACCCTCACGCTCCCCCCGGGCACCTACCCCGTGACCTTCGAGGCCCCCGGCGCCCGCGCGGAGGCCCCCGAGACGGTAACGGTGGCCCCGGGCTCGACCGGCGCGCTGGAGGTGAAGCTCTACCCGGAGGTCGCGCTGGAGCTGAAGCTGCAGCCCGCCGAGCTGGTGGCGGGTGAGGCCACCCTGGCCCAGGCGCGGCTGACCACCCGCTTCCCCTACACCCTTCCCGCCACCCTGCGGCTGAAGGTGCCCGAGGGGCTGGCGGTCTCCGGCAACCCCGCCGTGACCTCCCCCCTGAGCGCCAGCCACCCCGTGCGGCTGAGCACCTGGGTCCGCGCCGAGGAGGCGGGCGAGCACGAGCTCGTGGCCGTGGCGTCCCCCTGCGCGGCGGAGGCCCGCGCCGAACTCAAGGTCGCGCGCCCCGCCCAGGTAACGCTGCGCAAGGCCGCTCTCACCGAGGCCGTGGCCCCGGGTGAGACCGCCCGTTTCCGCATCACCGTGGAGAACCGCGGCGGCGCCCCCGCCCGCGTCCGCGTGGTCGACGACTTCCCCGCGGGCCTGGAAGGGGAGGGGTTGGACCGCTCCCTGGTGCTGGAGCCGGGGGAGACCCAGACGTTCGAGGTCGCCGGAACGGTGGCGGCCACCGCCCCCGAGACCCTGGTCAACACCGCCCGGATCTACCTCGAGGGCCAGCCCGCCGGCGAGAGCCGGGCCGAGGTCGCGGTGACCCGCCCCCGCCTGACCCTGGAGCGCACCATCGACAAGCGCATGGCGGTACCCGGCGAGACCGTGCGGGTCTGCTTGCGGGTGGCCAACGAGGGGGCTTCCCCCGTCACCTACCGCCTGACCGACCGCTACCCCGAGTGGCTGGAGCCCCTTTCCGAGCCGGAGTTTAGCGGTACCGTGGCCCCCGGCGAGAAGGCCGAGCACTGCTACGAGGGCCGGGTCCGCTTCGGCCCCGAGGCCGAGGGCCGCTTCGAGGCCCGGCTCGTCCCCGAAGGGGGCGGCACCCTGCAGGCGGCGGGCGGGTTGAAGCGTACCCCCCTGGTCCTGCAGAAGGTCGCCCAGCCCCGTCGCGTCGTCGAGGGCGAGGTCGCCCGCTTCGAGGTCACCCTGACCAACCCCACCGATCACGAGGTGCCGGTGCGCCTGCTGGAGGCCCCCGCCGAGGGGCTGGGCATGAAGCCCGCCACCGAGACCCTCACGCTGGGCCCCGGGGCTTCGCGCACCTTCACCTACGAGGCCCGCCCCGAGAAGGTCGGATCGCTGGAGAACCGGGTCTCGGTCTTCGTGGGCGACACCCCGGCGGCGCCCCCCGCGCGGGCGACCCTTGAGGTGCTGCCCCGCCTGCAGGCCCGCCGCGTCTCCGAGATCAAGCTGCCCTTCACGGTCGAGGGGGCGGGCGACGCGCTGCTCATCGCCCACCGCCTTCCCGAAGGCGCGCGCTACCTCCCCGGCAGCAGCCGGCTGGACGGCCGCCCCATCGATGAACCCCGCCAGAGCGAGGACGGCCGCCTGATCTGGAAGCTCCCCTTCGCGCGCGAGGGCGTGCTGACCTACACCGTCGAACACGCCAGCGCCCTGCCGCAGCTTCCCGCGCCCGAGCTGACCCTGCTCGCCGGCGGGCGCGAGCTCTTCCTGGCCGGCCAGCTCACCCTGGAGGACTACGAGGCCGCCCGGCCCCTGCGCAAGGAGGACCGCGAGGGCCTGATCCAGTACCCCCTGCCCGGCACGGTCTTCCGCAACGTCGACAGCACCCGCATCCTGGTCGTGGCCCCCTACGGCGCCGAGGTGCGCCTCACCGTCAACGGCCGCCCCGTGGACCGCGACCGCCTGGGCGAGGCGGAGTACAACGCCGCCACCGGCACCCAGCGGCTGGCCTACTACGGCGTTCCCCTGGAGGTGGGGCGCAACGTGATCGAGGTCGAGACGGCCGGCCGGAGCGACCGGGTGGAGGTCTTCCGCGCCGGCCGCCCGGTTACGCTCGTGGCCCTGCCCGAGGAGGTCGTGGCCGACGGCCGCACCCCCATCCGGCTGCGCATCGAGGCGCGCGACGACCAGGGCTTCGCCACCGGGATGGGCTTCGTGACCGTCGAGTCCAGCGTCGAACCCATGCTCGCCGACGCCAACCTGCACGAGTCCGGCTACCAGGTGCTGCTCAAGGACGGCGTGGGCGAGCTGGTGCTGCGCCCGCTGGCCACCCCCGGCGAGGTCGTGGTGCGGATGGCCAAGGACCGCATCGAGGGCGAGAGCAAGATCTACGTCCCCGGCTCCACCCACGCCCTTTGGACGGCCCAGGGCAGCGTCACCGTGCGCTACGGCGGCGACGCGCTGGAAGTCGGCGGCCAGGTCCGCGGCTACCTGGAACGGCCCCTGGCCGGGGGCACGCTCCAGGGGGCGGTGAGCGTGGGCGCCACCACGAGCGCGGGGTCGGTCTCCTACTTCCCCGACCTCCGCGACCGCGACCCCAACCGCGACCGCTTCCCGCTCGTCGGCTCGGGCAACGGCGCCGAGCGCCCCCTGGAGTCCGACGACGGCGTCGCCCTCAAATACGACAGCCCCAACTTCTCGGTGGGCTACTACCGGACCTCCCTCGCCCTGCCCGGGCTGAAGGGCATGCCCACCGCCACCGCCCTGGTGGTCCGCAGCCGCGGCCAGCTGGAGGCGGGCGGGTTCGTCGCCCTGCTGCCCAGCACCGAGATCGTCGACGAGATCGTTCCCGACGGCACCCGCACCTACCGGCTCTCCCGCGCGGTGCGGCCGGGGAGCGAGACCGTCTACCTGCGCACCGGCGCGCTGGAGACCCGCCTTACCCCGTTGCGCGACTACGTGATCGACTACCCCACCGGCCACATCACCCTGGCCCGTCCGCTCTGGCCGACGGCCACCGACAACGTCACCCCCGTGCGGCTCATCGTGAGCTACGCGCCGGAAAACGCCCCGCGCGACACCCCCGCCTTCGGGGCCGGGGCGCGTTACCGGATGGGCCCCTTCACCTTCGGCCTGGCGGCCGCTTCGCTCGACCGCGGCGCCACCTGGAAGTTCGGCGCCGAGGCCGCCTACGCCACCCCCACCCTGAGGCTCACGCTGGGCTACGCCTACGAGGACGGCCGCGGGGTGGTGGGGCTCAGCGCCGCGGGGCACCAGGGGCCGGTGGAGGCTTCGGGCAACCTGCGCTACGACGGCACCCTGCAGGGCAAGCTGCGCCTGGCCGCCGAGGTGGGCGCGGGCGGCAAGGTGGCCCTTGAGCACCGCGGCTCCGGGACCAGCAACCGCTCGACCCTCCTTTACGAGCACCGCTTCGGCCGCATCGACGCCGGCGTGGGCGCGAGCTACGAGTGGACCACCGCCACCCTTGGCGCCGTGGGGCGTCTGGGTTACAGCGGCGAGCGCCTGCGGGTGTCCCTCACCCATACCCAGGGCTTTTCCACGGCGCCCGTGCTCACCACCCTGAACGCCAGCTACACCTTCGACGCCAACCTCAAGCTCGACAGCGAGCTGGCCTACACCTGGGGCGAGGGGCTGAGCGGAACCCTGGGGCTCAACCAGCGCCTTGGTCCCGCCAACCTGAGCCTCAGCTACGCCCTGCCCAATTCCGACGGCGGCGGCAACCGGGCCCGCTTCGGCATCGCCGCCCCCCTGCCGCTGAGCGAGACCACGACCCTGGACCTCTCCGCCGGCTACGACCGCGACCTCGCCAGCGGCGCCTACCAGGCCGCGGCCGGCGCGGGCGTGCGCTACAAGACCGACGACCTCACCGCCACCCTGGGCGTGGAGGGAACCACGGGCAGCGAGGGGAGCAAGGTCACCCTGCGCACCGGCGCCACCGGCCGGCTGGACGAGCGCCAGACCCTCTCCTTTGACGCCAACTACGTCTTCGCGGCCGAACCCCACGGTCGCTTCACCCTGGCCTACGCCTACCGCGGGAGCGCCTGGCAGGTGCTCACCTACCACCGCATGACCAGCGAGGGCGGCCTCACCTTCGAGGGCGAGCTGGCCCCCACCTGGCACCCCACGACCGGCTTCCAGCTGCGCCCCAGCGCCGCCTACCGGGTGGCCCTGCCCGCCCCCGAGACCACCCTCTACCAGGTGGGCCTGGGCGCCAACTACTACCCCCTCCCCCGCCTTGGCATCGGCGGCGGCGTCTACTACCTCTGGCAGCCCGCCCTGGCCCAGTCGGCCACCGCCTTTAGCGTCGAGGCCAGCGTGCGCCTCATCGACCCCGTCTGGGTCAACCTGGGCTACACCTTCGGCGGCTTCACCGGCCTGACCCCCGAGGCCCGGCCGGGGTGGTACTTGAGAATGGACTTTCTTGGCGAGGGAGGTATTTGATGAAAAAAATAATATATTTCCTTGCTTTAACTATTGTAGTGTCTACTGGCATGATTGCAAAAGGTGTTAGCGTAAATATTACCGACGATCCTCAAATAATTGAAGGAGAAGATTGTAGTGAAACAAATTTGCCCACGTATCGCTTCCCTACGGATGCAACGGTTGATGGTCAGCCTGTTGATGTTTTGTTGACGGTGTTGGGAGAAGACAACGATTGGACGGGAACTTGCGTTGGGGCCGAAAAAGACAGCATTAACGATTATACTGGACGGATTTCATTGATTATTCGTGACACGGATGATGATGACAATGCGGCGTGGATGGACATTAAACTTCAACTTGTTAAAAAAGACACTTTCGATATTGTAGTCCCTGATCGCGTCCAAATATCATTTTTAGATTTAGATAGCTATACATATAATGATACATACAAAACCGAATCAGACGATGCGTATATTAAAACACAGGGGCAAACGTATGCTGCGTACATTAGCAGCGACTCCCAAGTTACTGTAACTGATTCTCCTTTAAGCGAGTATGATTTAATGTTTGATGGTTGGTACAGTGGAAATGAAGACGAGTGTAATGAGCATGAAATAGCATGTTATGCTTCTGTGGTTTTTCTTAATACAGGCGAAATATATTTTCGAGTGCAAAACGATAATGCATACGGCGAGCCCGGCGTCAGCTCTGATTGGTATCGCTTGATGGTTGTCAGTCTTCGGGTTGATGATTTAGATTCATTGCTTGATTATGATGACGCGGGTGATGCCCCCAGTAGTTACGGGGAGCAAACGTTGCCTGTTTCCACTGCCGTTTCGCTAGGAGAGGGTCTCGTCCCTGATCCCAATAACGGCTATCAAGGGAGTGCCACGGCAGACTTAGATGACGAAACTATAAATGCGCGTTATTTCGATGACGAGGAGGGCGTTCGTTATTCGGGTAGCGATATTCAGGGTGCGACCTTTTACCCTGGAGAACACACATTACAAATTCATACTTATAACGAGGATGGAAGTGTTGGGTATTTAAATGTATGGATAGACTGGAATCGTGATGGCGATTTCGATGATGCTGATGAACAGTTAATTGTTAATCAAGAAATTAATTCTGCAAATCTTTCTACTACTAATGTTTCTTTTGTCGTTCCTTCAGATATCAATCCTGGTGAAAGTTATTTGCGTGTAATTTATAGCGATGAGCAAGATGCTGGCGGCTGTGGCGAAATAGAAGATTATTTAATCTATTTTGCTCGTCGCGTCATCTCTGGCCATGTTTTTGAAGACGTCGCGGGCGATGCCCTCTCCGATGGCGATACCACTATTAACGATGCTTCTGGCGACCAGGTAGCCCGTGGTGGCGTGACCGTTTATCTGTACGATGACGATGGAAACCTGGTGGACACCACCACCACGCAAAGCGACGGCTCTTATCAGTTCGTCGTTTCCCCGGGTACCTACTGGCTCACCATCGACTCCAAAACCCTCACCCCCTCCCATCCCTACAACACCGGCTTCGATCAAGGTGACGTCTGGGCCGAACAGACCTACGGCCCCGCCGGCGCCCTCTGCGCCGATCCCGATGACGCCTACGGTTCTACCAGTGATGCCGGCAACACCTACGACGATCCCTATCTCCGCACCGAGCCCGGCCCCTGTTACGGCGGCAAGGACGGCGCAACCTCCGACGACGCCTCCTCCCTCTCCACCGCCGAACACGTAGCCAAAGTCACCGTAACCGACCAAGACGTCACCGGCCTCGACTTCGGCTTCTCCTTCAAC
>Ga0256835_1001455_pt1 | contig 14243 bp, 13 predicted proteins | sample PIR30metaG_FD_185972 | JGI IMG/M metagenome (GOLD analysis project Ga0256835, IMG submission 185972) | Hydrothermal vent microbial communities from East Pacific Rise, Pacific Ocean - PIR-30 | ecosystem: Environmental > Aquatic > Marine > Hydrothermal vents | place: Pacific Ocean: East Pacific...
GTTGATGGACTGGGGGCTGCTCTTTCAGCCATTTAGGTACATTTTGAAGAATTTCATGCGAACGCTCTGGATTGCGCAGTTTTACCTCAAGAGCCTTTGCTCCAATTTCATCTGCTTTATAGTCGGTAAGTCCTGCATGATGGCCCATTATTAGCCAGGAAAGTACCCTGTCTGCCCCAGTCCAGCCCTTTAAAACGGCCAAGTGACCTCCAGCCTCAGAGTGAATTATTGGGCCTGTAGCCCTAAGGTCTGTCTCTATCCCATTTTCAACAAAAAGTTTCGCCTGAAAAGCTGGCGAAAATTTCCCTAAATCATGCCAAAGCCCTGCCAAATAGGCCCAATAGTCCCCTTCGAACTTGGCCGCAAATTGGGAGGCTAGTTCAGCAACGTTTTTTAGATGTTCTTCAAGGGGTTGCCACTTTTCAGGTGGCTCACCTTCAAGGCTATGAGCAAAAAATTTTGTGGATTTCACTTGTAAAGACGACCTACAATTATTAATACCGGAATTTAATTCAATTTAACGCCTTTAAAAGAAAAAATCCACCAGCTCAAGGGAAATCAAACTTATTAGCAAAATATTATTGAAACTACTTCATTTTAAGGCATGATAATTTGTGCCGAATTTTAACCCCGATTGCATGAAAACCAAGACGTTTTACAAGGTAGAAATAGGGATGGAGTCGGGTCTAGTGCTTGCATTAAATGGATAGGGCAAGGATAGGCTTTGATAAGACATTTGGGGAACAGGGCTTAGAGATTCTTGGTGAAGCGAAGCGGCTGAAACCTCCATTTAGCGAGCGTGAGCGAGCGGCTTTGGAGCGTTTCAGCGAAGCAAACCATAGAAGCTCTTGGCCCTGCTTTCCAGTCTGGCAAAGCCTATCCTTGCCCTTCCGCTTACTCTTTAGATAAGATTGGCTAAATGGATGGCCACTATCCTTGCGGCTTCTGGCTTTTGAATCAAGTGATGCAGAAAGGTTGCCTTTTACAACTTCATTGAGGAACCAGGTATCCGTTACGGGTAAAGACCCGGCAGTCTTAGCCCTTCGGTTTCATCGAACCCGGCCATAAGGTTCATATTCTGGATTGCCTGCCCTGAGGCCCCCTTGCACAGATTGTCTATAGCAGAAACAATTATGGCCCTGCCTGTTCTTTCATCCACCTTGAGGCCTATATGGCACATATTGGTGCCACGGACATTCAACACATTTGGAAAGCTGCCCTCTGGCAGGATCTTTACAAAAAATTTCCCCTTGTAAAAGGATTCAAGAACCCCTCTCAAGTCCTCTTCACCTTTTCCATCTGCGACCTGTGCATAGATTGTTGTAAGGATTCCACGGGACATGGGAACAAGATGTGGAGTAAAATTTATGCGGATCTCTTTTCCGGCGGCTTCGCTAAGTTCCTGTTCAATCTCTGGTGTGTGCCTATGCTCTGCAACCTTATAGGCCTTAAAACCCTCATTTACCTCGCAAAAAAGCGTTGCCACATTTGCGCCCCTGCCAGCCCCACTTGTCCCTGACTTGGAGTCCACCACAATGCCATCAGGCACGAGACTCTTTTCCCTCAATAAAGGCACAAGGGGCAATATGGTGCTTGTAGGATAACAGCCAGGGTTGGCAATGAGTCTTGCCCCTGGAATGGCTGAACCGTAAACCTCTGGCAGGCCGTACACAGCTTCCTTTAAGAACTCAGGGCATGAATGCTCCTGATACCATGCCTCGTAAACGTCCTTGTCCCGCAAACGAAAGTCAGCGGATAAATCAATCACCTTGACTCCGCGTTCAAGGAGCTCTGGAACCACCGCCATGGCTGTCTGATGGGGAACGCAGGCAAAAACGTAATCCGCCTCTTTGGCCAAGGCCTCAAGGGACGGGCTCTTAAAAGTCAAATCACAAAAACCCAGGAGGGAGGGAAAGACATCTGCCACCTTTTTGCCTGCCATCTTTCTTGATGTAACTGAAACCACCTGACACTTGGGATGCATGGCAAGCAGTCTCAAAAGCTCCACGCCTGTATAACCTGAACCACCTAAAATTGACGCCTTTATGGACATCTGCCCCTCCTTTCCCTTACAAACAAAAAAGGGGAAGGCCATGCCTTCCCCATAATTATCCAATCTATTGACACATTGCTGACTTAACGCTTGGAGTACTGATACCTCTTTCTTGCACCTGCCAAGCCGTATTTCTTCCTTTCCTTGACCCTTGCATCCCTGGTAAGAAGTCCTGCTTTTTTCAGGGCCGGCCTAAGATCAGGGTCCATCAACTGAAGCGCCCTGGCTATTCCGTGACGCAGGGCCTCTGCCTGGCCATTTTTGCCTCCGCCCCTAACAGTTGCCTTTACGTCCATCTTGCCCAGGGTGTTGGTAATTTCAAATGGCTCGCTAACAACAAGCCTTGCTACAGCTATATCAAAATATTCATCAAAGTCTCTACCATTTACGGTAATTCTACCAGTGCCCGGGCTTATCCAAACCCTTGCTATTGATGTCTTTCTCTTTCCTGTGGCGTAAACTGTATCCATCTTTTACCTATTTCATCCTTCCTTATGCTGAAATTTCAAGGGGTTCCGGCATTTGGGCCTTATGGGGATGTTCAGCCCCTCTGTAGATCTTGAGTTTCTTTAGCTGATGTCTTGCAAGCTTGTTTTTTGGAAGCATCCTGCGAACTGCCAGCCTTATTACCTCTTCGGGTTTTGTTTCTAGCATCTGCCTTGCGTTCATGCTTTTAAGGCCCCCAATGTAGCCAGAATGCTTATGGTACATCTTCTGATCAAGCTTTCTGCCTGTAAGCCTTATCTTTTCCGCATTAATTACAATTATAAAATCACCCGTATCAAGATGCGGAGTAAAATCAGGACGGTGTTTGCCTCTAAGCCTCATGGCTATCTGGGTTGCAAGACGCCCCAGCACCTTACCTGTGGCATCTACAACATACCACTTTTTCTCTATTTCATTGACCTTTGGAAGCGGGGTCTTCATTTTTACGCTCCTTACTAATGACACACTTGTCTTCCGACCTTTTAAAAAAAGGCATTCGGATTACTATATGAATCTGGCCCGATTGTCAAGGCAAAAAGATTGTACATCATGCCTTTTTTGTTTTAATCTTTGCAAAAACAAGGAGAAAAAAACAGTGTCTGACACCCAGGCCCTCAAGGCCATATACGATTTCTATGACGATTTTTTAAAAGGCACACCCCTTGCCTGCAAAAAGGGATGTAGCACCTGTTGCACCACAAACGTATCAATCACTACACTTGAGGCCAGATATATTCTGGAATCTGGCCTTTTGACCGACGACTTATTCCAGCGTTTAAAAGAAACGGCTGCAAAGGAACATTTTGTACCAAGCACTACAATAAACACATCGGCTGCCATGTGCCTTTCTGAAAATCAGATGCCAGAAGAAACCTCCCCAATCACGTTTGACCCCTGTCCGCTCCTTACAGATGAAGGTCTGTGCAGCATCTATGAAGCACGTCCGTTTTCCTGCAGGGCCATGAGTTCTGAGACTCCCTGTCCTGAGGGAGGAGAGGCATACATGGCTCCTTTTCTAGTCACTGCAAACCTTGCCATGTATCAGATACTTGAGCACATTGACGCAGAAGGCTGGTACGGCAACATGTTGGATGTTATTGAAATAGCTTCAAAAAACGGAAATGACCAAATTAAGGCAGCAGAAACTATGGAAGGCAAGGTAAAGACCAACCGTCCCTTATCATGCTTTATTATTCCACCAGATGAGGTGATGCGTTTTAAGTCCTTTATGAGAAGGCTTTCAAAAAAGGAGCTGGAAAATGGCAAAAAGCTTGGAGACCTGCTCCCTACAGACTGGCAGATCCTGACCTGACAAAAACACAAAAACAACAAATATCGAGGGCTGGCCGATAGATTCCAGCCCCCAGCCCTTCAGCCTTTAACCGTATGCATGGGTCCCAAGTACGCACTTAACCCCGTATTTTTCCTCCACCATCTTCTTAAACTGATCAAAGTCATGATTCTTGCACATGGGCTGTGCCTTGACCATACAGTTACTGAGATGAACCACGTCAACCTTGACATTTTTCATTACCATTCCAATGTTGTTGATGGTGGCCCTGCCAGGACACTTGCAACGCAAAAAGGCCACAAGAACCGGATCATCATAGTTTGCAAACTCACCGTTTTTTTCCTTTACGGCATTGATACACTTATATTCACCAGGGCAACCATAACCTGCGTCCATATAAGATCCGCAACCAATTACCAGGATATTCATGGCGTACCTCCTTCATTATGAATTATTTATCTTGAAACTACACCCAACAGAAAAAATTTCAAGAACGATCTGGGCGTAGGACAAAAATCACTAAACCTGTGCGGGATCTGCCTCTTGAGGATCTGCTTCTGCCACCCAGGCCATGAAAAGCTCATAGGTAATGGCAACAATTACCGCACCAAGGAAGAGCCCAAATGGCAGAGGTTACAGGTTCTATTATTTCGGCCCTTTCTTCTGCCTCCAAGCCAGAATATACACCTTGCCTTGCAATAAAGGGTTTAACGGCTATTGCAATAATTACCCCCCCAGATAAGAGGCATTAGAAACGGCCTGACTATCTGACATGATCTTTTATCTTATTCACATGCAATAGATGGTCGTTCTTTTTATTTATTGACGAGGCTACTGTTTTTAATGATAATGCCCAGGATTCAAAGAGAATTTTTATAAAAATTAAACATGTAAAAATGGATTTTCCTTCTGCAGACAAAAAATTTATGCGAATGGCCATAAGGCTTGCAGAAAAAGGCAGGGGCTATACAACGCCCAACCCTCCAGTAGGTGCTGTTATAGTAAAAGATGACCAGGTGGTAGGAAAGGGCTGGCACAAAAAGGCAGGCACCCCGCATGCAGAGGTAAACGCCATAGCAGACGCTGACAACATGACCAATGGCGCAGACATCTATGTCACTCTTGAACCCTGCAATCATACAGGGCGCACTCCACCGTGCACAGAAGCCATACTAAAGGCCGGAATAAAAAGGATTGTTATTGGTGCAATGGACCCAAACCCCAAGGTAAAAGGTGGAGGGGCCGACTTTCTGCGTCACAAGGGCCTACGGGTAGACACTGGGTGTCTGGAAGACCAGTGCAAGCTATTGATAGCGCCATTTGCCAAACATATGCGAAGCGGACTTCCCTGGGTACGGGCCAAGGCCGCATCCAGCCTCGACGGCAGGGTTGCCACAAAAACCGGGCATTCCAAATGGATTACAAACAAAAGGGCCAGAAATTATGGACAGGAGCTTAGAAGATGGAGCGATGCCATAGTTATAGGCAAAAACACCGCCCTTCTTGACAATCCAAGACTCACGTTCAGGAAAAGGGGCTGGCCTGAAAAGACCCTTTTAAGGATTATATTAGACTCAACCCTTTCTCTTCCCTTTGACCTTGAAATATTCAAGGTGTCTAGAAAAAGCCCTACACTTGTTGCAACCACCAGAAAAGCTCCCTCTGACAAAAGAGAGAGACTAATGGACATGGGGGTAGAGATAATGGAGTTGCCTTCTGACAGGGCAGGAGGAGTTGATATAGGCTCTCTGCTGGAGGCTCTTGGTAAACGTACCATTCAGTCCATATTGGTGGAAGGAGGAGCACAGGTGCATGGGACCTTTTGGGACAAGGGTCTGGTTGACGAGGCATTTTTTTTCTTCGCACCAATAGTGATAGGAGGAAACAAGGCACCGTGTTCTGTCCTTGGCAAGGGAATAGAGAAGGTTACAGAGGCACCCCGGCTCAAGCATGTCAAGATCAGGCGCTTTAATGACAACCTTATGGTTCACGGCCTTGTAACAGAACTTGCAAGATACTGGAGTTAGTCATGTTTACAGGAATCATCCAGGGGCTTGGAACTGTAACGGGTATTTCTCCCATAAAAAATGGTAAACGACTTTTAATAAGGCCAGATTTTGAGCTAGAAAATCCCGAGCTTGGCGAATCTATAGCCGTTAACGGCGTCTGTCTTACCCTTACCTCCATGGTCTCTGGCTCATTCAGCGTGGACGTGTCACCTGAAAGCCTGAGCCGAACCACCCTTTCTGCCATAAAAGTCAACGACAAGGTAAACCTGGAACGGGCCCTGCGCCTTTCTGACAGACTTGGCGGGCATATTGTTAGCGGGCACGTTGATACAGTTGCAACAATCTCCACCAGGAAAGAACAGGGAGACTTCATATTTTTTTCATTCAGCCTGGATCCAGCCCTTGACAGATATATAATTGAAAAGGGTTCCATTGCCATTGATGGAATAAGCCTTACAGTAAACAGGTGCCAGCCAGGCAGCTTTTCTGTTGCCATAATCCCCCACACGGCAAAGATGACAACACTTTCTTTCAGAAAACCCGGGGATAAGGTAAATATTGAGCTGGATGTACTAGGGAAGTATATTGAAAAATTGCTCTTTTCGTCAAAGAATAGAGCAGACGAGAAAAACAGGCCGTCAGTTGACATGGAATTTCTTGCAAGACACGGCTTTGTTTAAAGTTTAAACAAATAAATCACAGGCAGGTATCAGAGCATATGCCAGTTTCAACCATAGAAGAAGCAATACAGGACATAAAAGAAGGCAAGATGGTCATCCTGGTGGATGACGAAGACAGGGAAAACGAGGGCGATCTGTGCATGGCTGCAGAAAAGGTGACGCCTGAGGCCATAAACTTTATGGCCAAGTATGGCAGGGGCCTTATCTGTCTTGCCCTTGAAGGAGCCATAGTTGACAAGCTTGGCCTTCCAATGATGGCCTCTAAAAACACCAGCCGATTTGGCACAGCCTTTACCGTTTCCATAGAGGCGCGTCGTGGAGTGACCACCGGGATCTCTGCACACGACAGGGCCACAACCATCCAGACGGTAATGAGAGACGACTGCACCCCTGATGACATTGCCACACCAGGCCATGTTTTTCCCTTAAGGGCAAGGGACGGTGGTGTGCTTGTCCGGGCAGGCCAAACAGAGGGCTCTGTGGATCTAGCCAGACTGGCTGGGCTAAAACCGGCCGGTGTCATATGTGAGATAATGAAAGATGATGGCACCATGGCCCGTATGCCAGACCTTGAAGTCTTTGCAGAAAAACACGGGCTTAAGATAGTCACCATCGCAGACCTTATTGCCTACAGGCTCAAAAACGAAAGCCTGGTCAAAAGGGAGGTGGAAACAAGGCTTCCCTCTGCCTATGGAGGAGAGTGGAAACTTATAGCCTATACGTCCCTTTTGGATAAACACGAGCACATTGCCCTTGTACTTGGTGATCCGAACTTTAAACCTGACGATAAGATACTGGTAAGGGTCCATTCCGAGTGTCTTACTGGTGACGTTTTTGGCTCTCTCAGATGCGACTGCGGGCCACAGCTTAGACATGCCATGATGCAGATTGGCAGAGAAGGCAGGGGAGTTCTCTTGTACATGAGGCAGGAAGGCAGAGGAATTGGCCTTCTTAACAAGCTTCGGGCCTACTGTCTCCAGGACAGGGGTAAGGACACTGTTGAAGCCAACAGGGAACTCGGTTTTAAGGCAGACCTCAGGGATTATGGGGTTGGTGCCCAGATTCTTAGGGATCTTGGCATTAGAAAGATGCGCCTTATGACCAACAACCCCAAAAAGATAGTTGGCCTTGAAGGATACGGCTTGGAAGTGGTGGAGAGAGTACCCATAGAAATCCCGCCACATGAGGAAAACCTGCGCTATCTCCAGTGCAAGGCTGAAAAACTGGGGCACCTCTTACAACTGGACAAGGTAAAGGAGAAGATTGATGCCTAAAACATATGAAGGACACCTAGACGCCAAGGGGCTTAAGATAGGGATAGTAATTTCCAGGTTCAACGAGTTTATCTCTACAAAGCTTCTGGGTGGGGCAATGGACGCCCTCATCCGCCATGGGGCCTCTGATGAGGATGTGGAAGTGGCCTGGGTTCCAGGGGCCTTTGAAATTCCTCTTGTTGCCAAGAAGATGGCAGACTCTGGTAGATACGACAGCGTCATCTGCCTGGGCTGCATTATCAGGGGAGCAACCCCTCACTTTGACTATGTTGCAGCTGAGTCATCAAAGGGCATTGCACAGGTGGCCATGAAGTCTAGCTGCCCTGTGGCCTTTGGCATCCTGACAACAGAGACCATTGAGCAGGCAATTGAAAGGGCTGGTACCAAGGCTGGTAACAAGGGTTGGGATGCTGCCCTAGCTGCAGTGGAGATGGCCAACCTTCTCAAATCCATAGAGGGTTAATGCCAGGAAGACGCAAGGGAAGGGAGATCGCCCTGCAGATCCTTTACCAGGCAGACTGGGAAAGGAGCATGGAGCCGCAGGAAATTGTGGAGTTTGCCGCCAAGGCGCTTGAAGAGTATTACAAGAATCTTGCACCGGCCAATGCCACAAACGATCTGGAGCTTAACCAGTTCATACTTGACCTGGTGACAGGCGTGCTTCAGCGCCGCGCAGTGGTGGATGAAATAATAAGCAGATTTTCCAAGGGCTGGAAGATACACAGGATGGCCATGGTAGACAGAAATATACTGAGGCTTGGCATCTTTGAACTTTGCTTTCATCCTGACATCCCGCCAAAAGTAGCCATAAACGAGGCGGTGGAGCTTGCAAAAAAATTTGGAGACGCCAACTCGCCAGGATTTATAAATGGTATTCTAGATTCTGTCTACAGAAAGTATTGCGCAAAGAAAAAACACGTCCAAGGGTTAGAGCAATAGGGGTAGGGCTGCCATGAAGTACAACTTTTCGCAGATAGAGGAAAAGCAACAGAAACTTTGGGAAGAAAAGGGGATATTTCGCTTGGATGACCGAAATGCCAAACACCCCTACTACTGCCTTGAGATGTTCCCCTATCCTTCAGGCCGCATACACATGGGGCACGTGAGGAACTATTCCATTGGCGATGTGATTGCCCGTTACAAGAAGATGCAGGGCTTTGATGTGCTTCATCCCATGGGATGGGATGCCTTTGGCCTGCCTGCAGAAAATGCTGCCATAAAGCACGGCATTCACCCGGCCAAATGGACCTATGAAAACATAGACTACATGCGCACCCAGCTTAAACGCATGGGGCTTTCCTACGACTGGTCAAGGGAAATAGCCACATGCGACCCTAAATATTACAAGTGGGAACAGCTTTTCTTTATAGAGATGCTTGAACGCGGCCTTGTATACATGAAAAAGGCCAAGGTCAACTGGTGTGAAAGCTGCCAGACGGTGCTGGCCAACGAACAGGTGGAAGACGGACTTTGCTGGAGATGCGATAGTGAGGTGGTCGAAAGGGAGCTTGATAGCTGGTTTTTTAAGATTACGGAATATGCTGAAGAGCTCCTTTCCGGATGTGACAAGCTTAAAGGCTGGCCTGAAAAGGTCCTTACAATGCAGAGAAACTGGATCGGAAAGAGTGTAGGGGCAGAGATAGACTTTCCGGTCAAGGACAGGCAAGAAGTTATCAAGGTCTTCACCACAAGGCCAGACACCCTCTTTGGCGTCACCTTCATGAGCATTTCCCCAGAACATCCCCTTGCCCTTGAGCTTGCCAAGGGAACCGGCCATGAGGAAGAGGTAAAGAAGTTTGTTGAAAGGTGGAAGGCCGCCCTTAAAAGCGAGCGTTACGGTCAGACAGAAAAGGAGGGAGTCTTTACTGGCAGCTATGCGGTTCATCCTGTTACTGGAGAAGACATTCCAATCTATGTGGCAAATTTCGTACTCATGGAATATGGAACTGGCGCGGTAATGGCCGTTCCAGCCCATGATCAGAGGGATTTCGAGTTTGCCAAAAAGTATGGTCTTCCCATAAAGGTGGTAATAATGCCAAAGGACAAGACCATAAGCCCGGAGGATATGGAAGAGGCCTGGGAAGGCCCGGGGATTCTTGTCAACTCAGGCCGATTCGATGGTCTTGACAACCAGGAGGCCAAAAAGAAGATCGTCGAATTTCTGGAAAAGGAGGGTAAGGGCAAGGGCAAGGTAACCTACCGCCTGCGCGACTGGGGCATATCTCGTCAGCGATACTGGGGAGCACCAATTCCCATAATCCACTGTGAAAAGTGTGGGGCCGTTCCTGTAAAGAAGGAGGATTTACCGGTTGAGCTTCCATTTGATGTGGAGTTTGACCCATCTGGCCGCTCTCCCCTGCCCCAGATAGAAAGCTTCTGGAAGACAACGTGCCCCAAATGCGGAGGCCCTGCCAGGCGCGAAACAGATACAATGGACACCTTTGTGGAATCTTCCTGGTATTTTGCAAGATACGTCTGCCCTGATGATGATACCAAACCCCTCGATAAAGAACGCGTTGATAAGTGGCTTCCTGTTGATCAGTACATTGGCGGGATTGAGCACGCCATACTTCACCTTCTTTACTCTCGATTCTTTACCAAGGTCTTGAGGGACCTTGGATATCTTTCAGTTGATGAACCCTTTGACAGGCTACTTACCCAGGGCATGGTCCTTAAAGACGGGGCCAAGATGTCAAAGTCAAAGGGGAACGTAGTTGACCCAAACACCATGATAGAACGCTACGGGGCTGACACCGTGCGCCTTTTCATCCTCTTTGCCGCCCCTCCTGAAAGGGATCTGGAATGGAGTGACAGAGGGGTGGAAGGAGCTCACAGATTTATCCAGAGGCTCTGGCGTCTTGTAACTGAAAACCTTGATCGGTTAACAAAGACAGACTACTCAAAAGAGGAACTTTCTACCCTGTGCAAGGATAACAAGAGACTCAAGGCAATCAGGCAAAAGACCCATCAGACCATAAAAAAGGTCACAGAAGACATAGAAGAAAGATACCACTTTAACACGGCCATAAGTGCGGTAATGGAGCTTGTAAATGAAATAAGCGCTGCCCTTCAAGACAAAAAGGCTGTAAATACAGATGCTTTCTGGAAGGTCCTTAAGGAGGCCTTAGAGGCGTCTCTTTTACTGCTTTGTCCAATGATTCCTCATGTTACATCAGAGTTATGGCAACTGCTGGGGCATGACAGGCTTATTGCCCAAGAACCTTGGCCAAAGCATGACAAGGATGCTGCCAAAAAAGACAGTGTTGTTATTGTGATCCAGATAAAGGGCAAGGTGCGAGGAAAAATTGAGGCCCCGGCAGGGGCGGATCAGGAAGAGGTCTTTGACCTTGCCAAGCACGAACCAAATGTCCTAAAATATATCGAGGGCAAGGAAATCAGAAAGGTGATATACGTGCAAGACAGACTTCTCAACATAGTGGTGTAGGACTATGCGCATAAAAGGCCTGGCCTTTATCATTTTACTTTTTGGTGCAGCCCTATTCCTTTATGCGTGTGGATACCACAGGCAAGAGACAGAGGTGCAACTTCCCTCATGGATACGCTCAATTTACATTGCACCCTGGAAAAACAACAGCACCGAACTAAAGCTTGGCCAATGGGTCACTGAGGAATTGCGGCAAGAATTCCTTAGAGACTCTGGACTTGCCCTTGTACCAAGGGATGAGGCAGATGTTATCCTGGAAGGCCGAATAGAAAGTGCCTATACAACTGGTCTTTCATACGTGCGCTATGACGTGTCTGTTGAACGACGCATAGGGGTAGAGTGCTCAGTAAAACTTATAGACGCAAAAAGTGGAAAAGAGATCTGGAAAAGCCCTCCAATATACAGGGAAGAAGGGTTTTACGTTGGAAAGACCCTTATGATGACTGAGGGCCTTAAGGAAAGCGCCCTGAAAAAAATCAGCCAGGACATTGCCCAAATAATTCACCACAGAATCGCCGGGGTTTACTAGATACAGGTTCCAAGGGCTGGCTTTTTCAAAAAAGTCATGCATGGATGCCTTTCAAAGGGCTTTCCCTGTCTGTTCAGCAGGCTATCGCAAAGGCCCTGAAGATTTTCTAATCTGCCACCCTGCACGTATGGACCACTGTCAAAGCTCGATTATCTCAAGCCTGAGATCCATGTCAGGATGTTCCATGGAAGGCCCCTCTGTCACAATGGCAGCGCTTCCTGAAAGGCCAAACTCCTTGACCCAGTTTTTTACAGCAGGTGACCACCTTGAAGGTTTTTTCCTTTTAGGTACCGGGACCACCCCGAATGAAAAGAGCAGCTCCCTGCAGGTCTTGCCGCGTGGGCTCGGGGCTATAATCCAGCATGGAAGGCGAAACCTGGTTATCCTGCGGGCAGTGGCCCCAGAATCGGTTGGACAGAATACCGCTGCCGTGTCCATCCTTGAGGCTATTCTATCCACGCTCAAGGCTATCAGATCCACGCCTGTACATGCAGCCTTGCCGGAGCTGGAAATGCTCTGGACATGTTCTTCAAGAAGTCTTCTGAAGTGCGCCCTTTCAATATGGGGCTCTGTTTCGGAGGCGATTTTTCTAAGCATCTCCACTGACTCTACCGGATAGTCGCCCATGGCCGACTCCTCGGAGAGCATCACCCCGTCGGTGCCGTCCAGGATTGCGTTTGCCACATCAGTGGCCTCAGCCCTGGTAGGGCGCCTGCTGTGGGTCATGGACTGGAGCATCTGTGTTGCCGTAATCACGGGTCTGGCCAGTACGTTTGCCTTTCTGGTCAGAAATTTCTGTACAATGGCGATGCGCTCAATGGGAATCTCGACACCAAGATCCCCTCTTGCCACCATGATGCCGTCCGAAGCCTCCATGATCTGGTCTATAACATTCACTATGCTTGATCGTTCGAGCTTTGCTATGACAAAAGGATCAAAGCCAAGCTTCCTGGCCGAACTCCTGAGACGTTTTATGTCATCCGGACTCCCAACAAAGGATTGGCTAACTGCATCCACACCCTGGCCAAGGGCGAACCTCATGCACTGGTAGTCCCGCTCGGTAAATGCACTCTTTCCAAGGTCTATCCCGGGGATATTAAGCCCCTTTCTTGATCTCAGCTCTCCGCCAACCAATACCTGGCAACGGATATCCTGCCCCGATATCTCCATGACCTTTAGCTGGATGAGCCCATCGTTAAGATAGAGTATATCACCTGGCTTAACTACAGAAGGCAGCTCCTTCATGGTTATGGATACCCGGTGCTCGTCTCCAGGGACATCCCTGGCAGTCAGGATGAACTCTGCCCCTTTCTTAAGGAAAACGGGTTCCTTTTCAAAGTCTCCTATCCTCATCTTGGGGCCTGGAAGATCGGCCATGATGGCAACATCGCACTCCACGTCCTGGCTAGCCTTTCTGATCCGTTTTATGAGCTCTGCGTGATAGTCAAACTCCCCATGTGAGAAGTTGAGCCTGGCCACCTTCATTCCTGCCTCTATCATCCGCTTAATGGTCTCCGTGTCTTCGGATGCGGGCCCGATGGTGCAGATGAGTCTGGTCTTGCAGGCGGGAAGCCTGCGGAAAATATTATCAGTCATTTCAAACTCCTGATTCTGCTTGTGATAAGGCCGTTGTGGCAGGGATGGCTATGGCCACGGGTATGCATTTTCCACCAACTTCTTTGGGACAAACCACAACCGACTTTTTTGCTGGTGAAGTTTTCCGCAAAAACCTGCAACAGGCAAGATCATGAAACTTCTTCTTTTATATAACCCCTGCCTTTCTCACCACAAATCATGGCTTCAAGGAGGACCTTTACCTTATCCGGATACTATACTACATGATAGTGACTGGTCATTACAGCATTGTCTGCCACCTTGATACAAAACGCATGGGCAAGACCTTTAATCTTTTCCGCTATTCCAATTTTTTACGTGGGAATTCTATGACTGTATCTGGATCTTTTCCCCAAAGAAAAAGATTCGGACGCACCTTAAACACAGTGATACCAGGGTCTGGCCTCCGCAGACACCAAGAATGGTCTCACTCTAGTGGGGATGAGATTTGCCTGACGCTGGAAGGGACTGTCTGACATACCTAGCAAACCCAAAAAGGGGATGGCCAGCAGTCCATCCCCTTTTTAAGAGTAATTTGTTTTGATGTATTAATATAACTTCTTTCTTCTCCTGGCAATCGCCGCAACGCCCAGCAGACCAGTACCGAAAAGAAGCATGGTTGCTGGCTCAGGTACGACTGTCAGCTGATCCTGTGCGTTTCCGTTGCTACTGTTAACTAAATTCATGATCCGCACATCTCCAAGGCCAGACCATTCGTCGTTGCTAACTGCAGCTTGGGCAAGCTCTACATAATTCACTGTGGTGTAGCTGTATTCCTCGATCTCATTTTCGAAATACCATATGGCATTCTGCAGGTCGTTGGCATGCACATCGTCATGGACATAGTCCTTTAAGGTCCCCC
>Ga0256835_1001456_pt1 | contig 14233 bp, 13 predicted proteins | sample PIR30metaG_FD_185972 | JGI IMG/M metagenome (GOLD analysis project Ga0256835, IMG submission 185972) | Hydrothermal vent microbial communities from East Pacific Rise, Pacific Ocean - PIR-30 | ecosystem: Environmental > Aquatic > Marine > Hydrothermal vents | place: Pacific Ocean: East Pacific...
ATAAGATCTATTATTACCTCTGTTTCTTTAAAAATACGATCATCTTTTATAAGAACCACAACTCGAGTAAAAGGCTCAGTACTCTCAGGAGGAGTATAAAATTTTATTTCACCAATAACGTCACTAAGATTTACAATATCATTTATTCGTTCTACGAAAATTGCATGCTTAACCATTTCTTTTAAAATAGTTTTATTAGCTAACAATTTTCTTTTTTTAATATCATAAGCATATGCGAACTCATCGCTAATGTCTTGATAACTGATTATATCTATTTGGACACGAAAAAAAGGGTTTGGCAGATCTACGATCTGTATCCCTATTCGGCCTGGCTTGAAAATATTCGGATTTAATTCTGCAAAAATCGTGATTTCCTTATCCTCGCTATACACTTGAAAATTACCCGTTGTATAATTCGCTAGATGGGCTTGCACAGTAGCAGCGAGGAGTTTCACATATGAAAAGAGGTTGTACTCCTTATTAAACGTTCAACTATTCACATTTTTTAAGAATTCAGAAAACATTCTTTATTTAATATAAAAATAAATTATTGAGGGAAACAAAGCTTTTGGCTAAGGAATAGCAATAAAATTTTACCTTCGTCTTAGAGAAGTACTTTCTCTTCTTTTTAGTTTATTAATTAACACACAAATAAAACCAGCGTCAGCATCGTCTCTCAAAGAACGAACCTCAATCCATCTGTCTTTATAACTTGGTGTTTGTAGAATTTCTGTTATTTTGGCACTGTCTGCTTGAGTTGAAGTTGGAATATCTGGCATAATGTCTATGTCTGAAGGAAAGTCATTTGTCATTTTCAGATATTTTCTATCATTTGAAAGCTCAAAAGAACCCTGTTTTAGTCCTAAAGAGATTACTTCTTGATTCTCAGTAGGATCTAATGAATGCGTCATATAAACAATTGGAGTATCTACTTTTGTTAATACATTTAGACTTCTCAGAGACTGGAACTGCGAGCGGTGATAAGAAATTATCGTTTTTTCTTCAATTTCACTGAAGAAGCTAGGTCTCTCACCAGTTCTTGAGTTTACAGGTTCAAAAAATACATAGTTAAATTTTTCAGCCTGTCTTCTTCTTCTTTTAGCAAGCTTTTCGATTTCATCTTTAATTACTTTTACATTTTCTCCTAGGTTTAATCTTTTCATAGAGTCCCTTATTAAAGAAGCATGACCATCGTTTCTTGCTAGAATTAGATATTCTCCTTCCCCTTTAAGTGAATGATAAATTGCTGCAGCAACATCACCCGTATCCTGTGCTTCAATCAACACGTTAGGCGTTTCTTTATGCTGATGTGCAAGTAATGCTTGTATTGCTAGTATTCTAGGTAAAGACATTACTGAAAATGCCCCTCTACGATATGCTTTAAGTCCAGTGTAATCTGGAACATCATATAGTGAATACCTAATTTTAATTGCAATTCTTCCAGGAGAACGTTTTGCTTCTTCTTCAGACATTTGTGCAATGCCAACGCCAACTACTGTTTTATATTTATCAATTACAACTACTTCATCTCCGGGATTAATTCCCGAACCTTCCACAATATCAGTAGAAACGACGTCTTTGCCCATGGCAGTAGCAATTGCGGCATCACGACGTACTGTGACCATTTTAAGGTTATTTTTTTGTATATATTCTTCCGAAAGTTTTTCTGCACCTTCTACTTCTTCATTAACAATTAACCCTTTATCTGTAGGAATTAATCTTGGAATGATCTTTACTTCTACAATATTCTTAAATAATTGGCTTTGCTCTGCGGGAATCTCCTTACTCTTTAATTCTTTTACTAAATCTTTAGTGGACATAATATTAGTATAAACCCACAAAAATTGTCTAGATGGTGCAGTTCTCAAAGAAAGAATATCTAAAATACCTTCTCTCGCTCCCCTCAGAAAACAAATACGATGGGCCACAGGCTCTGAAAACCTAGTAAGCCGTCCAACATCGGAGACCATGTTTTTAATTAAACGCGTCATACCTACCACTTCCAATTAATGAACAGTTAGTTTAATCTCTTTCCCCGTCAAACAATATTCCCTATTAAATTAAAAAACTTAACATTTTCAATTAAACCATTAATAAATAAGTAATAATTTCCAGAAAAATATGTAATAATGAACAAAAACACCAGTACATGAATAAAAAATCAATAAACAGACCAGACCTAGGAAATAGTTAAATTAGTAAAAAACAACAACTCTACATAGAAGTTAAATCAAATAAAAAAGGTTTAACTAAAAGCGAATGAGGGCAACAATATGCAGTGGGAATACACTGAAACCCTTTCAAGAAAAGATTTAATACAGATTCTAAGAGGAATGGCAGATTCATTAGAAAAAAAAGGTTTTTTAGAAGCATGGATCGGAAATACTAAAATAAATGTGGACGTAGGAGACATATTTATTTTAGAGACAACTTTTAATCAAGACAGTGAAAAATCAGAAGTCAATTTTAGTTTACATTTATCATGGATACCCAAAGAAGAAAAACAAAAATCAGACGAGAAAAAAATAAAGAAATCTAAAACAAAAGAGGTAATCACTTCAAAAGCTCAAAAAATTATTACTAAAAAGCTAACACCAGAAGAAATACCAGTACCAGAAATAAAAACAAAAGCTAAAAAATCCCCTGCAGACATATCAAATATTCCAAAACCAATGCATGCTACTGAAACCACTGTAAGTGAACCACCCAAACCTAGTATAGATAAAGTAAAAAGTAAACAAAAAGAAGAGATAATTTCTTCAAAACAACAGATACCGATTTCACCTAAATCAGGAATTATCAGTGATGAAATACCAGTACCTCCAACAGGAAACAAAATAAAAGAAGATAAAAAACAAAAACGCGGTAAAGATCTAACGGAAAAAGGCTTACCAACACCTCATCCTCCCGGACCACCTAAAATCGAAAAACAAGCGGCTCAAACAGAACAAGAAGTAGTTATTATCTCTACTAATTTAGGTGCCGAGAGAGAATATGTTTCTGCGTTTAATTGGAGTTCTTCAAGAGAATGGTTAGATGTGTCAATACAAAAAGATGTGACAATACCACAATCTAGCCCATCAGATAACGCAGACGAAACAGAAGAAGATATTTTCAAAGAGTTAGATGAGGTATAATTACAAAAACGTAGCATAATACAAGTAAATACTTCAGAAAAGGAAACACACATAAGCTAATAAAAAAATAAGGAAACATAATGCGCCAAAATAATTTTTCTCTCCAAAACAAAAATTTGCGTATTAATTACAATTTTTCTAAAGAAATAAATCAAAAACTAGAAATAATTCAAGAATTACTTAGTAATAAAAAAGTAATAATTGGTTTTTCAGGGGGGGTGGACTCTACTTTACTTGCGTTTTTATCTAGTAAATTTGCAAAAGAAACGTTATTAGTCACTGTTGAAAATGAATTAATAACGGAGGAAGAATTAGAAGAACTAAAAAAAATAAAAGAAATACTTGGTCTGCCCTTACGAATAATTCATATAAATCAGTTAAAAGATAGCAACTTTATAAAAAATGATTCTAATCGTTGCTATTATTGTAAAAAAACGATTCTTTCCTATTTAGAAGAAATAAAGGTAAAAGAAGGTTATGATATAATACTTGAAGGAACTAATTATTCAGATCTTACTGAACCAAGACCCGGTTATAATGCTGTAAAAGAAAAAAATGCTATTTCCCCGTTTGTAGAAAGCCATTTAACTAAAGCTGAAATAAGAGAGATCTCAAAAGTAATAGGACTTCCAACTTGGAATAAAGTACCAACGCCTTGTACAGCTTCAAGATTTCTAACAGGTACGCCAATAACAAGACAAAGCATAAAACGAATTCAAGAAGCTGAAAAGTTCTTAAAAAGAAGATTTGGTTTTGAAATAATAAGAGTAAGGTACGATGGGAAAAAGGCAATAATTCAAGCTCTTAGAAAAGACTTGCCAGTAATTACTGATCCATCTAATAAAAAAATAATTTTAAAAAACCTAAAAGAGTTAGGATTTGAAAAGGTAATAATCAGTGATAAACCTTATACTCGGCCATCTCAGGGAATCATGTAATAATATTTAATAGGAAAATATTTTTAATTCTATTGGCGGGAAGTCCCCTTCCGAAAGGGAGGGTATTAAATGAAAGCCGACAGAATTAAAATATTGTTTATAGCATTTTCAATACTTTCATCGTTTGTAACGTCTAATTGTATTAATTCAAATCTCTTTGAGTCCATTTTTGTGTTATCATTATTATTTTTATCATATTTATCAAGATTTCTAGAGGTATCTATGACAAAATAATTATTTTTAGAAATTAAATATTCTGCAATTGCTTTTCCAATACCTTTTGATGCCCCAGTAATTAATACTAATCCTAACTTTTCCATCTCCAAATATTCATATAACAAAATATTAACACTTTTTGTTAAAAATAGAAAATGTTAGTTAACGGCCGTTTTAACTGATTTTTATTAAAATATTAGTTTTTCAGCGTTTTCACGTAAAAGTTTGAGTTTGATTTCTGGTGGGAGAATAGGAGTTTTTGCATACCAAATAGCGTTTTCAAGTGGTGGTTTAGCACCAAAACCAGGAAAATCACTACCAAATATCATTTTATCCCAGTATTTTTTATAATCAATAACATATTTTTCAAATAATTTAGGTGGAATACTACTTACGTCTAAATACACATTTTCAAATCTTCTAAGAACAAATGCTGCTTCTTTACCCCACAATGGCCTGCCAGCATGAGAAAGAATTATTTTTAGATTTGGATAAGATACTGCCACATCTTCGATAGATAATGGATTTCCAAACCTGCTTCTGGCCAAAGGAACTATACTTGTACCAGTATGAAACATTACTGGCCATCCCCACTTCTCAGACATAGAATAAGTTGCTTCTAACTGTTCTTTTCCAGGTCCATTGTTCAAATGGGCTGCGGGATCTATCCACATATGAGGCCCATGGATCTTAATTCCTCTTATTCCAAGGTCTCTAAGCCTTTCCATGTCTTTATATGGTGTTTTAGAGCTCGCTATATTTATAGAACCAAAAGGAATTAATCTTTTCTTATCATATGAGCAGTACTCAGTACTCCATTCGTTAATATCAAAAGATATCTTATGAACATCTGACACGTAATTAATTATCCACAACTTTTTGATATGGTTCTTGTCCATGTATTCAAGTAAAGACTCTGGTTCTTCAAATGCTGTTAGCGGAACAAAATTTTTCTCTTCTTCTATGTTTAGATTTAACCCTGGTGGAAGATATTTTCTGGGAGTTACATGAAAATGAGCATCGATAAAAGGAAAAAAGTTGTCAAATTCTTCTTGCATGAATATTTTTAAATTATCTCGAATTATAGAATTTTTCTTTTATTTTTAAATTTATCAACAATATATATTTTCATTAATGATTATATGGTCTACTGTTCTTCGACAGACAGTAGAGGCCATGGAGGGGAAGAACGAGACGAGAAGACTTATTCTTCAGTTTAAACTGATTTTTAGCTTTTTATTAAACCTCGATCAAATAATATCTTAAATTCTTCGAGAGATAATTTTTCTCCCGCTTTATATTTTGCCAATAATCTCTGGGTGAGTTCATCTTTTTCCATTTTCTTACGTTTCTTGAGTTCTTCTTCTCTTCGTTTTCTTTCTGCAAATGTTTCTTCACCCAGTTTTTTACTCACCGCATCTGCGTCTTTAGATATCTTTCCTATCTTTTGTCTGATTTCTTTGATCTTCTTAGAAATCTCTAATACTTTTTGGTGGATCTGATCTGCTTCCTGTCTTAATTTTTTAGCTTCGACTGTGGCTTTAATAAATTGTTCATGATGTTCTTGTGATTGTTGTGCTAAGGTCTTTACAGCAGCATCATGGGCTTTAATTTCAATTCTTATGTCTCGAAGTTTGTTTCTGTATTGTCTAATTTCTTGTTGCTTTTCCTTAATCGTCTGATATTTCTCAAGCTTGTCATAGAGCTCTTCTAATTGTTCGATGAGTTCTTTTTCCCGTTCCTTTGTTAGATTTGGCGTTGTTTCTATTTGGTTTTCTAGTTGTCTGATTTTCTTTGTTATGTTTTTGGGTATCCTTCCGCCTTTAACGTTCTGCATTTCCTCCTCGATTTTCTGCATTTTCTCGAGAATTTCATTGGCTTGTTTTTTCAAAATATCCCGCATTTGCTTGTTGAATGCAACTTCTTCATTGATCCGGTCCCGTTTTTCCCTTTGCTCTCTTGCTTTTCGCATGAGCTCTTTCACGAGCTTATTCTTCTCGTCTCGTTCTTGCCTAAGCTTTTGCAAGCTTGCCTCTAACGATCTGACTTCACTAATCAAATGTCGCCGTTTTTCCCGTAATTCAGCTAATTTAGCTCTAGCGTCCTTAATCTCCGTGACGGCCAAACGCATCACCAAGTTCAAAATTCCGATATCCTTTAACGTTACAAACTGTAATAAAGGACAGCATTTTTCTCTTGTATTAAGTGCTTTAAGACTTTTTGGTTAGAATTACTTTTAATTTTTTACATAAAAAACCATTTTAATCTACTTTTCAACAAATTATGAGAAAAAGTTTTCAATTATTTTTTTCTTTTTTTATGTTATCGGGAGACAATGGTACAATAACGTCTTCATTTATTAATAGTAATTTATTTCCGTTCCACTTGATTCTTGTCTTACAATGTGGACATGTTCCTTTAATTTTCAACCATTCTAAGATATGTTCTTTATGTGCTAGCGCCTTACAACAAGGTAACTTCAAGTAATCTTGGTATTTTGTAATGGGTAATTTACATATTGCACAATTTCCTATTTTTGTAGCGTTCATGAATTTATTTTTAATTCTTTTTTGCAAGTTAGAAAAAGGATTTGGAAGTCCTTTATTATTTGAAGAATTAAGAATTACTGGTATATTCGGAGCAACTTTTGCGATTACTCCATCAAAACTGGAGATATATATTGTGCTCCTTGCAGGTATTTTTATTCTATTAGTTTGTTCAGGATCAATAATCGCATTAAGGACTACTTCATTTCCATTTCTAAGATATACTTTAATTTCACGAGGGATATGCCTATCAAGGTCTTCTAAAGCAATACCAGGCAATCCTACATAATCTTTAGAGGAAACAACAACTGCTGGTGTAAATAATGTCCACCAGGAGAAGACAATTAATAATAATGAGACAACCCCCCCAATTCCAGCAATTAAAATATTGTAGCCCCAAAACAGAAAAATAGACATTACAAATAATGCGGGAGACATTAGGAATAATATTGGGGGTTCATCTTGATGATGTTCCCCAATAATTGAGAAGATTATAAATAAAGAGATGGCAAGCATTAGAATGATAATTCCAATGATCGTATTAGATGTTATTTCTAGAGGTAATGACATTCTATTTAATAATTAATACAAGATAAAATAAATAAGTTAACAAACAATTTATTATTTTTTAGTAAATTACTCTCTTGTTTTTTACAAGTGACTTTATGCTTCTTAGAGAGGACTTATCCCCAAAATCAATTTTTTGTGAGGAATGGTCTGAAGTGGATTTTATTGGACGAATGAGCTATTTTTCTTCCTTCTTTTTTCACCTTGCTTATTTCTTTTAGTAACCTGTTGTATACCTATGGGGATATTCCAAGCTTTCTTCCAGTTTTTCTTCTACGGACTTGTTGGGGTAGATTCTGAACTTGTAACTCAGCATCATGTCATGTTGCTCTTCTCTTGTTTTCTTCTGTTTTTCCTTGTTTAATAGTTGTTTTCATGGGTAATCATGTTTTCTTAGTGTATAGGCATCGTAGTGTTATTATGGTAATATGAAGGAGTGAAAGCGTGTATAGGCTTTCATTTAATCCCTTTCGGAAGGGAGCTTCCCGCCGACAGAGTTAAAATAATATGAGTCTTTTAATAAATTAGTTCTTAGGTCTTATTTTTTTGACTTCCAACAATATTCGTAAATTTTTCCTATTTCTCCTCCACAAAACTCAGTTACTAATTTTCCTGCAAGAATTATGCCTTTTTTAACATCGTTTGTTGATATTCCTTGAACACCAGTACCGACAAATAGGATATTTTTTGTTTCTAGATTTACTTTTGTTCTATCTGCATCTCTATATGGCAATATATTAATGGGCCCATATTTATCAGCTAAAATTAACATTTCTTCATTTAGAATTACTGGCTTCGACATTCCTATTCCCAAAAATTTTTCTTTGTTTTCTGCATTCCTAACAACCAATGGCAATTTTAAAGTATCATAATCATAAGCGCCAATTGAAATTCTTGAAATAATTGAAGCGATATTATATGAATTAACTATACAATTAATGTTTGGTAGAGGCTTTTTCCTCAGTACTCTTCTTGCTAGTGCTTCTGCCGATGGTCTAATTTTTGTAGGATCTATTTTACATACTTTCCAATAAAAGTCTCTGTATGCTCTAATAATTGGTTCGTTTTTTATTTCTTCAATGGTTGTCTGAGATAATGAATCCATTGCTCGTCTGTATAATTCTTCTGGAAACTCATGGGTACGTCTATTTTTCACACCATGTACTTCTAGAAAAACCATGTTTATGTCATGGGTAATCCGTTCTGATAATGGCGGTTTTATTTCGAATAATACTTCTAAATCGCTCACAAAAAAAAGTTTAAGTCTCATTTTTTAAAATTGCCGTTAATTTTTTTTGATATAATTTTTCCAACAATTCTCGAATTTTAAGGGACAATGGTTTTATTCTCAAAAATTTAAGGGAAGCTATTGCCTTAAAAATATAATGTGGATATATTTTTAGATAACTCCTAAAAAGGAATGCGAGTAAATTTATTGTGTGAAAGGTCTTGCATCATTCATGTTAGAGTTAGCTCGAGATGAGAATGTCCCAGCAGAATATCGAAGTAAAGCATTAAAATTATTAGTTAATTTTAAAGAGAAAGAATTGATTAAAATTAGGGATTTTATTTTAGAAACTTTTTACGATATTATTAAGAGTAACACAGATCCTTCCGTGAGAATATCTGCAATTAGAAACTTTACTTTAATATTTAAGGTTGATAAGAAAGATGAAAAAATTGTAAGTATTGTTAGATTATTAGAGGAGCTTATTTTCAAAGAGAAAAACCCTGATGTTTATATTGAAATAATTAATTCTTTTGGAAAATTCAAATCTTTGATTAATAGAGAAAAAGCTGACGATTTAGTTAATTTATTTTTGGAGAATTGTTCATCTATCAATAATCCTGCCAGCCTAAGAATATCTAGTATTAAAGGACTTAGTCAGTTTTCTTCATTAGTTAATAAACCAACAAGAGAAAAAATTGCTGAGACATTACTGGAGCTTCTTTCTCAAGAAAAAAATATGGAGATCACAGACGCTATCATTTTAGCTTTTGGAGAAATTCAAAAATACGTTGACGTGTCACTAAGACTTGAAATCATTGAAAAATTGTTTGAACTACTTTCTCAAGGAGAATTAAAACAGGTAGCTAGAGATGTATCTTTAGTAATAAGACAAACCTGGATGTTCTTAGATCCGTCCCAGAGAAGTATGTTTTGGCAGAAAATAATTAATCTTCTCAAACAATTTAAAGATGCAAGAGTAAAGTCTAACTTAATTGCATTATTTGGAACCGAAATTCAAGGACTTAGCGATGAAGCAATTTTGGCGATTATCTATTCTCTTAACGATATAATTGCAAATCCAAAAGAAAGTAAAAAAGCTAGATTAAGAGCCGCCAGTTCAATAAGAGAATTAGTTGGTTTAACTTCAATAGACCTGGTTGACAACATAATTGAAGATCTAAGTAGTTTTATTGTTTCTACTGATGACACCTTAATTCGGCAGAATCTATTTGAGGCATTTAGAAAGATCGCTACTAAATGGCCTGAAGAAAAAGGAACAACGATTTTAAATAGAATGATCCGTTTATGGAAAGAAATAGGAGAACCTCAAGAATTATTCCGCACATTAGTAATGAGTATAAGTGAAGTACAGCATCTCTCATCTGAGTCTATTGACCATGAAATTATTGAGTTTATTAAGAAATGGTATGATATATTAGATGATGATTGGCTTAAAACATTGTGTGGGACGATCTTGCTAAGAGCAGGGCAAATGAAATCTATAGAAGAAAAAGATACTATTTTGGAGAACTTGATTACATTTCTAAGTGCCGATGAAAATGTGATCACTCGGGCTACCGCCGCAAAACTCATTGGAATATTGATTCCTTATTGGACGAATGAAGAAAGAGAGATTTTAAAAGCAAATCTTTCGTTAAGACTTAGTATTGAAGATTCCGATATTGTTAAGGAAGAACTTCTTAATACTATTCATCTTATTGGCCAATAATGATCTGAGTTTATGTCCATAGAACCGCACCTTTTTTCATATTTTTGTAGTTTTTTTTATTTATTTGTGTGAAATTTTTTCGTTTTATCACTCTTTTTTCCTAGAAGTGATAATAATACTTAATAATTAAGATTGTCTGGAAAGTACTGGGTCCATGCTGACAGACCTAGTATGCTTAAAGAAAGCAAGTCAGTATGAACCGAGCTTGGACTAAAATTAAGAGGTGTAATAAATGAGTGAGGAAAACAACAACTTGTTGGTAGTTATACAACATGGAAAAGAAGACTTGGAAAAAGCAGCAGTTGGTTTTGCGGCGATAAACGCGGCTTTGGCACAGGACTATCATGTAGTAGTATATTTGATGTTTAATGCCGTTGAACTCGGCAAAAAAGGTGTAATTGACGAGATAAGAATGGAAGAAGGAGAACCAGATCTACCACAACTGTTTAAAAATGCCATAGAACTAGGGGCTGAGATATATCTTTGTGGTCCTTGCTGCAATAAAAGAGGAATTACCGAAAATGACTTAGTTGAAGGCCTAAAAATTGGAGGCGCCGCTAACTTAGTTAATACTGCAGTTCAGAGTGGTACTCTCACATTTTAAGGAATACGAGAAAAATAACAAAAGTATTGTTTTAATTTCTCGGCGGGAAATCCTCTCCCTTCCGAAAGGGAGGGGATGAAAGCCGAAAACATCATATGTTTTTTTTTATATGTTTTTTTTCTTGCAGGGCTGAGACGGCCCGTAGCGCCTGTGGAGAGAGTCTCCTCTGTGAAGCAAGAAACCCCTCGCAAAAGCAAGGGGTAGTTCACTATCTTATTTTTCTAATTTTTTCCTTATTGCTTCTAACATATCTTCTACCATTCTTTCGAGGGTATAGTCCGGTTCCCATCCCCAATCTTTTCTTGCTTTTTCATCGTTAATCGTTCTAGGCCATGTTTCTGCAATTTCTTGTCGATAGTCTGGTTTATACTCTATAGTAAATTCCGGTATATGTTTTCTTATTTCTTCCGCTAATTGTTCAGGGGTAAAACTGAAGGCAGTAACGTTGTATACTCTTTGAGAAAGTTTTTCTTCAGGTGCTTCTAAGAGCATACTAGTCGCTTTTAAGCAGTCCGGCATGTACATCATTGGAAGCATTGTATCTTTATCTAAAAACGAGACATAATGTTTTTCCTCAATTGCTTTATAGAATATCTCTACTGCATAATCTGTTGTACCTCCCCCAGGTAGAGCTTTTGAGGAAATTATTCCTGGATATCTAAGAGATCTAAAGTCAACACCAAATTTAAGCTTGTAATATTCTCCAAGTAATTCTAAAAACACTTTTGTTATTCCATACATTGTTGTTGGTCTCATAATTGTGATATCTGGTGTGTAGTCTTTGGGTGTTGAAGGGCCGAATGCTGCTATGGAACTGGGGGAATATACTCTTAAACCATGTTTCCTTGCTAATTCAAGCACATTTTTTACCCCTTCAGTATTGATTTTAAGGGCTAATTGTGGATTTTTTTCCCCTACTGCTGAAAGAATGGCGGCATTATGAACGACCCATTGAATATCATGTTCTATGACTATTCTCTCAAGATTATTGTAATCTAAGACATCTACGTAATAAAAGGGCTCTATCTCCTCGTAATTATTAGGTTTTTTAATATCTGTTGCAATTACATTTTCTTTTCCATGAGTTTTTCTTAAATAAGGTGCTAATTCCGTCCCGATTTGCCCTAAACTTCCGGTTATTAATATTCTCGCCATAAGCATGATAATGCAGAATTTTAAAATTATATGTCTTGTGTAATGAAAATAGCGTTTTTACATATTTATTTTATGTTTTAATGAAAAACTACTGGTTTTTTTGTTTTTTTCACTTTTTTTCTAGTTTCTTGTTTTTGTTTTAGAGTAGAAAGAGTTACAAAATATTTGTTATATTTAGAAAATGATGACTATTATTCGTACAAAAGACTTGCCGAAGTATGAAGGAAAGGAAGTTACTCTTCGTGGTTGGGCATATCAGATAAGAGACCATGGAAAAATACTTTTTTATTTTTTAAGGGACGGTTACGGCTTTTGTCAAATTACTATTAAAAAAAACATTGTTGGTGAAGAGATATTTAAGAAAGCCAAAAAAATTTATCGCGAGGCAAGTGTAGAAATAACTGGAGAAGTAAAGAAAGATGCTAGAGCAGAAGGTGGCTACGAAATACTTGCCAAAAAAATAAAAATATGGAATCCTTCTCATCCAGAAATAGATCAAGAAGTAACTCCCGATTCTTCACCCGATATTTTGTTGGATAAACGACATTTTGTAATAAGAGGAAGAAGAACAAGAGCCATTTTGAAATATAGGAGTGACGCATTGAAATATTTTAGGGACTATTTTTATGAGACCGGCGCTTTTGAGGTAACTCCTCCGTTGATCGTTGAGACTTTACCTGAGGGTGGTTCCGATCTTTTTGAAATAAAATACTTTGATAAAAAAGCGTATTTATCTCAATCATCTCAACTTTACTTAGAGGCAGCAATCTTTAGCTTAAACCGTGTTTTCAGTATTTTACCTTCGTATCGTGCCGAAAAAAGTCGTACTCGAAGACATTTATCAGAATTTACCCATGTAGAAGGCGAGTTTGCTTGGATGGACTTTTATGAATTATTAGAATATATGGAAAAGATGATTCATTATGTGTTAAAGCGTACTGTTGAAGAAAGTGAAGATGTTTTAAAAGATCTTGGTATTGAAGTAGAGGTTCCTTCTATACCATTTAAGAGAGTCCCTTATAAGGAAGCGATTAAGATTGTTAGAGAGAAAGGATGGGATATAGAAGAGGGTAATGATATTTCTGATGCACCAGAGCGTGATCTAGTTGCACATTTTGGTGCACCAATATATTTAACAGAGTTCCCTGTTAACATGAAGCCTTTTTATCATAAGATCGATCCTGACAACCCAACAGTTACTAGGAGTGCAGATTTATTAGTTCCAGTTGTTGGGGAATTAATTGGTTCGGGAGAAAGAGAAACTGATTATGATTCTCTACTTAAAAGATTAAAGAAAATGGGATTAGATCCTGAGCCATATTATTGGTATTTAGATTTACGAAAATATGGTTCTGTTCCTCATAGCGGCTTTGGTTTAGGATTTGAAAGATTTATTCAATGGGTACTTAAAATAGAACATATAAGAGATACTTGCTTGTTCCCCAGAACACGTTTCAGATTGAGACCGTAAATTCGCAAAATTTATTTTTCTTTTTTTTCAAAGGGTTTTTATTTTTTTAATCGGATTTTTATTCATGACTTCAGTGCTAATGAAGACTGAAAAAGGAGATATGAAAATAGAATTTTTTGATAAAGAAGCGCCTAATACCGTAAAAAATTTCATAGAACTTTCTCGTTCTGGTTATTACAATGGTGTAACTTTTCATAGAGTGATTCCCGATTTTGTTATTCAAGGTGGAGATCCTACTGGGACTGGTGCTGGTGGCCCAGGATATTGTATTCCTGACGAATTAAATGGAAATTATCATAAGCATGAAGTTGGAGCGGTAAGTATGGCTCATGCAGGGCCCAATACTGGTGGTTCTCAATTTTTTATTGTACGAAAGCCACAACCCCATTTAGATGGTGTTCATACCGTATTTGGGAAAGTTGTTGAAGGCTTACAAGTTATTTACGATATCGAGCAAGGCGATAAAATAATTGAAGTTCAAGTTTTAGAGGTGTCTCCAGAAATTGAAAATCGAGAATTAATAAAAATCCCATGTCCATTTTAATAATTTTAAAAAAATTATCTTCAACTTTTAAAGACCATAATTTTTTTCATTATTAAGTAGTGAATTATCCTCATTGGAAGAACCCTTAGAAGCTT
>Ga0256835_1001457_pt1 | contig 14230 bp, 15 predicted proteins | sample PIR30metaG_FD_185972 | JGI IMG/M metagenome (GOLD analysis project Ga0256835, IMG submission 185972) | Hydrothermal vent microbial communities from East Pacific Rise, Pacific Ocean - PIR-30 | ecosystem: Environmental > Aquatic > Marine > Hydrothermal vents | place: Pacific Ocean: East Pacific...
AAACCCGCACCCGGGCCCAAGCCGAAGTTCGGAAGCTTCGCAGCAAAATCGAAGCGGAGCTATCCGAAACATTCTCCTCTGGCGCAATAACGCTTATAGTCCAGCCCGGTACCAACGTCTTCCGCTCGTTCAACCCGCAGCGCATCACCTCGCTCGGAAACGGCCGGGTTGTTTACCGCGGCCTGCGGCTCGACCTACCCGGCGGCTTTGTCCAGCTTTCCGAGGACGTGCCCGCGCTGGAAGACGTTCGTGCCCGCACCCTTCGCTTCCCCGCCCAAGAAGTCGACCTCAAAGGCAACCGGCTACTGGCCGATGAACCGGACGTTCGCATCCACCTCGAGCAGGTCGCCCGGGAAGACGAAGGTAGCTACCGCCTTACCGGCGACTGAACCCCTGCCCCCAACCCATCCACTTTTCGCTCAAGGGGATACCCGCGCGCACCGGCGGAGCGGCGGGGCCCGCAATTCCGCGCCTGGCTCGATCAAGAACCCGGGCCACAAATTTGATTGCTACCTGCAAGGCCCGCACGCTGCTCGCCGCAAGCGTTGACCTTCTACTGTGTAGTGGACCGATCCGCAGCAACCCACCCGTGGATTTAGACGCGGCATAGGCCCCGATGGGTCGGCTTCGCCGGGACGTGGGGTGTAGGGGGCAGGAGGTATGAAAATCAGTTTCTTGTTTTGTCAAAACGTACCCAATCCGTTTGTATGCCCCTAACAAACAAAACCCACCACCCACCCCGGCCCTTCCCCGGGGAGGGCGTTTCATGGCGCGGCAATCAAACCGTGGACTTTGAAGGCATCATGGACCCCGAACGCCATCCGCCAACATGGGGCCCTTGCGCCTCCCGCTTTTTGCAGCGGTAGGTTTTCATTCCCTCGTCACCCCGGGCAAGCGCCCGAAGGGCGCGCGACCCGGGGTCTCGCAGGTGTTGGAACAAGCTCCGAGACGGATGAGACCCGGGAGCCTGCCCTGAACTTGATTCAGGAGCCTGCCCCGGACCTGATCCGGGGCCTGCCCCTGCGAAAGCAGGGGTCCATGCTGTACGAGCCGCCGAGATTTTGTTGCCGCTGACAGCACTACTACAGGCCACAGGCCACCCACCACAAGCAGCTTTCCAAGATGTTGACGCAACCTCTAGTCGCGGGTGGGTGACCCGGTCTGGACCCCAGCTTTCGCTGGGGTGACGATGTTTTGCCGTGAGTGTTTTTGTCGAGAATTGATAAATTTGCTATCAGAAACACAACTAAACAACCTCGGCGGTCCATTCATTTTCGTCATTCGAGCCAAGCAGGCGGTTGCCTGCGCGAGCTGGAATCCATCGCTCAAAGCATAGTGAACGCTTCGTCTTCGTCTAATGGCGCTTAAGTAACCCTCTCCTCGGGGAGGTGGCTGCGAAGCAGCCGGAGGGGGTTGTTCATTCGGGATGTAGGAAGTCGAGTGTGGGGTGTAGGGCGGCCATGAATCGGCACCCGACATTTGGCTCAGGCATCGCCAACAGCCCCCACAAGCTATAGGCCACAAGCTGATTACGTTACTACGGACTACGCACCGTGCACCACGTACTGATAGGGCGGGCCCATGGGCCCGCCCCTACCACGAACTACAAACTATGCACCTTTACAATAGAACCGTGCTCCAAATCCGCCCCGCCACCGCCGACGACGCTGCGGTTCTGGCGCAGTTCAGGGTGCGCCTCTTTAAGGAGATGGGTCGGCTCGAAGGCGGCATTGTCGAGTTTACTCAGGTTTCTGAAAGCTATTTTGATTGGGCGCTTTCCACCGGGCACGAGGTGGCCTGGATAGTAGAAGACTTTGGCGACGCGGTGGCGGTGCTGGCGATGACACTCGAGCCAATGCCGCCAAAACCCGAGCGCCCCCGGCTCGTCGAGGCCTACATGCACAACGTCTACGTGCTGCCTCATCACCGCTTACGAGGACTGGCCAAACGTCTGGTGCTGACCGCCCTTGAATACGCAAAAAAAGAAGGCATTGGGCGAATACGACTTTATACCTCCGACGACGCCCGCTGGATGTACGAAAATATCGGCTTCACGACCCATGGCCGTTATCTGGAATACAAACCCTGACCATGCTGAAGCGACTGCCACATCCCCACGTGCCCGCCGAATACTCCCCCGGCGGCCGGAGGCGCGCGATGGAGCTGCAACGCTTTCTGGTGAAGCTGCACAACGCGCTCGAGCCCATCCGGCCCATTCCTCCGGTGACCCTTTTCGTGCTCGACGAGCACGACTGGCGGCGCTTCACCCGCCTCCCCTACGGCTACCCCTTCCAGCGCAGCAAGCCGGGCGAGGGGTACGGCGTCTTCGCGCCGCTGCGTTACCCCGACCGGCTGATCGAGCGCCTGACGCGCGTCTTCGCCGAAGCCGTCCGCCGCGGCGGACGGCTGCCCGGACCGCTGGCGGTCTTTTTGGATCTAATGATCGCCCACGAGTACGCCCACGCGGTGGCGGTGGCCTGGGGCCTGCGCGCGCGGGTGCGCTGGGTGGACGAATTCCTGGCCAACTACTTATACATGCTGGCCCTCTACCGCAGCGACCGCGATCTCTACACCCAGGCGCGCGCCTGGGCCGAGCTGGCGAGCCGGCTCGAGCCCGAGCGCCGCAGCCTCGGCAGTTTCGAGCGTTACCCCCGCCGCCCCTTGGCCGAGCAGCTTTGGTTTCAGGGCGTCTTCACCCTCGAGGCCGCGCGCATGATCGAGGAAAGCGAGGACCGCTTCGTGCGGCGGCTGCTCGCCGCCGCGCCGCTTTCGCGCCGCGAGCTGCACCGCAAGCTGCTCGAGGCCGAACCCGGCCTGCGGGCCTTTTTCCGCACCTTCGGCGAGAAGGTAACCTGAGGGCATGGAGCGCGTCTTCGTTACCCGCAGCCTCCCCGGAACCGCCCTCGACGAGCTGCGCCAGGCCGGCTACCAGGTGGACGTCTGGCCCGACTTCCTCGCGCCGCCGCGCGAGGTCATGCTCGAGCGCGTGCGCGGCGCCGCCGGCCTGATCACGATGCTCGAAGATCGCGTGGACGCTGAGCTAATGGACGCCGCCGGCCCGGGCCTCAAGGTGATTGCCCAGTACGCCGTGGGGCTCGACAACATCGACCTGGAAGCCGCCAGAAAGCGGGGCATCGTGGTTACCCACACCCCCGGCGTGCTCACGGACGCCACCGCCGACTTGGCTTTCGCGCTGCTCGCCGCCGCCGCCCGCCGGGTGGCGGAGGGGCATGACTACGTCCGCCGCGGCGAGTGGAGGACCTGGCACCCCGAGCTGCTGCTCGGCCCCGAGCTCTTCGGCGCCACCGTGGGCGTGGTCGGCTTCGGCCGCATCGGCCAGGCCTTCGCCCGTCGCGCTCGCGGCTTCGAGATGAAGGTGCTCTACACCAGCCGCCAGCCCAAACCCGAGGCCGAGGCCGCGCTCGCCGCCGAGCGCGTGGAGCTGGACGAGCTACTGGAGCGGTCCGACTTCGTCAGCCTGCATACCCCGCTCACCCCCGAGACGCACCGGCTGATGAACGCCGAACGGCTGGCGCGGATGAAGGAGGGCGCGGTGCTCGTCAACACCGCCCGCGGCAAGGTGGTGGACACCGGGGCGCTCCTCGCCGCGCTCGAGCACGGCCCCCTCTTCGCCGCCGGGCTCGACGTGACCGACCCCGAGCCGTTGCCGGCGGACCACCCCCTCCTGGGCCACCCCCGGGTGGTGGTCACCCCCCACATCGGCTCGGCCGGCCGCGCCACCCGCCTGCGCATGGCCGAGATGGTGGTCGGCGACGTCCGTGCGGTTCTTGAGGGGCGGACGCCGCACCATCCCGCACCTGCCCCTTAGCGCGCTACGTGCGCGCTGGAACCGCTTACGGTAAACTATTCATAGGTGCATATCGCAAAACCCTGCACGCACCTTTGGAAACGGAGTGGTTATGGTGCTTTGGTATATTTTGCTCGGTGTCCTTATCGGCTGGGTCGTGGAATGGTTGATCGACGTGGTTTACTGGCGCGGTCGCATGCAGCAATTACAATTACAGCTAGGTGACTGCCAGCGATCACTCGACGAAGAGCGCGAGCGCTCGAAGATGCTGCAAGCAAAACTGCATACCTTCGAAGAGGAGCAAAAAACTTTACGTGCTCGCATCGCGCAACTGGAGGCCGAACTGGATCGTATGCGCCACGAACGCGATGCCGCACTGCAGCAGTTGCGCGCCGCCCCAACCGCGACGGCGACCCGCACGCGCGAGGAGGCCGCGGGGTCGGACCGGTCCGAGACCGCCGCCGACGATCTCAAAAAGATCGAGGGAATCGGTCCCAAAATCGAAAAGCTGCTAAACCAGGCGGGCATCCGCACTTTTCGGGCGCTGGCCTCGTCCTCGGCGGAGCGACTGCGTGAGATACTGCGCGCCGCGGGCAAGCGCTTCCGCCTGGCGGACCCTACGACCTGGCCCCGACAAGCTAAAATGGCCGCCGAAGAACGCTGGGAAGAGCTTGAAGATTATCAGGACGCGCTCCAGGGCGGACGGGAGGGTTGAACCTCATGCCCACCCGTCTTTTCCCTATCAGTTACGACTTCTTCAAGGCTTTAGTCGCGATCGTACTGATCATATTGTTGTGGTGGCTGTGGCCCGGTACCGAGCCGCCGACGCTAAACGCAGCGGTGGACCCCAGCGGGGCGGTCACGCTGGACGGGAAGGCCCAAAGCGGAAAAACGGTTCAGATCGCCATCACGGACGCCAGCGGAAAGGTATCCCGCCACTCCGTCACCGCCGACGACAGCGGGCGCTGGCTTACCGCCGTAGAGCTCGAGCCCGGCACTTATACCGCCGTCGCCTCCATTGGATCGTCAAGCTCCGACGCTATCCGTTTCACTGTGCCAAAGCCGGCGCAGCTCGCCCCGCTTTCGATCGACCCCGTACCTTCCCCCACGAGCTCCCCGTTGACGCTGAGCGGCCGTGCCGAACCGGGTCATCCGCTTTTGTTCTTCGTAGACGGGCGCCCCGTGCCCACTGATCCGCCCATTACCGCAGGGCCCGATGGTCGCTGGAGTCTGCGCCTCGAAGCGCCCCCCGGCGGCCACACCATCTACGTCGCGTACGCCGACGCGCCAGAACGCGTAAGCGACCCGCTGACCATCGAGGTGCGTCCGCCCGCCCCCGTGGTGGAAGAAACAGTGAAAACCGCGCCCGCGGCTCCCGAAGAGCCTGCCGAAACGGAAGCGGAGGCGGAAGCGGAAACGGAAATAGAAACTGAAGCTCCCACACCCGAACCTTCGCCCGGCCAGGCCTACGTCGTGCAGGAAGGTGACTGGCTTAGTAAACTGGCCGAGGAGTACCTGGGTGACGCAGCGCGCTATCCGGAGATTCGCGAGGCCACCAACGCCAGGGCAGCCAAAGATGACAGCTTCGCTACCATCGAAGATGATCATCTTATTTATCCTGGCGAAAAAATCTGGATTCCTGCGCCTTAACCCGCGGCCCTTTCGTCGAGCTCGATTCGGTAACGACAACAGGCGTCGCCTTCGCTCAGCGCGCATTCACGACGCAAGGCCGCACCCAGCAGGTCGCTGAAAAACTCCATCTCTACCTGGCACAGAGCGGGAAAATCCTTCGCCAGTGCCAGCTGGGGGCAGCAACGCTGCTCCAGTACCAGCAGGCATCCTTCTTTATGGCAGATCGCCCGGTATCCACGCTCGGTCAACCACTGAGCCAGGCGGCGCGCACGTTCTTCGAGGTCGAGACCGGTAAAACTTGCTTTCCATGTTTCTAGCTCTTTCCGGTAGCGAGCCCTGAGTACGCGTACCGCGGCTCCAGCACCGTAGATCTCCTCGATGTGCTCGATCACGTCCCGACACATCGTGGCGTATGCCGTGGGTTCGTCCACGGCTTCGTACAAACGTAGGGGACGCCCACGCCCCCTAATCGCTCGCGTGCTGATACGAACCAACCCCTCCTGCGCCAGGTCTTCCAGATGACGGTAGATCACCACCTTGGAAAGCCCCAGCTCGCGTGCCAGCTCCGCAGCAGGAGCTTTGTGGAGACGAAGATATTCAAGAATACGTTTCTTGGTCGTCCCGGGTCTCAAGCCTTGCTCCTCATTGCACCGTTAGCGCTTGTACGTCCCCATCCATTCCGCTTCCGCGAGCACGTGACCGTCCATGACGTGCAAGACTTTGCTCATCGTAGCGCCGGGTGGCAGGTCGAGCGAGGAAACGTCCAGGGCGTGCAATCGAAAGAAGTACCTATGCGGCGGCCCGGGCGGCGGACACGGTCCGCCGTATCCCACCGCGCCATAGTCGTTCCTGCCCTCCATTAGTTCGAGGCTACCGCTAGCGCCCTCCGGCAAGGTTCTCGCCTCCGCCGCAAGGTCGTAGACGATCCAGTGCGCGAAACCGCCTCCGGGAGCATCGGGATCGACCATGACGAGCACGAAACTTTGGGTGGACTCCGGCGCCCCCGACCATGCGAGCGGGGGGCTGATATTCCTGGCGTCTGGTCCACAGTATGCGTATCGCGCAGGCATAGGTTCTCCATACTCGAACGCGGGACTGGTGAGCCTCAGCGTAGAAGCCTTCGTACTCCGCCACCAGGCGCCTGCCAGCGACAGGGCCACGGCGGCTAGAACTACCCAAACGGTTCTACGACCGGTCATCTTACTCATTTTGCTCTAACCGGTTGTTTTGCTTTAGGACATTCCTCCTAGCAGATCCTGAGAAAATGCGTACAAGCACACGTTTTGCTTTCATAACCTGGTGCTTTCTCTCTGCGCTCATATCGCCTGCGGCTTCAGGCCGCAAAAGGAGGGTTTATGCAACGGTGGATGAGACGTGCGGTTTGGGTCGGCATGGCAATCGGTCTGCTGGGCATAACATGGGCCAAGCAATCGAATTCGACTTGTGTACAGTGTCACACCGACGTGACTCCCGGCGTGGTCCATCAGTTCCACGAAGGGAAGATGGGTAGTAACGCCTACCTCCCGCTCGACTGCAGCAACTGCCATGGCAGTGCGCATACCAACGAGAACGACGTCCAAAATGCCATATTCCCTACCCCGGACACCTGCATGGGATGTCACGCCGACAAGGTGCAGGAGTTTCGCCTGGGCAAGCATGAGCTGGCCTGGTATGCGATGAAGACACAAAGCGCAATGCACGGCCAGCCCAGCGCCATCGTCGGGGAAGGCTACCGGGGCTGCTCAGGCTGCCACAAGATCGGACGCAAAGGCTATGTCGGCGCCGAAGCCGGCAACACCGGTGCGCTCAAGTGGGACGGTGGCAAAGAAGCCTCAGAGTATCGCTACGGTAACGCTCAGTGCGACGCCTGCCACACCCGTCATAGTTTCAACAAGGTCGAGGCTCAGGATCCGCGGGCTTGCTCCAACTGCCACATGGGGTTCGACCATCCGCAGTGGGAAATGTACATGTCGTCGAAACACGGCATCATCTGGGACATCGACGGCAACAAGGGCTGGGATCAGGGCGGCCGCGCCCCCACCTGCCAAACCTGCCATATGCCCGGCGGCAATCACAACGTCGAGACCGCCTGGGGCTTTTTGGGTTTGCGTATTCCCACCAAAGAAAACGTGGAAAAGCTGGCAGCTAGCGTAAACGACGCCGGATTAAAGGCGAACCTGCAGAAACTGGCGAAGCTGCTGCCCAGCGGGCACTACATAGACCTCGACGACGACGTACAGTGGACGCTCGATCGGGCGCTAATCCTTCAGGTCAACGAGATCCTCGACGAAAACTTCCAGCCCACCGAGCGTTTCTTCCAAATCGTTGCCCAGGCGCGCGCGGCGCGCGGACCCGAGCAGTTCAACAAACTTCGCTTGCAGATGAAGCAGGTTTGCACCCAGTGTCATAGTAACGACTACGTAGACGACTTCTTCAAGAACGCCGACATGGTAATCAAGCTCGCCGACCACGAGTTCGCCAAGGCGATCCAGGCGGTGCAGGGCCTGTACCGGGATGGCATCCTCAAGAAGCCCGAGGGGTGGAAGTATGCCCCATCGGTAGCTCAATACTATGACAACATAACTCCGATTGAGCTCGACCTATATCTCATTTACATGGAGTATCGTCAGCGCGCTTTCCAGGGCGCCTTCCACGTGAGCAACGACTACATGCACTGGTACGGCTGGGCGCCGCTCAAGGAACACGTAAACCGCATCCTCGCCGAGGCCGAGCGGATGCGCGCAGAACACGGCAAGAAGTAGGCCACACGAACTTTTCGGGCCCCGCACCGTTCGGTGCGGGGCTGCTATGCTGGGCGCGGGAGGGATTTATGGCAGTAGTGGAATCGCAGATGGTGCCCCTGGGCGCGCAGGCGCCCGATTTCGAACTGGAGAACGTGGTCACGGGAGCCAAGGTTGCCCGCAAGGACTTCGAGGGCAAGCCGCTGCTCGTGGTCTTCATGAGCAACCACTGCCCCTACGCCCGCCACATCGAGGCCAAGCTGGCCGAGGTGGCGAACGCCTACGCCGGGCGCGGGGTGGCCACGGTCTGGATCTCCAGTAACGACGTGGAGAACTACCCGGCCGACGCGCCGGCGGAGCTGGCCGAGCAGGCGCGGCGCGTAGGCGCGAACTTCCCCTACCTGCACGACGCCACCCAGGAGGTCGCCAAGGCCTACAAGGCAATGTGCACCCCCGATCTTTACCTTTTCGACGCCGAACACAAGCTCTTCTACCGCGGTCGCTTCGACACCACCCGGCCCGAGAAGGGTACGCCCACGGGCGAGGACCTGATAGCGGCACTGGAGGCGCTGCTGGCGGGCGAACAGCCCCCCGCGCCCCAGTGGCCCAGCATGGGCTGCAACATCAAGTGGAAGCCGGGGAGCGAGCCCGACTACTTCGGTTAGTTCCGGAGAGCCGAATCCGTCAGCCCGGCTGTAGCGTGCGCCGCTGGCGCTGGGCTTCCTTGTCCACGAGTTCGTTCTCACGGTGGCCGGCGTGGCCGCGGGTCCAGTGCCAGTGAACCTCGTGGCGCGCCGTTTCCTCGAGCAGCGCCAGCCAGAGGTCTTTGTTCTTCACCGGCTGCTTGCTCGCCGTCTTCCAGCCGTTCTTCTGCCACTTCTCCAGCCAGCCGTCGGTAAAAGCCTTCTTGAGGTACTGCGAGTCGGTGTAGAGGTGCACCTCGCAGGGGCGGTTGAGCTCGCGGAGGGCCATAACCGCGGCGGTCAGCTCCATGCGGTTGTTGGTGGTGTTCGGCTCCGCGCCGCTGATGAGTTTTTCGTGGTTGTTGTACCTAAGCAGCGCCGCCCAACCGCCGCGCCGCTTGTCGTCGGCGGAGCCGTCGGTGAAGACTTCGACGGTGCAGGCCATCATTCCCACTCGATCGTCCCCGGGGGCTTGCTGGTGAGGTCGTAGACGACGCGGCCGATTTCGGGGATCCGCTGTGGAATCTTGCGCGCCACCTCGTCGAGGACGTCGTGGGGCAATCGCGCCCAGTCGGCGGTCATGCCGTCGACGCTGGTTACCGCGCGTAACGCCAGCACGTAGCCGTAGCGGCGTTCGTCGCCGGTTACGCCCACGCTGCGCACCGGTGTAAGCACCGCCAGCGCCTGCCAGACCTCGTCGTAGAGGTCGTGGTCCTTGAGGGCGCTGATGAAGAGGTCGTCGGCGCGGCGCAAAATGCCTAGCTTTTCTTCGTCCACCGGCCCCAGAATACGGATGGCGAGGCCGGGGCCGGGGAAGGGGTGGCGCAGGCGGATGGTGTTTGGCAGGCCGAGCAGCAGGCCCAGCTCGCGCACCTCGTCCTTGAAGAGGAAGCGGAAGGGCTCGAGCAGCTCGAAGCCCAGCTCGGCCGGCAGGCCGCCGACGTTGTGATGGCTCTTGATGTTGGCCGCGCCGGTGCCGCCGGCGCTCTCGATGACGTCGGGGTAGAGGGTGCCCTGGGCCAGAAACCTGAACGGCCCCAGCTCGGCCGCTTTTTGCTTGAAGACTTCGATGAACTCGCGGCCGATTATCTTGCGTTTGGCCTCCGGGTCGCTAACGCCGGCCAGGGCGGCCAGAAAGCGTTCGCGCGCGTCGACCGTGACCAGGTTGACGCCGGCGGCCGATAGCGCCCTTTCCACCTCCTCCCGCTCGCCCAGGCGCAAGAGGCCGTGGTCCACGAAGACGGCGGCGTGGTCAACACCGGCGCGGGCCAGCAAGAGGGCCAGGGTGCTCGAGTCGACCCCGCCGCTAACCGCCAGCAGCACCCGTTCGCCGGCGGTCTTGGCGCGCACTTCTGCCAGAGCGGCGTCGAGGGCGTGGTCGGGCGTCCAGCCGCGCCGCACTCCGGCGAGGCGCAGGAAGTTCTCCAGCATCTCCATGCCCTTGGGGGTGTGGACCACCTCGGGGTGGAACTGCACCCCGAGGTGGCGACCGGCCTCGTCCTGGATGGCGGCCACCGGGTTATCCTCGGTCCGCGCCACCGTGCGCCAGCCCGGTGGCAGCTCGGTGACCGCGTCAGCGTGGCTCATCCAGACCTGCACCTCGCCCGATAACCCGGCGAACAGAGGCCCTTCGTATGCGGTAAGGACGGCCTTGCCGTACTCGGCACGGCCGCTGCGCTCCACCCGGCCGCCATAACGCTGAGCAAGGTACTGCATACCGTAGCAGATGCCCAGCACCGGCAGGTCGAGCTCGAGCACGCCCTCCGCCGGCCTGATCGCCCCCGGGTCGAAGACCGAGCTAGGCCCTCCCGAGAGCACCAGGGCCTCGGGCTCTTGCGCCCGCACCTTTGCGAGCGGCGCATTGCCGGGCAGCACCACCGAGTAGGCCCGCAGCTCGCGGAAACGCCGCGCGATCAGGTGGGTGTACTGGGAGCCGAAATCGAGGATGACGACGGCCATGGCCCCAGTCTAACCAGCTCAAGGGCCCAGGCGTACGGTTACGCTGCGGGCGCTCGGCGGAACTTCAAGCAGTTTTTCCTGGGGCAGGAAGCCATCGGCGCGGATCTGGATGCGGTAGATCCCGGGTACATCGAAATAAACTTTGCCTGGAATGATAGCCAGCGCCCGGCCGCGGACCAGCTGTGAAGCCTCGGGCGCATCGAGCAGCACCAGTTCGGCCCGACCTTCGGGGGGGTCTACGCGGAACTCGACGACGTATCCCTCCTCACCCGCCGGACCGTTGGAATGGTTCGACCACCAGAGCAGGGTCAGCACCAGCGCAACCAGCACTAGCAGTACCCCGCCACGCCACCACCAACGCCGACCCGAGGAGCCGCCGACGCTCGGCTCGATCACTTCGAAAGCCGGCTCGCTCGTATCGTCGATGCGCACCACCCGGCTGGGATCGGCGGTCTGCGGCTCGGTGAGGACGCGCTCAGGAGTTTCGGATCCTTCGGCCGTTTTTGCGAGCTCGGGCGGTTCTGACGGGGAAGGAGTGGGGGGCGTTTCCACTTCGCCGGGACCAGCGGGGGTCGCGGGCGCTTCCGGCTCCGGCTCTTCCGTAGCACGGGTGTCGGGGGCGCGACTTTCGGGACGTCCGAGGACTCTTACCGTTCCGGTAGAAAGCCCTTCGGGGTCCTGGGCGTCTTCCCCCTCGGGTATATGCGCTTCATCGTCTGCATGCATCGCTTCCAGCTCGGGCAAAGAGCGCGGGTCAGCCAGGTATTCGGCGGCCTCTCGCAGCTCGATGCGCCCCTCGGCCAGGCTTTCGAGCACCCGGTGGAAGGGCCAGCCCGGCCAGGTGTCTCCCGCCGCCTCGCGCAGCGCAGCCACCAGGGCCGCCTCGTCGGCGGTCTGTACCGGAACGGGCAGGCCCACACCCTCGATCCAGACTTCGTCGCCCTTCACCCACAGTCGCTCCGGATCGAGCCGGCCGTGCTCGAGCCCCAGGGCCTTCATTTCCAACAGCGCCCCCAGCAGACGACGGGTCCAGGCGCTGAGCTCGTGAGGGGTCACCTCGCCTTGCTTTTGCGCCAACGGCACCGCCCCGAAAGGCAGCTCGGCAATCCAGGCGTCCTGCTCGTGAACCTGCCAGGGAAGCGTGCCTTGAATACGAAACGTCGGTAGCGAACCTTTAAGCGGCCTGTAAATCAGTACCGGGGTGCCGGTGACGGTGTCCTGCCCCTCCCATATTTCGATCACGCCTTCCCGGGCGCGGATCTGGTTCAGCAAATAAGGGCCGATGTGGTTCACGCCTCGATTATACGTAGGCTACGGTTAGGAACCTGTAAAGGTAGAATCCATGCGTTGACACTGCATTTTCGTGCAGCCTATAATCGAGTAGATGAAGCACGTTTCGCACCCGTACCGTTTCCGCCCAAGCCAGCCGGGCGGTTTTTTGGTATGAAAGGAGTCGGGATGCAGTATAAGGTGACCCTGTCCACCGAGGAGATCGTCCGCGGGTTAAAACACTATCGCCGCATCGCCAAGCAGGACGTCCTGCGCGCACCCGAGACCCCCAACCCCGACGTCTTCCGCACCCACGCCGAGGCCCGCCGCGAGGTCTACACCCAGCTCGCCGAGCTGGCCGAGAGCAAGGGCCCGGACGCGGTAGTCGCGTACGCGCTGGAGCTCTACCAGTCACTACCCTTCGTCACCGGTACCGCCGAAGACGCCCACCCAGAGGTCAAGGGCAAGGAAAACGCTCTCGAGAACTTCTTTTTGATGATCGGTCTCGACCCCAAGGTCCGCCGAGAGGCGCGTAAGCTGCGCCGCCCGTTGGAGTAGCGCCGGCGATGACCCTGGAGGAGCTCGCCGCGCAGGCGTCCCGCTGCACCGCCTGCCGTCTCCACGAAACACGCACCCACGTCGTCTTCGGCGAGGGCGACCCCGACGCCAAGCTGATGATCGTGGGGGAGGGGCCCGGAGCCGACGAAGACGCCCAAGGAAGGCCCTTCGTAGGCCGCGCCGGCCAGTTGCTCGACCGCATCCTCGAGGCCGCGGGTATTCCCCGCTCGAGCGTCTACATCACCAACATCGTCAAGTGTCGCCCTCCGGGCAACCGCAACCCGCTGCCCGACGAGGCCAAGATCTGCAGCTCGCTGTGGCTCAACAAACAGATCGAGCTGATCCGGCCGCAGATCATCGTGCCGCTCGGCTCGGTGGCCACCCAGTTCTTCCTGGGTGAGAAGCTGCCCATCACCAAGGTGCGCGGACAGTGGTTCGATTGGAACGGCATCAAGGTCTTCCCGATGTTCCACCCGGCATATCTGCTGCGCAACCCCTCGCGCGCCCCCGGCAGCCCCAAAGCGCTGACCTGGAAGGACATCCAAACGGTCAAAAAGGCCCTCGACGAGCTCGGCCCCAAACCCGAACGCGAGATCAAGGCCTCGGCCCAGGACCCGCTCTTTTGAAATGACCCCGCTCGCCCGCCTGAGCCTGCTCGTGGCCGCCAACGCGCTGGTGGCTTGGGCGCTTTACGACAACTGGGTCAGCCGCGCCTGCCACTGGCTGCCCAACACCCTCGCGGCCCTTGCTGTGGCCGCGGTGGCCGTCGTCTACTGGGGCCGTCGCCGTTAGTGGCGGAAGACCCGCTGCCCGGTGAATATCATGGCCATGCCGGCCGCGTCCGCGGCGGCGATGGAGTCGGCGTCGCGCTTCGAACCCCCCGGCTGGATGACCGCGCGCACGCCGTAGTCGGCCGCGAGGCGAACCACGTCGTCGAAGGGGAAAAAGGCGTCGGAGGCCAGTACCGCGCCGCGGGCGGCCTCACCGGCCTGCGCGAGCGCGTGCCGCGCGGCGTCGATGCGGCTGGTCTGCCCCATGCCCAGCCCTACCGTCGCCCCGTCCTGCGCCAGCGCGATGGCGTTGGAGCGCAGCGCCCGCACCACCTTCCAGGCGAAGCGCAGATCGGCCCACTCGGCCTCGCTGGGGGCGGACTGGGTGACCATTTGCAACTGGTCTTCGCCCAGTGGGGCGACGTCGGCGTCTTGCACCAGCAGGCCGCCGCGCAGCCGCCGTAAGTCCAGATAATCGCCGCGGGCGAAGTCGGGGACCTGGAGAATGCGCAGGTTCTTCTTCCTGGCCAGCAGCGCCAGGGCGTCGTCTGCGTAATCAGGGGCCAGCAGCACCTCGAGGAATATCGGCGCCAGCTTTTCGGCGGTGGCCGCGTCGAGCGGCCGGTTGAGGGCGACGATGCCGCCGAAAATGCTCACCGGGTCGGCGTCGTGGGCCTTTTGGAAAGCCTCGGCTAGGCTGGCGGCGCTGCCGACGCCGCAGGGGTTTTGGTGTTTCATGGCGACCGCCGTCGGCTCGTCGAAAGCGCTGACCAGGCTCCAGGCGGCCTCGGCGTCGCCGTAGTTGTTGAA
>Ga0256835_1001458_pt1 | contig 14223 bp, 15 predicted proteins | sample PIR30metaG_FD_185972 | JGI IMG/M metagenome (GOLD analysis project Ga0256835, IMG submission 185972) | Hydrothermal vent microbial communities from East Pacific Rise, Pacific Ocean - PIR-30 | ecosystem: Environmental > Aquatic > Marine > Hydrothermal vents | place: Pacific Ocean: East Pacific...
CGGTTTGCCGCTCTCGTTGACGGCTTCGATGACCGCGCGGTAGCGGCCGGTCACCTCGCGGGCCAGACCGGTGCCGAAGACAGCGTCCACGATGACGTCGCACGCCTTCAGCTGTGGGACGGCCTCGTCGGCCTGCGCGATGCGCACCACCGGCACCGCCAGGCGGCCGATGACCTCCCAGTTAAGGGCCGCCGCGCCGCGGTATTTCCCGGGGTCGCCCAGCAGTAGCACCTCGGGACGGCCGCCGTTGGACAGGATCTTGCGGGCCATCACCAGACCGTCGCCGCCGTTGTTGCCGGCCCCGCAGAGCACGGCCACGCGGCGATCGCGCACGCCGAAGCGTTCGGCAAAGACGTGGAAGGCGGCCAGGGCCGCGTTTTCCATCAGCAGTTCGTCGCGGATGCCGAATTCGTCCATGGCGCGCCGGTCCATGCGGCGCATCTGTTCTACGCTGGCGATTCTCATCAAAACCCTCCCGGCTTGGCCTGCCGGTTTGCACGGCGGTGCCCGGAAACGGCCGCCGCGTCGATGGGCGTTGGATGGTTTTTTGAAAACCTTAAAATAAGACGGAAAAAACAGATTTCAAATCCAAAGGCCGCCCCCGGGGCTTCAGACCTCGAATTCCATGAAAACCTGCCGGTTGACCCCGTCCACGGCCGGTTCGTCGTCCTGCCAGCTGTAGATACGGCAGTTGTCGGAGATTTCGGAGGCCATGGAGCAGCCGATGAAGGGCATCACCGGATCGCCGGCCACGGACTTGAAATTCAGCAGGGCGGCTTCGCTGGAGGGAAAACCGTCGAACTCCAGCAGTTGGTTGAAGAACACGCGGCAGCTGCCCTCGAAAAAGTCGCTGTCGCGGCGCATCTCTTCAACCTTGCGCCGGAAAAGGTCCAGTGCCGCGGCCTTGTCCCCGGCCTGGACGATCAGGCTGAACTCGCCATGCCTGCGCTGGGCCTCTTCGGCGGCATTGCGGTTGCTCAGGTAGAGAAAATTGCCGATGTACACCATGGGACTGCCTCTCACGAATGGGGTTGCTTCATTGCCCGGTCGAGTTTCTCGTCGATCTGCGCCAGCCGCTCCTCCAGTTGTGCCATTTTCTCCAGTACCCTGGGGTCGGCCGGGGCCCGGTTGCAGTGGTCCACCTGCTGCTGGAGCTCGTCGAGCCGGATGCCGATGACCACCACCAGGTAAAGCCCCAGCACGAAGGCCAGGGTGGTGCCGTCCCATCCCTGGTACCAGCCGCCGAAGACCCCGATGGCGATGAAGACGATGTTGGTGATCGCGTATGGGTGATCCAGAATCCTGAATTTCATCTTTCCTGTCCGGGGGATGCTCCCGCTGCGCGTGCGGACGGGATGGGTTGAACTGTTGCCCAGCCTCACTTTATAGCCGGCGGCAAAAAAAATTCAACACCAAATATGCGCTGGCGGCCTTTCAGTGCGGCCCGATCATGTCGGCCAGGGCCTCCAGCGCCATGCGGTAGCCCCGGGCTCCGAAACCGGCCAGCCGCGCTGTCACCACGTCTGCTACAAGGGACGTGTGCCGGAAGGACTCCCGGGCGCTGATGTTCGTAATGTGCACTTCTATGACGGGCACGTCCAGCAGCAGCAGAGCGTCGCGGATGGCGACGCTGGTGTGCGTGTAGGCGGCCGGGTTGATGATCAGCCCCCGGCAGCGGCCCGCGGCCTGCTGAATCTTTTCGACGATGGCCCCCTCGTGGTTGGACTGAAACGTCTCCACGGCCAGAGCCAGGCGTCGGCCCGTATCGGCCAGTTCGGCGTCGATGTCCGCCAGGGTCGTGTGGCCGTAAACGGACGGTTCACGGCGCCCCAGAAAGTTTAGATTCGGCCCGTGAATCACCACCACCGTGCGCGCGTCGCTGTTCGACAGCATGATTGCCTCCTGCCTGAAAGCTTTTTAAAAAAAGATCGTTAGGGATATATTCGCACGTCAAACTTCCACCTTGCGTCCCTTTCCCTGCTCGGCCAGCCGGCGCAGCCGCTCGATGGCCTGGGCGTAGTCCGGTTCGTTGTAGACGGCCGAGCCGGCCACGAAGACGTCCACGCCGCAGGCAGCAATATCGGAAATGGTGCCGGCGTTGACGCCGCCGTCCACCTCCACCAGGGGCGAGAGTCCGCGTTCATCCAGCATCTGCCGCAGTGCGCGCAGCTTGGGCAGCGAGGCCTCGATGAAGGCTTGTCCGCCAAAGCCCGGGTTGACGCTCATGACCAGAACGTAGTCCAGGTCGGCGGCGATCCACTCCAGGGCCGAAAGGGGCGTGGCCGGATTGAGCACGGCGCCGGCCTTGACGCCCCGGGAGCGGATGTGGGCGATGGTGCGGTGCAGGTGGGTGCAGGTCTCGACCTGCACCGAGATCAGTGCCGCACCGGCATCTGCAAAGGCGTCGATGTAGGCGTCCGGGTTTTCGATCATCAGGTGCACGTCCACGGGCAGCGACGTCACCCGGCAGACGGCCGCCACCACGGGCGGCCCGAAGGTGATGTTGGGCACGAAGTGGCCGTCCATGATGTCGGCGTGGATCCAATCGGCGCCGGCGGCCTCGACGGCGCGCACCTCTTCGCCCAGGCGGGAAAAATCGGCGGACAGGATGGACGGGGCGATGGTGGTCATTTTCTCTCTCCTTTTGCGGGTTTCAGGGTTGTCTCACCCGGCCGGGTAGAAACGCACGGTCTCCAGCCGGCCATTGCGGTAGAGCAGCAGGGTCCCGTCGCGCCAGGACGGCACCAGCAGCCACAGTTCACGGCCGGGGGCCACATAGGCGTCGAACAGGTCCGTGGACAGGGTGGCGGTCTTCCACTCCACTCGGATGTGCTGCCGGAGAAAGCCGCCGCCCACGCGGTACCGGAACAGGTGTTGGTTTTCACCGCCCGGCGGCCGCGCCGTGGCCGAGCGGCGGCTGATGCGCAGGTCGACGGCGCTGTTCAGGGGCGTACGGTACCCGGCCGGCGGCTGCTGCCCGATGACCGCTCCCGGCGGCTTTTGGCGATCGACCGCGTAGCGGATGCGTCCCGTGGTCAGGCCGGCGCCCTGGAGCAGCGCCACGGCATCCTCCAGCCGCAGGCCGTTCAGCCGTGGCATGATCACGGCGCCCGGCCGCGGCCCCAGGCTGACGAGGAAGTCCACGCAGGTTCCGCGGGCCACAAGGCGCCCGGCCGGCGGCGCCTGGGCGGCCACCGTGCCCGCGGCCGCAGCCGTGTGGTGCAGGAGCGACTGGCGGCCGCTGCACAGCCCGTTGCTCTCCAGCAGGGTCTCGGCCTGGTCCAGGACGAGACCGCGCAGGTTGGGTACCTGCACGGTGGCCGGTCCGCGGGAGATGACGATGCGCACCGAGCGGCCCCTGCGTACCTCGCTGCCGGCCGGCGGATCCTGGGAGATGACGTGGTTGGCCGGAATGTCGGCGCTGTACTCGAGGCCCCCGATCTTGGTGTTCAAGTCCAGGTCCGAGAGCTCCTCGAGCACCGAGACCACGTCTTTTCCCGTCAGGTCCGGCACCACCTGGGTCCCTGTCCCCCTGACGATGAAGTTCAGGGTGAGATAGGCGGTGACGGCCGTGACCGCCAGAAATGCCAGTACGACGGCTGCGATGCGGGCAAGGCGTTTTGCGGTTAACATGATCGCTGTTTCACCGGTCACCGGTGTGCGGTTCCGCCGGGCGCGGGGCGAACGGTGCATGCTCTAGGACCGGATTTGTAAATTCGCGAACTTGTGTTATCATGTTTTTCGAAAGGATACCAACAGTAAAGCAGGGGAAAGCCGCAAAGGCCCAACGGGGCAGGGACACAGCGCCAACGGACTTTAACGCAATCCATTATTGGGCGGCAATGGGGGTGGCCGGGTAACGGGCGTCAATGGGTTTGGTTACTTGAAGCTGTTTGTTGAGAAAACGGCGCAGCTTATTGTAATAAAGGGAATATTTATTAGAGCAGAGGCCTGATCATGGAAACGATCGCCAGGATGAAAAATACGGTGCAGGAGTACCAGTGGGGGTCGCGGACCTTCATCGCCGAACTGCTGGGGCAGCCGGTGCCTTCCGAGCGGCCCATGGCCGAGCTGTGGCTGGGGGCGCACCCCAAGGCCCCCTCCAGGGTCGAGGTGGACGGCCGCTGGGTGTCCCTGCTGGAATTGATCGAGCAGCGTCCCGCGCAGGTGCTGGGTGAAGCGGTGGCGGCGCGTTTCGGTCGCCAGCTGCCGTACCTTTTCAAGGTGCTGGCCGCCGAGCAGCCGCTCTCCATCCAGGCGCACCCCGACCTGGCGCAGGCCCGGGAGGGGTTTGCCCGCGAAAACCGGCTGGGTATCGCCATAGACGACCCGCGGCGCAACTACCGCGATGCCAACCACAAGCCCGAGCTGATCTGTGCGCTGACTGACTTCTGGGCCCTGAAGGGCTTTCGGACGGTGCCGGAGATCCTGGAAAACCTTTCGCCCCTGGACGACCCGCGGCTGCTGCCGGAATTGTCGCAGCTGCGGTCCGCGCCCGACGGCGAGGGGCTCAAGCGGTTTTTCGGCGCACTGATGACGCTCGAAGAGGCGCGCCGTGCCCGCGTGGTGTCTGCGGCGGTGGACCACGCCCGGCAGCGGCCCGCGGACGACGCCGTCGGCGGCTGGGTCTGCAGACTGGCCGAGGCCTACCCGAACGACATCGGGGTGCTGGCCCCGCTGTTCATGAATCTGGTGTGCCTGGCGCCCGGCGAGGCCATGTTCCTGGAAGCCGGGCAACTGCACGCCTACCTGTCGGGTAACGGCATCGAACTGATGGCCAACTCGGACAACGTGCTGCGCGGCGGGCTGACCCCCAAGCACATCGATGTGCCCGAGCTGCTGCGGGTGCTGCGGTTCACCACCGGGCCGCCGCACGTCCTGCACCCGGAGGCGGCGGCCCCCTGCGAGGCCGTCTACCGCCAGCCGGCGCGGGAGTTTGCGCTGTCGGTGATCACCCTTGCAACGGAGCGCCCGCTGGTGCGTGCCGGCCGGGGGGTGGAGATCCTGCTGTGCCTGCGCGGGGAGGCCGAGGTCCGCGACGACCGGGGCGGCCGGCTGGCCCTGTCGCGGGGACAGTCGCTGCTGGTGCCGGCCGCCGTTGCGCAACTGTCCCTCTCCGGCGACGCCGTGCTCTACAGCGCCCACATGCCGCATGCCGGAGAAAATGCTTGACACCGCGGCTGCGGCCGTGTAGGCAGTCTGGAAAATCGACTGGGAGCAACGGAACCAATGCAGAGACTGACGGGCAGAATCTATTTTACCTACCGGTACTATTATTTTTTTGGTACCGGTCTGCCCGCCGTGCGTTGACCCAGGTTTCCTGAACTGAACGAGCCGCGGACAGACCCTGCAGGGGCCCGCGGCTTTTTTCGTGAAAGGCCGCGGCATACCCCGCGGCCTTTCTTCGTTTCGGGGCCGCGGGCGGGGCGCCGCCAAACCGTCCCATCACCAGGAGGAGAGAGCGTCATGACCTTTTTAGGCAAGCGAATCCGCATGGAGCGCATTCTGGACCGCAACACCGGCAGGACCGTCATCGTCCCCATGGACCACGGCATTTCGGTGGGCCCCATCGACGGCCTCATCAACGTCAAGAAGGCCGTCGGCAAAGTGGCCGAAGGCGGCGCCAACGCCATCGTGGAGCACAAGGGGCTGGTGGAGGCCGGCCACCGCGGTCAGGGCCCCGACATCGGGCTGATCATCCACCTGTCGGCCTCCACCAACCTGTCGGTGTACCCCAACGCCAAGACGCTGGTATGCGGCGTGGAGGAGGCCATCAAGCTGGGGGCCGACGCCGTGTCCATTCACGTCAACCTCGGAAACGGGCAGGAAAAGGAGATGCTGCGCGATTTCGGGCAGGTCAGCTACGAGGCCCGCACCTGGGGCATGCCCCTGCTGGCCATGATCTATCCGCGCGGCGAGAACATCGAGGACGAGTACGACGTGCGCGTCGTCAAGCACGCCGCGCGGGTGGGCGACGAGATGGGTGCCGACATCGTCAAGGTGTCCTACACCGGATCGGAGAAGAGTTTTCGCCAGGTGGTGGCCGGCTGTTCGGTGCCGGTGGTCATCGCCGGCGGCGCCCGCATGGATTCCGACCGCCAGATCCTGGAAATGGTCAAGGGTTCCGTGGACGCCGGCGGCGCCGGGGTCTCCATCGGGCGCAATGTTTTCCAGCACCGCAACCCCACGCACATGGTGCGCGCCATATCGGCCATCGTGCACGGCGGCGCCGACGTGGATGCGGCCTTGGCCATGCTGGACTGAGGGCCGGCGGCCGTGCAAAGAGCCTTGTGCTCCGGCCGAGCCGCCATGCCGGCCGGGGGTGAAACGACTGCCTGAAGGAGACGACATGCGCAGGATATGGGTCGAAATCGATCCCTGGGATAAGGAAATGGTCACGGCGGCCATCGAGGGCGGCGCCGACGGGCTGGTGCTGCCGGCGGGCTGCGCCGAAAAGGCGCGCGCCCTGGGGCGCATCGAGGTCATCGCCCCGGACGGCGATCTCAAACCGGGGCGCGACGTGGTCTTTTTCACCATCGAGAGCGGCGATGACGAGGCCGAGATCGTCAAGCTGAGCCGCAGCCGGAAAGTGGTGCTGACCTGCAGCGACTGGACCATCATCCCGCTGGAGAACCTCATCGCGCGGGGCGCATCGATCATCGCCCGCGTGCAGGGTCTCGAGGAGGCCCGCACGGCTTTCGGCATCCTGGAAAAGGGCGTTGACCACATTCTCTTCTGCCCGCAGGATGCCGTTACACTCAAGAGTGCCTTGCTGGAACTGCGCACCGGCGACGCCCGCACCGAACTGCAGACGGCCGAGATTGTGGGCATCCGGAGCCTGGGCATGGGTGACCGGGTGTGCATCGACACCTGCACCAGCATGGTGCCGGGACAGGGCGCCCTGGTGGGCAACAGCAGCGGCGGCCTGTTCCTGGTGCACGCCGAGAGCCTGGAAAACCCGTACGTGGCAGCGCGCCCCTTCCGGGTCAACGCCGGTCCGGTGCACGCTTACACGCGCGTGCCCGGCGGCAGGACGCGCTACCTTTGCGAGCTGAGTGCCGGAGACCCCGTGCTGCTGGTGGACTACAAGGGAAACACCACCACGGCGGTGGTGGGCCGGCTCAAGATTGAGAAGCGCCCCCTTATGCTGGTGACCGCCAGGGTCGGCGACCGGGAGATCAGCACCATCGTGCAGAACGCCGAGACCGTGCGCCTGACGGCCCCCGACGGCCGCGCGCTGTCGGTGGTCAGCCTGGCGGCGGGCGACGCGGTGCTGGTGGCGGTGGAGTCCACGGCCCGGCATTTCGGCATGCAGATCGACGAAAGCATCATCGAGAAGTGAGAGGCCCCCATGACGGATGACATCCCCCCTGAGCGCCCCAACCCCGACGCCGAGGCTGAAATCCAGCGCCTGCGCGCCGACATCGACGCCGTGGACCAGCAGATCCTGGAGCTGATCAACCGGCGGCTGGTGCTGGCCGGGCGCATTGGCGACGTCAAGAAGCAGGGCGGCCGCCGCATCCTGGACAGCTCGCGCGAGGCCGCCGTCATCCGGCGGCTGACGGCGCTCAACCCCGGCCCGCTGAGCGCCGGTGACCTGCGCCACATCTTCATGGAGATCATCGGCCTCTGCCGCGACATCCAGAAGACGCTCAAGATTGCCTATCTGGGACCCGAGGCCTCCTTCACCCATGCCGCGGCCCTGGCCCACTTCGGCCACTTTGCCGAGCTAAAGCCGCTCTGCGGCCTGCAGGAGCTGTTCGGTGAGATCGAAAAGGGCGTCTACCGCTACGGCGTGGTTCCGGTGGAGTACGCCGTGGAGGGCGTCCTGCTGCACGCCATGGACTATTTCCTGGACTGCGATCTGGAGATCTGCGCCGAAGTCTACCAGACCGTCTCCTATGACCTGGTGGCCGCCGGCGACGAACCGGCCGCCATCCGCAAGATTTACGGCCGGCCCCAGGCCATTGCCCGCTGCCGGCGCTGGATCGGCGAAAACCTGCCCTGGGCCGAGTGCGAAGCCTGCGCATCGGCCGCCCAGGCCGTGCGCCTGGCGGCCGCCGAAGCCGGCAGCGCCGCCATCGTGGGCGGCGCCGTGCCCACCGCCCACACGCTGGCAGTGCTGGCGCAGGGCATCGAAAACCGCGCCGGCAACCGCGCCCGCTTCCTGGTGATCGGCCGGGACCCGGTGCCGCCCACCGGCCGGGACAAGACATCGCTGATCCTGGCCGTGCCCCATGCACCCGGCGCCCTCAACCGCGTGCTCAGGCCCCTGGAGGAAGCCGGCATCAACATGGTCAAGCTCGAGTCGCGCCCGGCCCGCCACAAGACCTGGGACTATACCTTTTTCGTGGACATCGAGGGCCACCGCAACGAGCCGCGCGTGGCGGAGACCCTCGAGAAGGTGCGTTCGCTGAGCCTGTTTTTAAAGTGCGTCGGCTCCTACCCGGAGGCCCCCCGTGATTGACGCCCGCACCGTGCTCTACGCCGTTCTGGGCAACCCCGTGGGGCACAGCCTGAGCCCCGTGATGCACAACCGCGCCTTTGCCCACGTGGGCCTCAACGCGGTCTACGTGGCCTTCGAGACCGCCGACATCGGCGCCGCCCTGGACGGCATCCGCGCCCTGGGCATCGGCGGGGCCAGCGTCACCATCCCCCACAAGGAAGAGGCCGTGGCGCTGGTCGACCGCCTGGACGAGGAGGCCCGCCGCATCGGCGCCGTCAACACCGTGGTCAACCGCGGCGGGGAGCTCACGGGGTACAACACCGACGGCCGGGGTGCGGTCATGGCCCTTTCCGAACACCTGGACGTGTCCGGCCGGGAGGCGGCCCTCATCGGCGCCGGCGGGGCGGCCCGCGCCATCGGCTTTGCCCTGGCGGCGGCCGGTGCCCGGGTGACGGTGTTCAACCGCGGCGAAGCGCGCGGCCGTGCCCTGGCCGAGGACCTGGGGGCGGCCTTCCAACCCCTGGCGCGCTTCGACGCCGCACGCTGCGAGGTGCTGATCAACACCACGCCGGTGGGCATGGCGCCCCGCGGCGGAGAGACACCGGTGGACATCGAAGGCCTGCCGGCGTCGGCGGTGGTCATGGACATCGTCTACAACCCGCTGGAGACCGAGCTGCTGCGACGCGCCCGCCGGCGAGGCTGCACGGTGATCAGCGGTGTGTCCATGTTCGTCTTTCAGGGCGCCCTGCAGTTCGAACGCTGGACGGGGCGGCGGGCGCCAGTGGGGGTCATGCGACAGGCCGTCATGGATGTCTTGAACAAAAACATCTAAAATATCGAAAATAAACGCTATAGCTTAATAGTTTATGAAGAGAATTGAAGTCCAGAAGGCCGTGTGCGGCGAGGTGCAGGTGCCCGGATCCAAAAGCCTGACCCACCGCGCCCTGGTCGCGGCCGCCCTCGGGCGGGGGACCTGTGTCATCGAAAACCCGCTTTTCAGTGACGACACGCTGCTCACGGCCCACGCCCTCGAGCAGCTGGGGGCCGGCATCCACCGGGAGGCCGAGCGCTTCACTGTTACCGGCACCGGCGGGCGGCTGCAGCCCCTGGCCGACGAGATCGATCTGCGCCACTCGGGCACCTCCATGCGCCTGCTGACGGCGGTGGCCGCACTGGGCAGCGGCCGTTACACGCTGACCGGCAGCGCGCGCATGCAGCAGCGCCCCATCCGGGATCTGCTCGACGCCCTGGCGCAGCTGGGCGTGCAGAGCACCTGCCTCGGTGCCGCGGGCTGCCCGCCGGTGCGTATCCGGGCCCGCAGTCTGGCGGGCGGTGCGGTCACCGTGGACTGCGGCACTTCCAGCCAGTTCCTGTCGGCCCTGCTGCTGATCGCGCCGTACAGCCGCGCGGGCCTCGAAATCACGGTTTCCGCCGGCCCGGTCTCGCGGCCCTACATCGACCTGACGGTGGACGTCATGGCGCATTTCGGCATTGAGGTGCAACGCGAAGCCTACCGGTTTTTCCGGGTACCGGGTGCCAGCGTCTACCGCGCCGGGAGCTACCGCGTGGAGCCGGACTGTTCCCAGGCCGGCTACTTCTGGGCTGCCGCGGCCATTTCCGGCGGCAGCGTCAAGGTGCTGGGCACCGGTCCGCACTCCCGGCAGGGGGATTTCGGGCTGGTGCACGTGCTCGCGCACATGGGCTGCACCGTCGACGAAGAGGCCGACGGCGTGCGCCTCACCGGCGGCCGTCTCAAGGCCGTGCACGTCGACATGAGCGACATGCCCGACGTGGTGCCCACCCTGGCCGTGACGGCCGCCTTTGCCGAGGGCGAGACCGTCATGGGCGGCGTGGCCCACCTGCGGGTCAAGGAGAGCGACCGGCTGGCGGCCGTCGTCGAGGGCCTTGCGCGCATGGGCATCCGGGCCGAGGCCGGCGAAGACAGCCTGCGGGTGCAGGGCGGCGCACCCCGCGGGGCCGTCATCGACCCCCACGACGATCACCGCATGGCCATGAGCTTCGCCATTGCCGGGCTGCGCGTGCCGGGCATGGTTATTGCCGACGAGACCTGCGTGGCCAAGTCTTTCCCCTTCTTCTGGCAGGTGCTCGGGCAGCTGGTGGCCACGTGAACCTCTATCTCATCGGCTACCGCTGCACCGGCAAATCTTGCGTGGGAAGCATCCTGGCGCGGCGCCTGGCGTGGCCTTTCGTGGACACCGACCGGCGGGTGGTGGCGCGCGCCGGCCGACCCATCGCCGACATCGTGGCCGACCGGGGCTGGCCGGCCTTCCGGGAGCTGGAGCGCGACGTGCTGCGGGAGGTGGCCGCCGGCGACCGGCAGGTGGTGGCCACCGGCGGGGGCGTGCCCTGCCACGGGGAAAACCGCCGTATCATGGCGGGCAGCGGCACGGTGGTGTGGCTGCGGGCGGCACCCGCGGTCATCGCCGCGCGCCTGGCCGCCGACACCGCCAGCGCCGAGCAGCGCCCGGCGCTGGGCGGTGGCGACGCGCTCTGCGAAGTGGCCGGCATCCTGGCCCGCCGCGAACCGCTCTACCGCCGGGCCGCTCAGCTGGCCGTGGACACCGACACGCTGACGGTGGAAGCCGTGGCGGCCGCCGTGTTAAAGGAGATTGAAAAAAAAGCGCGGGTGACGTAGAGTCGCCCCGGGAGGACGAACCTGATGTCGAGCACTTTTGGAACCCTGTTTCGCGTCACCACCTTCGGCGAATCGCACTGCCGGGGGGTGGGCGTGGTGGTCGACGGTTGCCCGCCGCGCATGGAACTGACCGAGGACGACATCCAGCCCCAGCTGGACCGCCGTCGGCCGGGGCAGAGCCGGCTGACCACCGAGCGCGACGAGAAGGACCGCGTGACCATCCTTTCGGGCACCGAGCACGGACGCACCCTGGGAACCCCCATCGCCCTGCTGGTGGCCAACCGCGACCAGAAGCCTTCAGATTACAGACACCTGGACTTCATCCCGCGGCCCTCCCACGCCGACTACACCTACCAGATGAAGTACGGCATCCGCGCCGCCAGCGGCGGGGGGCGCTCCAGCGCCCGCGAGACCATCGGACGGGTGGCGGCCGGCGCCGTGGCCGAGAAGCTCCTGCGCCTGTCCTGCGGCGTCGAAATCGTGGCCTGGGTGAGTTCGGTGGGGCCGGTGGAGGCGCCGGCGCCGGACATGGCCGCCGTCACCCGCCGGGAGGTGGACCGCAGCCCGGTGCGCTGCCCCCACGAGGCCAGCGCCGAAGAGATGGCGGCCGTCATCACGGCCGCCCGCGACGACCAGGACTCGGTGGGCGGCGTCGTCACCTGCGTGTGCCGCGGCGTGCCGGTGGGACTGGGAGAGCCGGTCTTTGACAAGCTCGAGGCGCGCCTGGCCCAGGCCATGCTCTCCATACCGGCTACCAAGGGCTTCGAGATCGGCTCCGGCTTCGCCGGCACGCGCCTGCGGGGCTCGGTCCACAACGACGCCTTCGTGGAAAAGGGCGACCGCCTGGGTACGCGCACCAACAACAGCGGCGGGGTGCTGGGCGGAATCTCCAGCGGAGAGGACGTCTATTTCCGCGTGGCCTTCAAGCCCCCGGCGACCATCGGCAGGCCGCAGGAGACCGTGGATTTCCAGGGGCGCGCGGTGGTGCTCGAGGCCAAGGGGCGCCACGACCCCTGCGTGGTGCCGCGGGCCGTACCCATCGTCGAGAGCATGGCGGCCCTGGTGCTGGCCGACCTGGTGCTGCGGCAAAGAAGTTTGAAAGGGGAAGTTTGAAAGAGGGGCGTATTCGTATTTCACGGCAACGCACAGCAGGGGGAAGGATTTTATGATCGGTATCATCGGTTACGGGCGTTTCGGCAGGCTGATGGCCCGCTATCTGTCCGGCGAGGTCAGGGTGGAGGTTTACCGCCGGGGGCACAAGGCGTTGGAGCAGCCGCACGGAGTGGTGTTCCGTTCGCTGGAGGAGGTCTGCCGACAGCGTATTGTAATTCCGGCGGTGCCCATATCGCAGATGGAAGGCGTGCTCAGCGAGATGGCGCCGCACTTATCACGGAACACGCTGGTGATCGATGTTTGTTCGGTGAAGGTCTACCCCTGCCGCCTGATGATGAAGCTGTTGCCGGAAAATGTCTCCATCTTGGGCACACACCCCATGTTCGGCCCGGACTCGGCGGCCGAGTCGCTGTCGGGCAAGAAGATCGTGCTTTGCCCCCGGCGCATTGGACTGCGCCCCCTGCACCGCATCCGGGCCTTCCTGGAGACCCGCGGGCTGGCGGTCATCGAGACCACGCCCGAGGAGCACGACCGCAAGATCGCCGTCAGCCTGGGGCTGACGCATTTCATCGGCCGCAGCCTGTCGCGCATCGACGCCAGACCCATGGACATCGACACCGAGGGCTACCAGCGCCTGCTGCGCACCCTGGAGACGGTGGAAAACGACACCTGGCAGCTTTTCGAGGACATGCACCGATACAACCCGTACGCCCGCGAAGTGCGCGAGGCGTTTCTCACGGCGGCCGCGGCGATCCACGGAAATCTGGACGGCTACGTCGGCGGAGGTGACGATGCCTGATTTTCAGCCTTTCCTGATGGAACGCATGATGTCGAAGTTCGAGCAGCGGGTCGACTACAACCTGTCCGAGAGCGGGGTTCACCCGCTGCTGCTGGAGGAGCTGCTGGGCGGCGACGGCGGCCTGCTCGACGAACTGCTTAAAACCGACCTCAACTACCCTCACGTCAACGGCATCCCCGAGCTGCGCGAGAACATTGCGGCGCTCTACGACGGCGCCGGCCCGGACAACGTGCTGGTCACGGTGGGGGCCATCGAGGCCAACTACAACAGCGTACAGACCCTCATGGCGCCCGGCGACGAGATTGTCGTCATGCTGCCCAACTACATGCAGATCTGGGGGATTTCCAAGAACAGCGGCCACGCCGTGCGGACGTTTTCCCTGCGCGAGGACCGGCAATGGGCCCCGGACCTGGACGAACTGCAGGAGGCCGTGACGGAGAAAACCCGCGTCATCGCGATCTGCAACCCCAGCAACCCCACGGGATACGTGCTGAGCGAGGCGGAGATGGACGCCGTGGTGCGGGCCGCCGAACGCGTGGGGGCCTGGATCATCGCCGACGAGGTCTACCGCGGGGCCGAGCGCACCACCGACCACGAAACGCCGTCTTTTTACGGGCGCTACGACCGGGTGCTGGCCGTTGGCAGCATGAGCAAGGCCTACGGCCTGCCGGGCCTGCGCATCGGCTGGGTGGCGGGGCCGGTGGACACCATCGACGAGATCTGGGCGCGCCACGAGTACACCACCATCAGCGCCACCATGCTGTCCAACAAGCTGGCGGCCCTGGCGCTGTCGCCGCAGGTCCGGCCGCGCATCATCGCGCGCACGCGGGCGTACATCCGTGAGGGCTACCCGATACTGGAGCAGTGGGCCGCCGCCCACCGGGACCTGATCACCATCGTGCCGCCGCAGGCCGCGGCCATCGCTTTCGTCCGGTACCGGCTGGACGTCAACGCCACCGCCTTCGTGGAGCGCCTCTTTTCGGAAAAGCGCGTACTGGTGGTCCCCGGTGATCATTTCGGCCTGGACCACTTTCTGCGCATCAGTTTCGGCCTGCCCCATGACTACCTGACCGCCGGCCTGAACCGCATCCGGGACCTTATCGACGAACTGCGGTAGTGCCTCTTTGACGGCGCCGGACAGCTTCCCGGGTGCGCCTTTTGCCGGGCGGGAGGCGCGCAGGGGGCGTTCCGACGGAGGCCGGCGGGCAG
>Ga0256835_1001459_pt1 | contig 14218 bp, 11 predicted proteins | sample PIR30metaG_FD_185972 | JGI IMG/M metagenome (GOLD analysis project Ga0256835, IMG submission 185972) | Hydrothermal vent microbial communities from East Pacific Rise, Pacific Ocean - PIR-30 | ecosystem: Environmental > Aquatic > Marine > Hydrothermal vents | place: Pacific Ocean: East Pacific...
GATGAGCTGCAGGAGCTGCTCACCCAGAGCCAGAAAGTGGGGATCCGCTACGTCACCCACGCCTCCAACCCCGAGCTGGTCGAGGCCTACCGCCTCCCCAAAATGCTCAAGATTGCCCTCTCGATCGCCTACGCCGCCCTGTTGCGTACCGAGTCGCGCGGCGCGCACTACCGCGAGGACTACCTCATGCGGGATGACGAGAACTGGCTCAAACGGACCCTGGTACGGTGGAAGGATGCCGCCTCCACCCTGCCCGAGGTGAGCTACGAGGATCTCGACATTATGACGATGGAGATGCCACCGGCCTTCCGCGGCTACGGACGCAAAGGGATGATCAAAGAGCACCCCGACTCGGCCAAACGCCAGGCGGAGGTGGACCGCATCCGCGAGGAGCTGGAGGCTCAGGGAGCCGACCGGTTCGCGATCCAGGAAGCACTGATGCCTTTTGAGCTTCCGGAGAACTACAAAGCACGCAACGAACGATTGGGGGTGGGTGATGCCTGAGACACAACAACAAACAAACCAGACCAAAAAAGGACGGATGCTCACGTTTGAGATCCTCCAGTACAACCCAAGCGACCCCGAGTCCAAACCCCACATGGTCACCTACCATCTGGAAGAGACGCCGGGGATGACCCTGTTCGTCGCGCTCAACATGATCCGCGAACGGTTCGAGCCCGATCTGGCCTTTGACTTCGTCTGTCGGGCCGGGATCTGCGGCAGCTGCGGCATGATGGTCAACGGCAAACCGCTCCTGGCCTGCCGCACCCTTACCAAGGACTACCCCGAAGGGCGCATCCACCTCATGCCGATGCCCTCTTTTAAGCTCATCAAGGACCTCTCGGTCGTCACCGGCCAGTGGATGGACGCCATGAGCAAACGGGTCGAGAGCTGGATCCATACCAAGGAGCAGACCGATATCACCCGTCTGGAGAAACGGGTCGATCCCGATGTGGCCGACAAGACCTTCGAGCTGGACCGCTGCATCGAGTGCGGTATCTGCGTCTCCGCCTGCGCCACGGCGCTTATGCGGCCCGATTTCATCGGTGCGGTGGGGCTCAACCGTATCGCCCGCTTCGACATCGACCCGCATGACGAGCGCACCGCGGAGGACTACTACGAGCTGGTGGGAGATGACAGCGGGATCTTCGGCTGCATGACCCTGCTGGGCTGTGAGGACAACTGCCCCAAAAACCTTCCCCTACAGGAGCAGATCGCCTACATGCGCCGCAAACTCGCCAACGTACGCGACACCGGCGGCGGCCTCGAGATCAACGTCGAGACCGTCTAAGTCCCTTTCCTTTTTCTTCGCTCCTACGTTTTTCGTGGGAGCGTATGCATGACGTTCCACGCGAAAGAACCTTGTGTTTCGAACGCTGTCGTATGCGTTCCCGCGGGAACGTGGAACGAGTAAAAACGGCCTCTTCGTCCAGGGGAGACCACAAGGGATCGCCCCTGAATGGTGTTCAACAATATACCCATTTTTGAATGCTCATTCTACCCGTAGGGGTAACCCTCGTGGTTACCCGAATACTAATAAATTGGGGTCAGACCCTAAATCCTATATTTTCTTCCCCATCATATCCATGCTATACTACCCAAACTAAAAACCGGAGGATACCATGCCACAACTTCTCTTTGTCATCGATCCGATGTGCTCGTGGAGCTGGGGGTTTTGGCCGGTGATGGAGGAGCTGCGGCGTACGCTTGGGGATCGGTATCGGTTCGCGCTGGTAGCCGGGGGTTTGCGGACCGCGGGTGACATGAGCTGGGATGAGCGGAGCAAAGCCTATCTCCGACAGAACTGGGAAGCCGTCACCCAAAAGACCGGCCAGCCTTTCGCATACGATCTGCTGGAGAGGCCTGCGTTCGACTACGACACCTACCCCGCGTGCAAGGCGCTGGTGAGCGTCCGGGAATTGTGGGGAGATGCAGCCGCGTTCGATTATCTGGGTCGGATTCAGAGGGCGTTCTATCTCGACGGGGAGGATACCACCTCGGCGGAGGTGCTGGCCCGTTATGTTGATGGGGATACCGAACGCTTTATAGAATTTTTCTCAAGCGAGCGGGCTGAGACGCTGATGCGAAATGACTTCGCCAAAGCGCGGGTCATGGGGGCCAATGCCTTCCCCTCGACCGTCACGATAGACGAAGAGGGCCACCTGATCACCGTCAAAGGGTACAAAACAGTCGAAGAGTTGACCCGGATGATGCGGTAGAATCTTTTTTTTTCCAATGTGGGAGTGCATCCATGATGTAGGGGTAACCCTCGTGGTTACCCTTAATGCAGAAACGGTCTTTTCGTTCAAAGGCGACCACAAGGGATCGCCCCTACATGGTGTTCAACAATATCTCCATTTCTGAATGCCCATTCTTACCCGTAGGGGTAACCCTCGTGGTTACCCGTGATTCAGTTGACGATCTTCACCGGTGTCCCCGGCTTGACCTTTTGAAAGACCGTACTGGCAACAGTATAGGGCAGACGGACGCAGCCGTTGCTGGCCGGGTAGCGTTTGACGTATTTGCTGCCGTGCAGGCCGATACCGGAGCTGGTCAGACGCATCCAGTTCTTCAGCGACGCGCCGACGAATTTGACCCCTTTCCAGGAGCCTTTGTATTTGCGGCGGTCGCCGTGGTAGATCCGTTTGCCGTTGCGGTAGATATCGCCAAAGATCGTCGAGCGCTTGTCGGCGATCTTCTCGGTGATCTTGAAGGTCCCTTTGGGGGTCGCTTTGTTGCGAATGGTGCGGGTGTTGGGCTCGAGTTTGCGCCGGGCACCGGTGGTACAGGGGGAGTCAAGTGCCACCTTTCCCCCCACATACATCTTCATCCGCTGCTCACTCACGTCGATCTTGACCACGGTATTGCGACCGTTGGCACGTGCGAGAAGTTTGGCGTCTTTGAACACCCGGTAGGTTTTTGGGTAGTTGGTGTAGCGGCGAAAGTCGGCATAGGTTTTGATCGGATGGGGCTTTTTGATCGTCGCTTTGGCCTGCCCTTTCCCTTTTTTGGCGGCTGCTTTTTTGATGACGCGGCGGGTCTTGCCCCCGACATAGCCGCTGGCGGGGGAAATGCCGTGTTTTTTCTGGAACTGCACGACCGCAGCCTGAGTCCCCCTGCCCCATTTCCCGTCGGCTTTGATCCCCAGAAACTTCTGCAGGGCCTTTACATCCTCCGGGCGGTTGGGACACTGGTCGGTAGCCGTCGGCGTACACATATCTTTCCAGCGGTCGACCGACAGTTTGACACTTGACGGTTTTTTGGAACGTTTGGCTGCTTTTTTGGGCGTACCGCCCGAGGACATGATCGCTTTGGCGACGATCGCGCCGGCGACCCGGTCGAGCATCTGCTTGGTGCGCGCACCGACGTAGCCGCTGGCGGGGGAGATGCCGTACTGCTTTTGGAACGCGATGACTGCCTGCTGGGTCCCTTTGCCCCATTTGCCGTCCGGCTCGAGGTGGACGTGGAGGTTGGGATCGGCGTTGAGAAGGATCTGAAGGTTGGAGACCTCAATCATCTTGTTGGGGCAGTTGTTCCCGGCGATATGGTTGTCACACATATCGCCGTAGAGGACGAACTCTTTGGTAGGGGCTGCGTCTGGAATGCGCGGTTTTTTCTTCACACTTTTGGCGTGTTTTACTGCCTTTTTTCCCGGGGCTGGTTTGGTCTCGGCTTTTTTGGGGGCCGCTTTTTGGACGCTGTTTTTACCATAGATCCGTTGCAGCACCGCGCGGGTTTTGCCCCCGACATAGCCGCTGGCCGGCGAGATACCGTACTCCTCCTGGAACGCCATCACCGCCACTTTGGTCGCCTGGTCCCACTGCCCGTTCTCCCGGATATAGAGGAAGAGTTTGGGATCGTGGTTGAGCGCGTGCTGGAGGGCTTTAACCTCATTGGGTTTGTTGGGACAACTCTGGGTCGGTGTCGGATCACACATATCGGAAAATCGGGTGAAATCGACAGCATGCACGCTACCAAATACCAGCATCATGCCAGTCACATAAAACCACAGTCTTCTCAAGGTCGGCTCCACTGTACGGTGAGATAGGTTGATATTGTACCTTTGCAATCTTCAAAAAACAAGTCGATCATCAGAAAAAACCTCCAAAATTCATCATTTTGATCATCAGCAGCAGTTTGGGCATTGACTGACCGTTGATCGTCAGGGTATCGGGCCGGTAGTGAATCGTGGTGCTGCACTGACCGTTCGTACAGTTGAGATACCCCTGAGAGCGGGCCAGCCCGACCCACGTGATGTAAAGCCGTCCGGTCGATCCCAGATCCTCGAGCAGATGCGTGCCAAACGTCGCCGAGAGGTCCAGCTCGATGTAGCGGGGGTACTGCTTGACCAGTCGCTCCAGCACGACGGCGGGATCACTCCCCTGTGGCAGCGGTCCAAGCAGCCGCACGGTGGCGTTGAGATCGTTGTGGCGGGCGTGATCGGTCTCGAGGCGCCACCGCAGCTGCAGCGCGGTCTGGCCGGGGACCAGCATCCCCACCATCGCCGCCTGCCCCTGCCGGGTGACCTCTTTTTGCCACTCCTGCATGGTGATCATCGCTTTGGAGAGGGCCTGGGGATCGCCGGTCGCCGCGGCCAGAGCCTGCTCGAGGCGTACCTGCTCGTTCTGCCACTGGCGGATCTTTGCCAGCAGCGTATCGAGTCCGTCGCGCGAGACACCATGCAGGGCCATCTCGGTGTGCAGCCCTTTGATCGGCAGCTGTGCGCCTGATGTGACATTGAGATCGGCCCGGTAGGTGATCCCCACGGTCCCGTTGGCTTCCTCTGCGATCGCGAACGCCAGCCGGGGCACTGCCTCCATGGCATTTCCCTGCCCGTCATGCAGCCGTATCCGGGCTGCCTGCACACTCCCCCCGCCGGTATAGACCCAGTGGGAGAGCCGCGCGTCGATGTGCGCTGTGCTCTGAAGCCCCTCGATCGCGAAGAGCGGCTCTCCCGGCCCCTTCGACCCTTTGACCGAAGCGGTGTGGACCCGGTAGTCCCCCACCAGGGTATAAGGTTCCCAGACACCCGAAAAACGCACCGGAGCGACCGCCACCTGTGTCGCCCCCCGGATCTCCTTCAACACAAAGCCGTCCGCTCTCCCCTCGGCATGGACCCGACCGTCAAAGCCGATCCGGGCGGTGGTGGAGATCTTCCCATCCTCCGGTTCGATCATGAAACGGTTCTGTTGCAGGATATCGCGGTAGTCCCGATACGACTGCTCCGTCTCGATGCGGGCCAGACCGGCACCGGCCCCTCCTGAGAACCAGACCGGACCATGGGTGACCTCCGCCGTTACCGCCGGTACCGGAGAGTGTTTCGCTGCACCAACGGCATCGGTCAGCGCCAGCCGGACCGTCGATCGTGTCACTCCCCCCTCGGTCACGTTCGTCTCGAAACGGTAGCCCGGAGGCGCGTACCGTTCGCTCAGCCACGCCGCGTAGCGCTCCGCCTCCGGTGCCACCCTGGCACCGATCCAGGCCGTGGCTCCCAGCCAAAGCAGCAGGACCGGCACGAAAACAAGAATAGCTTTTTTCATTAATAAATATCCATCACGTTCATTGCCGCGAAGTATAGCGATTTTGGATTAACCGGCCCGTTAACCAAAGTGGTGGCTTCGGCAGGGAAAACGGGCCTTCCCCCGGCTCACACGGGCAAAGACCGTCAGCGTCGTCCCCTCTTCCCGGGCCAGCTCCTCCAGCCGTTCACGGTGCTCGGGCGCGAAGGCCACCAACATCTCGTACTCCTCACCGCTGAACCCCTCTTCGGGATTGATATTTTTTAATATCTCCATGCCGAGCCCATTGGCGTCCAGCAGTTTGTTGGTGTCACAGTATAGCCCGTCGGAGAGGTCCATCCCCGCCCGCAGATACGCCCGACCCCCGCGGACGAAACCGGCCCGAAGCTCCGGTGAGTAGAACCGTCCCCCTTCCGGGACCGCCTCCCCCGCTTCAAGCGCCCGCAGCTGCCGCAGGCTCTCCCCCAGTGTGCCGGTGTGGGCCAGCAGGTCCCCCGCCCGGATGCCGGTACGCATCAGCGGATCATCCGTCTGGCTGATAAGCGTGATCGACAGGTGCAGTTTTTCCGAGCGGACCGTATCGCCGCCGATGAGCTCACACCCCCATTCGGCCGCGGTCGCTTCGATCGCTCCCATGAGCTCCCGTATCCCGGCCTCGTCCATCTCCTCCGGCAGCCCCACCGCCAGCAGTGCATACTGCGGCCGGGCGTTCATCGCCACGGCGTCGGAGAGGTTGACCAGCATCGCCTTGCGTCCGATCTGCGCCGGGGTCATCCACTCCCGACGGAAATGGGTCCCCTCACAGAACGCGTCGACGCTCATCACCTGCGATCCGACCACCGCACCATCATCCCCGATCCGTTCCGAACGGAGTTGACCGATAAGAATATCTTCTTTGTCCATGCGGCGGATTATAACAAAAAAGAGTAAAACCGTAACACATCCCTCCCCCCGAAGAGATAACGGGAGTCGTATTCATGAAAATAACATTGTCCCATTGCTATAATCCCCCTATCTTTCATAAAAAGGGACACGCAAGCATGAAGAGTACCGATGTCAAAATGTACACGTACGATGCGGTGATCGTCGGGGCCGGTCTGGCCGGTCTGGCCGCGGCCCGCGAACTGACCGCCGCGGGCAAGAAGACCGCCGTGATCACCAAGCTGCATCCGCTGCGCAGCCACTCCGGCGCCGCGCAGGGGGGGATCAACGCCGCACTGGGCGAAGAGGACAGCACCGAGCTGCATGAGTTCGATACCGTCAAAGGGAGCGACTACCTCGGCGACCAGGATGCCATCGAGCTGATGTGCTCCAAAGCCCCCGAGACGGTTCGCTGGGCCGAGCGGATGGGGGCCATCTTCTCCCGCGATGAGGAAGGGAAGATCGCCATCCGCCCCTTCGGAGGCCAGTCCAAACCCCGTGCCTGCTACGCGGCCGACCGGACAGGTCTGACCCTGCTGCAGACAATGTATGAGCAGGCGCTGCGTGCCGGGATCGAGGTGTTCGACGAATACTACGCCGCCGATATCCTCTACGAGGACGGTAAGGTCAAAGGGGTCGCTGCGTTCAATCTGCGAGATTCCGAGCCGGCGATCTTCAACGCCAAAGTGACCATGTTCGCTACCGGCGGATACGGCCGGGCCTTCAAGATCAACTCCAACGCCCACGCCAACACCGGGGATGCCCTCAGTATCGTCGCCCGCAAGGGATTGCCGCTGGAGGACATGGAGTTCGTGCAGTTCCACCCGAGCGGTCTGGGCGGATCGGGGATCCTCATCTCCGAAGCGGCCCGCGGCGAAGGGGGACGCCTCTACAACAGTGAGGGAGAACGCTTCATGGAGAAATACGCCCCCAACGCCATGGAACTGGCCAGCCGGGACGTCGTCAGCCGGGCGATCATGCAGGAGATCCGCGAAGGGCGCGGTGTGGGTCCCAACAAGGACGCCGTCTACATCGACCTGACCCACCTGCCCGAAGAGACCATCATGACCAAGCTCCCCGAGCTGCGGGAGCTGGCGATCACGTTCCTTGGGCAGGACATGCTCAAAGAGCCGATCATGATCGCCGCGACCGCCCACTACTCGATGGGGGGTATCCCGGTCAACACCCGCTGCCAGGTACGCAAAAGCCCTGATGAGTTCGTCGAAGGGTTCTACGCCGCCGGTGAGTGCAGCTGCGTCAGTGTCCACGGCGCCAACCGGCTGGGAGCCAACTCCCTGCTGGAAGCCCTCTTCTTCGGCCGGGAAGCGGGCAAGGCGATGATCGAGGACCTGGAGAACATCGAACTGGCCCCGGCCAGTGCCGAGGACGCGCAGACCATGATCGACGAGGTCAACTGGATCAAGGGGAACAACGGCGACGAACGGGTCCCGGCTCTGCGCGCCGAGCTGCAGGAGAGCATGACGATGGACGCGGGTGTCTTCCGCACCGAGGAGTCGCTCCTGCGCCAGAAAGAGAAACTCAAAGAGCTGCATGCGCGCTACCAGAACATCCGTATCGACGACAAGTCCAATACCTTCAACACCGACCTGCAGGAGGCGATCGAGCTGGGGCACATGATCGACTTCAGCCTCTTCATCGTCGAAGGGGCTCTGGCGCGCAAAGAGTCACGCGGAGCCCACTACCGTGAGGACTATCCCCAGCGGGATGATGCGAACTTCCTCAAGCACACCTACGCGACACTGAACGACGACTACACCGTGGACCTGACCTACGGCGATGTCGTCCTGGGCAAGTTCGAACCCCAAGAGCGAAAGTATTAAGGAGCCGACATGAGCACTACCAAGAACGTCACCATCAAAGCCTTTCGCTTCAACGCCGAGACCGACTACCTCCCCTACTACAAGACCTACGAGATGGAGGTGGGCAAGGATGAGCTGATCCTCGACCTGCTCAACCGCATCAAGTGGGAACACGACGGCAGCTTCAGCTACCGCCGCAGCTGCCGCCACGGTATCTGCGGCGCCTGCGGGATCAAGGTCAACGGCAAGCCGGTCCTCTCGTGCAAGCAGAACGCCCAGGAACTCGTCGATCTGTTCGGCGATGAACTGGTCTTCGAGCCCCAGAGCACCAAGCGTGCCGTCAAGGACATGATCATTGACAAAGGGGATTTCTGGGAGAAGCACGACGCGGTCAAACCCTACGTCGTCGCGGACATCGATCCGCACCCCAAGAGCGAGACCATCATGCCCCAGACCAAAGTGGAGCAGTTTCTTGATGCAGACTACTGTATCCAGTGCGGCGGATGCCACTACGCCTGTCCGGTGCTGGAGGTCAACGACAAGTTCTTCGGGCCGGCCGCACTGGCCGCCGCCTACCGTTTCACCGTCGATCCGCGCGATGAGGCGGGCCGCGAGCGGCTGGAGATGACCGCCGAACTGGGCCAGGGGGTCTGGGACTGTGTCAAATGCAACGAATGTGTCGAAGCGTGCCCCAAAGAGGTCAACCCTTTCGAGAAGATCACCAAGCTCCACAACCTGCAGTTCCAGGAGGGCGTCGCCCAGCGCAACGTCGCGACCAAGCACGCCGAAGGGTTCGTCCGTTCGATCAAGCGGTACGGCTACCTCGATGAACAGGACATCGTTCTCTATTCCGAGGGGCTGGGCGTGGTCAAGCACCTGAGCGAGGCGCTCAAGATGGTCAAAGCGGGCAAAGTCCACCCCTTTGATATCATGAAGAAGAAAATGCCCCGCAGTAAGAACCTCGATGAGATCAAAAAGATCATCGAAAAAGTCCAAACAAGCAAACTTGACTAAGGAGAGAGTGATGAGTAAACTGAAATACGCCCTCTACACCGGATGTACGGCGAAAGAATCGACCCCGGAGCTCCTCTCCTCGACGCTGGCCGTTGCCCGCAAACTCGATATCGAGCTGGTCGATCTGGTCGAAGCCAGCTGCTGCGGTGCGAGCCACCTGCAGGATTTTGACGAGGTGCTCTCGCTGACGCTGAATGCCCGCAACATCTGCTACGCCGAACAGCGCGGGCTCGATGTGGTCACCATCTGCAACACCTGCCAGCTCAACCTCGTCACCACCAAAGAGCGCCTCGACCACGACCCCGAGATGCGGGCCAAAGTGAACGAAGCGCTGGCCGAGTTCGGTCTGGAGTACAAAGGGACCAGCCAGGTGCGCCACTTCCTCTACGCGCTGATCGATGACTACGGGCTGGAGAACATCCGCGCCAAGGTGACCAATCCACTGCGCCAGCACAATATCGCCCCCTTCTACGGCTGCCACAACATCCGCCCCAGCCACCTGCACCACAAACACAACCTTCCCCAGCCCGACTGGGAAGCGAGCGAAGGGGGCGGCGAGGTCTCCTTCGAATCGGAGGAGTTTCTCGGCAAGTACAACCGCCACGAGAACCCCTACGCGCCTACTTCCCTCGATGACCTTATCAAGGCACTGGAGGGTAACGCCGTTGATTACGAGTCGAAGAACAAATGCTGCGGTTTCCACGTCGACCTGCAGGCGCCTGAGACCAGCAACGCCCTCAGCGGGACCGCGCTGCTCGATGCGATCGACAACAACGCCGATGTGATGGTCACCCCCTGCCCCCTCTGCCAGCTCAACCTCGACCTCAAACAGGAGAGCGCGGGCAAACAGCTCGGCCGTGATATCGAGCTGCCGGTACTGCACATGCCCCAGATGGTCGCCCTGGCCCTGGGCTGCACCCCCGAGGAGATCGGCCTGGAACGCAACGTTACCAAAGCCACCCACCTCATGTAATTCCCCGGTGGCTTCGGCCACCACTTCCCTACTTAATATTAGGTATTCGTACGATTTTACCCTCTTTAATACCCATATCAAAACGATGATCACTCCAAATGTGTCGGTGTATCCGATGTGTGCAAGATCGCACATAAAACTATAATAAAATTTGTGTATAATCGTCTGTACATCATCCAAAAGGAGACTAAAAATGGACGCGATCAAAATCCTCGGCAGCCTGCTCAGCAGTGGTGCTCTCGGCAAAGGCGGCAGCAACGACCTGCTCGGCAACATTCTCGGAGCGGCACTGGGCGGCAGTCAGCAGCAGGAGACCCGCGGCGGTGGTGGATTGGGTGATCTGCTCGGCAGCGTACTGGGTGGCGGAAGCTCTTCGGGCGGATCAACTGGTGGACTGGGTGATCTGCTCGGCAGCGTATTGGGCGGCGGTGGCAGCACCTCAGGTGGCTCGGCCGGTGGGCTTGGCGATCTGCTCGGCAGTATGCTGGGTGGTGGCAGCAGCGGCGGTGCGGCCGGTGGACTCGATGACCTGCTCAAGGGCGGTCTGGGTGGTCTGCTCGGCGGTGCCGTGGCCAAGCACGCCCAAACAGTCAACCCCGACGCTCCGACGCCCATGCCCGATGACTACGATATGCTCCCAAGCGACCTTGAGCCGCAGCAGGCCAACGAGCAGGCGACCATCCTGATCCGCGCGATGATCAATGCCGCCAAATCCGACGGCCACATCGACGAAGCAGAGCAAAGAGCAATCCTCGAAAAACTGGGGGATATCTCACAGGAAGAGATCGAGTTCATCCGGCAGGAGTTCGCCCGACCGCTCGATGTCGAAGCCTTCGCCAACGAAGTGCCCCGCGGTATGGAGCACCAGATCTATCTCCTCTCACTGGCCGCGATCGATCTGGACAAGCAGAGCGAAGCCAACTACCTGGGCCAGCTCGCTCAGGCACTGCGCATCACACCCGACGAGGCCAATGCCATCCATGAGCAGCTCGGCGCACCCAAGATCTTCGCCGCCTGATTTTTTCGCCCGCCCCTTCCGGGGCGCGGATCAGATCAGTCCCAATTCGGCCAGCAACGTCTCGACCGCAGGTGATATCTCCGCCAGCTTCTCATACAATGTCCCGAAGGCTTTGTCCTCTGCATACCACTCTTCGATACGCTTGAACGAATCGCTTTTTTCCTCTTCACTCAATTCGGAACGTTCGATGTGATCCCGGATCTTCTCCAGCTCTTCGACCTTTTTTCTGTGTGACATGGCAGGCTCCTTGTTTTGGTATGTTCTATTATAGCATAAGGGTGGGACGGAGAGACCGTTTCTGTATCGAGGGTAACCACGAGGGTTACCCCTACGGGTGTGATATTATCCAAAAATGGGTATACCGTTGAACAATCATGTAGGGGCGATCCCTTGTGGTCGCCCTTGGATGATGGGGGAATCGTTTCGGCAAAAAAGGGTAACCACAAGGATTACCCCTACGGATGGAATGTTATTCAGAAATGGGTATATCGCCGAACACCGTGTAGGGGCGATCCCTTGTGGTCGCCCTTGAACGTTGAAAATCGTTCCGGCATAAAGGGTAACCACGAGGGTTACCCCTACGGGTATGATATTATCCAAAAATGGGTATGTCGCCGAACACCGTGTAGGGGCGATCCCTTGTGGTCGCCCTATTCCGGGCCAAGCCCGGAATCTCCGTCAGGCCTTCTTACTCGAAGCGACCTCGCCGGCTTCGACCCGTTTGGAGAACTCGGTCTCTTTGCCTGCGGCCAGCAGTTTGGCCTGTCCGATCCAGTCATCCCGCAGGGCCCGTCCGGGGAAGGCGACTTTGTGATCGATCCATACGGCCTCTTTCTCGGTCCAGTTGGCGATCTGATCGAAGTAGTAGACACCGATCTCGTTGAGGAGCTTTTCGATCTTGACCCCGATCCCTTTGATCTTTTTCAGATCGTCTTTGGGACGGTCAGCCTCGGGGGCATCGAGCAGTGTCTCGGGGCGATCCTCATCACTGGGCTCCTCCTCCGCTTCGGAGTTCTCCTCTTTTGTCTCGCCTTTGGCATCGGCTTCGGCCGATCCCTTCTCATCCTCTGTGTTATCCGCTTCACTCTCTTTGTCGGCTTTGTCTGCCGATGGTTGTGCATTCTCCTCAGAATCCCCTGCCGAAGTATCTGCTTCAGCAGCCGGAGCCTCGGATGTTTCGTCACTGTTCTCCTCGGCTTTCTCTTCCGTTTTACCCGCATCGGCAGAGGCGTCATCACCCCCCTGCTCAGTCGCGACGACCGGCTGTTTGGCGATCGATTCGGTCGCGGAGCTCTCTTCGCTCAGCAGCCCCTGTGCCGGTGCGGCTGTTCCACCGGAAACTTCTGACTTTTCATCCGCCTTGGATGAGCCTGCGCTTTCGGCATCGGCAGCTTCACCGCCCGCCAGAGTCGCCGCAGCGGCAACGGCGGCGCTGCCGGCCGCGGCTTCCTCGGTATCGCCCTCCTCTTTGGAATCATCATCACTCTCTTCCGCGGCTTCATCTGCTTCGGCAACGGTTTCACTCTCCTCGTTATCCTCTTCACAATCACCATCGTCATGGGTGTGGGGATCGAAGACCTCCCCATCGCGATAGGTGGGCTTCGGGCAGGCCGAACGCCCAAGCAGATATCCGATGACCAATCCGATCAACGCAGCCAGTACCAGACACAGAACCATTTGGGAAATGATCGCTAACATGTTTACTCTCCTATGATGATAAATTCAACGCGGCGGTTTTTCGCTTTGTTCTCCGCGGTGTCGTTTGGGGCGATTGGGTGTGTTTCGCCGTAGCCTTTTGCCCGCATACGCCAGGGATCGATCCCCTGTCGGCTGAGGGCTTTGCGTACCTGGTCGACCCGCTTTTGTGAAAGGGTCAGGTTGGCCGCCTCGTCCCCGTCGCTGTCGGTATGTCCGGCGATCTCCACCCGAACGGACGGATGGGCCAACAGGATCTTCCCGATCTTCTCGACGGTCGCTTTCCCCTCCGGAGTCAGACGGGCGCTGCCACTCTCAAAAGTAATGTTAGCCGCATCGAGGATCATGGCAACCTCATCGAGGAAGGTCTTGCGCTCCTCATCCGAGAGGGTGGGTACCTCAGCGACTTTGGTGTGGTTGACGTAGGGGATCCCGGTAGCATTAGCCGCCAGCAGGCGTGTCATAGTGTTTTTGGCTTCTTCATCGGGAACCTCTCCATCTACGATCAACATCCCTTTATCGTAGACGATCTTACCGTGCAGATACGAGCGGACAAAAAGGGGGAGGATCTTTCGGGTCAGGGCGATCACCCGATCCCCCTCTCGCCCCTCTTCCTGCCGCAGTGATCCGCTCTCATAGAGCGCCCCTTCGTCCTTTAACGTCGCCTGCAGGGCCTCGATCTGTTCAATCGAACTGAAAACGCCCTCCAGACGGAAATGGGGACCGGCCTTTTCGATCACAAAGGCGATCGGCCCGGTGGCCTGCGGCTCGTTTTGGGGCGCTGCCTCCGGCGCTGCTTCTGTCTGTACGGCTGGTTCTGCCGCCGAAGCGCTCCCCTCCGTAGCAGCGGCCTCCGTCTGTCCGGCAGAGGGTGCGACGGTCACCGCGTTGATGTAGTGAACCGGCCCTGCCTGGGACTTGAGTGCCGAGTCGATCAGCTGTTTGGCCTCACGATTGGGCACAACCCCACTGAGTTCCAGTGTTCCGTCGGCATACTGCATCCGCCCTTTCTGACAGACCGAGAGAAAAGGGGCCAGCACATGGGCGGCCGCTTCGATCACGTCGTTTCCTTCGCGGGTGGGGTCCTTGACCAGCTCTCCGTTCTCATAGGCCACGCCCGCCTGATCGAAGACCGACTGAAGCGCATGGATCTGCCCCAGATCGGTAAAATGTCCCGAAAGGCGCGCCTGACCGGGTGTCAGCAGGATCACAAAGTCGATCGGTGTCTGATCGGCATCGATGTTGTCGGGGATCCCGT